>Ga0115011_10003070_pt1 | contig 11429 bp, 30 predicted proteins | sample TroAtlMetagenome_2_FD_88705 | JGI IMG/M metagenome (GOLD analysis project Ga0115011, IMG submission 88705) | Marine eukaryotic phytoplankton communities from Atlantic Ocean - Tropical Atlantic ANT8 Metagenome | ecosystem: Environmental > Aquatic > Marine > Oceanic | place: Tropical Atlantic... | reverse complement strand
TATAATGTTATCTTCACGAATTTTTAAATTTTGGTGGAACATTTCTGATATGAACGTAGATGAGATTATTGCTGATTATGTTGATTATATTAATTGTGTTAGTCTTGGTGGTCCTGAGGAGGTAAAAAATCATATTAACGATTATTACAATGGTATAGTTAATTACGATAAGACTTGGAACGATACCGGAAAAGAGTGGTAATCAATTCACCGTTGTACAGCCTAGTTTGGAACTGGCTCAGGTTCGATTCCTGAGCTAGGCTCTAGGACATAAAGTCCTTACACAAAAACAGGAGAAATATATGATTCAAAAAAGCAAAATCAAAAAACTGATTAACTCTCAAGGTTTATCAGTTAGTGCTCAATCATATGAATCCATCGAACGAGTAGTTGTCGAGGTTGTTGAGCAGTTGTGTGAGAACACGATTGAAGACAACATGAAGACAGTTATGCCTCACCATTGTGTTTTAAAACATAAGACAGTGGTTGAGAGCACTCCGAAAGATGGAGTTAACCTCAAACCCCAGTTTTATCGCTGGGCTCAGACAGTTCAGGAGTATTGTGCTGAACAAGCTGTAATTATGAGTAAGGAGGTTAAAGGATAGTTTGGAAGTTGGGGAGGTTCGATTCCTCCCCTATCCTCAACGTGCAACTTCGCACGTCACTAAACACAGGAGAATATATGAGATTATATTCTAGAACAGTTAAACAGTTAAGAAAAGAGCTAAAGAAGTTTCCTCAAAACAAGGACGTAAATCTTTTCATACGATTAAATAAATACGACATTGATGAGATAATTAAATGGAAAGAGAAAGGTGGCACAAACGCTGGTTTTGAATTTAGTATTTTTACTATTGAGCAAGACGACTTTGGCGACGTTGACCTAAATGGGTTTGACCCAACAGGTTCTTCGTTTAGCTGATTAACTAGGGTAGCTTGGAGCATGGGAAGGTTCGAGTCCTTCCCTACCCTCTCGGACAATTAAGTCCGTACACAAAACAGGAGTAATTAATCATGAAAAAAACGAAAGAATATATCGATTTGTCACTTAATTGGCAAATGGCTATGAAGTATTTGTTGGTACTAATCGAAAGTCACGCTAATAAATCATTTCTTGAACAAGACTCAGAGGGTGTTTCACCTAGAGATACCATTAGAGAATTGCTACAGAATTGTGCTCAGGTGGCTGATTTGTATGTAGACCATACCAAGAAATGTAGTGACTTGCCTGAAGGTTATACTTACACGATAAAAGAAAGTGAGGTGAAGTGATGAGTAGTGTAAACAAAGACAAAGTTAAGTTCACGTTGAACATAGCTGGTCACGATGTTGATGTAGTTGAGCGTAAACTTAATGGAAATCAATACTACTGCTTATATGTCACATTGCTTGATTCTCAATACTTGCACACCGATTTCTTTGGTGAGGATATTTGGAGAGGAAGAGGAGGAGAGAGGAATGACCTGATTGGAGTTGACACGGGTCAAACTTGGCTTGAAAAAGAACCCATGGAAGAAAAGCTGGTAGATGGGATAAAGCAAATCACTAATGTAATCAATCGTTACGAGTGGGCAATAAACGGAAAGAAGGTGGCTGATGTTGAATGATGAAATGATGCAAGAAGGTATTGACGCTTATATCGACACAGAGTTTCCGCTCACTGTATTTGGTAGCTGGGATGTTGTATTAAACTTCTTTAGTGATGTAAAGCAGAAGACCGATGAAGAATCACAGGAGCAATACGACAAACTTCCTGATGTTGTAAAAGTGTATCGTGGAGTGTTGGCTAAGGACGGTTTAAAGGGCGACGTTGGAGTCTCTTGGACTACTGACATTGAAGTGGCAAAGTTCTTTGCTCTACGACTCAAAGCGACTGGTGGAGAATCGTATATCTTTGAAGGTGAAATAGACAAAGATAAGATTTTGTTTTTCACAAATTCAAGATACGAATCTGAGGTTCTTTTAGACCCTCTTGACATGATATGGTTGGATGAAAACGAAATAGAAAGTGAGGTGGTTAATGCCAATGGTTAAGCCAGTGAGCAAGACCATACGAGCCTGTATAAACAAGCCGACTGAGGATAACCTGAAGGTCAGAGCTATTCAGATAGGAATATCTAAAGAGCAACTGGTTGGATATATCCTCAAAGACTGGTGCTCCAAAGCACATACGAAGTCTGAGCTGTTTGAACAAGCCCAAAGTGAGTTAGCATAGGTAAATAAAAAGCCCCCTTAGGATTTCCTTTGGGGGCTTTTTTTATATCCGAAAGAGGATTTAGCTAAGGTGTATAACTCACAATCTACTATGTAACGGAATTCCGGCTACTGTGTAGTGCATCTAAACCCTCTTAAATATTTGTACGTATTAACAACCTAAATGCCAATCCAAGTTATTTCCACATACGTTACATCACTTTTTCATACGTACAAATTCTTTTCTCATTCTTCTGAGTGCCTCTTGGAGTTGGACTGGTGAGCAATAGACATAACCGCCTTGACGAAGTTCACGATTCCTAACCACACTCTCAACACAAGCCATTGCAGACTTGACTCCAATCTTAGACTGAGCAATTGCAATACGTGAAATACAATCTTGCCAAGATTTTTGATTACTATAATCAGTCTTAAAATCAAAGACATCTTCGTTTTTAACTCGTGTAAACGCACTGCTCTTATAGTATTTTGTTCTTCGTCTCCGTAATAAACTCTCATTTTTTCCACTCATCTTTTAACACCGTATTAAATATTGCTCCATAGTTTGTTATATCCTGTGCTGTGTCAATTAGACTCTCATTGTTTGGTTCTTGGTCTTTATCTAATAGATTAAGTGCACGTTGCACTTTATCATTTAAACGAATCATAATACCAAGCAATGCTAACTTTTTATTTCCATTCATTCCTATATTTCCCATCCCATAATCCATCTGTTTTTTTGCCATTAATGTCCAGCATTTATTTAAGTGGTCTTTGATACTATTCATCAGTGTAGGGTACTCTTGTAACATAAAATCAGTTACATCAATTTCTCCTTGAGAACTTTCTTTCACATCCTTTTCCATGATTCTTTTTTTCCTTTCCATATTTAGGGAAATTGGGATATACGTCACCGTAGACTGAGTCGTATACGTGTCCGCACACTTCACACCATACGAGATGCTTGTCTCCCAATCGTTTGTCATAATTAATGTTTGCTGAACCTTCAGGTTTTACCTCTTGAACAACACTTTTATCTAACTGGTCGATGACCCACTGGATACTTTGTCCTTTTGTCCATTTATTCTTGCTGAATCCCTTATCATCCATAATTGTATTTCCACTGCCTTTAGTCTTTCCACCAACCTATCGACAGGCATCCCACATTTTGCCTTATCTAATATCATCCTCTTATAAGTGCTCCTTATATATGACAGATTACTTTCAAGTGTTTTTAGTTCTGTTGTTTTTGGTTTTGCCACCATTTGCTCCTATTAATAATAATTCTCTTTGAATCTTTCCTGCTATTGCATAATGATGCTCCATCACTATACTGGGATACTTGCTCCCATACTTCTCAAATACCTGTAAAGCGAGTAATAATACCTCTAGCCCACCCTCAGGTAATTCATACTTTGCCATTTTTCTGCTCCCGTATTAGTTTTTTAATTCTTTCTCTTTCTTGTAGTTCAAATTCTTTTTTTATTCTGCGAGTCCTTTTTTCTGCGTATTGGTCTTTGACAAATAATATTTCAAATAAGGAAAAATGTTGATTAAGCAACCAAATAGAACGCATTGGATGGCTATCAATCCAAAGATGACACCCACTACACAAAGCAAGGCAGTTATACTCATTCCAACGAGTAGGAATATGCCCACGACCATAGCCAATATGACAGCAATGCAACTTTCGAGACTGCTTACCATCATTCTTATCAAATTCTTTGTCACACTTTGGATGCTGACATTTCCAATCAGCCCTCTCCCTTATGTAGTTGCTGAATATCGTGTCTGTCCATGTTCTTTTTATTCTTGCTGTTTTTCTGAAGTACATCTAGCTCCGCTTTCTGATTATCGAACTCTTGCTGTAATTTTTGAATTAAAGCCATGCTCTCACCCCCTAACTTAAGCCTAAGAATTTCTGCCTGTAATTTTCTCAAGCGTTTCTCTAAGGTTGTTTTCTGCCAATGTGTTAATGCCCCTCTTATCTCCTCGTTGCTTAACCCTGCCATCTTCTTTCTCCTTGTTAAGTTTATTACAATACTCTCGTTGTTTCTTTGTAACGAGCTGTGCATAATTAAATCCTTCTAAGGTCTCAGTAAATTGTAAATCCTGAAATGTATCAAAATATCTTCTGATTGAATTTGGAACATCTCTTCCGGCACTACACTTACAAGCATACACTTCAGTGGTATAATTAATAATCCTCTCATCTCTTTTTGGACTCAGTAGGTAGGGTATATAACCAACTCCCCCACAATAATAACAGTCCTCATAGCTCTCTAGCTGTGCCTGTTTATTTTGGATTAAGCTCATACTCTTAATGATTCCCCATATTTGTTTAATTGTTGGGAACTTATCCTCGTTATCCCTAACGTGTTTAAACAACTTCTTTGACTTGTCATTTCCTAACTGGTCAAATATTTTTAGGTACTCATTAAACTGTGCATCCATCGGTCTCTTGCCATGCACTGCAAACATGGTCGTTAACAATTCTTCATTTGACATACTCAAACCCCTTCCTTATTTTTTCCTGTGCTGGTGGAATGCTTTTCCAATACTCTTGTTTTAGCCAATTATAACTGGTCTTTATAAACTGCGGTTCTACACGCTCGACGAAAAGCTCTATTGCCGTTTGTATCTTCTCAACGCTTTCCTTATGTGTTGCCTCTTTCCAATATTTTAATGTGAGTGGTTTATTAATCCTTCTCATGGATGGAATAGTAGACCAAAATTTATTAAAAGATTCCTTTTCCCTATCCTTATTTAACTGATTTGATTTAGATATATATTTATTATCTTCTTTATTATCTTTCTTTATTATACCTTTAGCGGTTTCGCTAATAGGGTGGTTAGCGGTTTCGCTAAGACCCTCTATGCGATTACGCAAAGCAGGGGTAGGGGTAATTAATCGTTTGGTGATATGTTTATCTTTATTCCTGATAATTTTTATATCTAAATATCCCAATCTTTTTAAGTTGTTCAAGTGAACACTGACACGTGTTGGATGTATACCTAATATCTCCCCAATGTAATGGTTGGTTGCATAGCATGGCTCATCACTGGTTAGATTCATAACCATACTTAATATTATCTTTTGATGTAATGTTAAATCATCAAGAACAAATACAGCCTTAGGTATCCATACACCTTTAAATAATTCAGGAATCATTCGGCAACTCCCTTCGTCTTAAATATAAATTCAGGATTCAGTAGTTCTTCTACCGGTAATAAAATTAAATGTGAATTATTATTATCTCCCCCTGTAATGTCTCGCTGAGGGTCGTCTATATACTTCCTACACATTTTCCTGAGTATAGAAGTTTTTAAAAAAATAGCGACATTGTCTTCTTGGACTTTATCGACAAGGACATAAGCAATGTATTCAGCCTCAGTAGTTGATATGCCACTAGGCTTACCATTAAATGAATATTCTACGGCTATGTTTCCTGTGCGGTGGGCTTGGTAATCTTTTTTAAATTCTACAGTCTGTAATATATCTGACCATTCACTCTCGGACAGTTTTCCTTCCAATAGATTTACATCAAACCTATGGTCTGCCTCTCCATTGTCACGTACTTGTTTTGTTATATCTTTTAACTGTTCTCTGTTTAGGCTTACTGTAATATTAGAACTTGGCTTGGTCTCTGACATTTTTTTTGGCTTGTTTTTGTTGACGCTTATAGCGTTTAATTTCTTCTTTTTTCTTTTGACGCAATCTCTTGCGTTCCTTTGCCCCTCTATTTATTAACTGCATAACACTTACCCTTTGATTGTAACAAATCCTGATACATAATCCACCTTTAGACACGAGCATGGCTCAATGTAACCAGTGTCAAAATCATACGAGTGACCTTCACTACAGGCAGTACAGTCCTCATCACGATATTTACTGAACAAAGCTATTTGCCCATCCATATCCATAGATTCAGCCAACTCGCATAATTTATCATAGGTCATTAGAACGGCAATCCATCATCTTCTTGTTTTGCCTGTTTTAATGAGACTTTAACACTCATGTAAGGCTTACCATCTTTTGACTTGGTCTTCCAACCAGCCAACTGAATTTCTTCGCCTTTCCATAATGCGTTTCCAGTCATATCAGGTGCTTTTTCATTCCCTTTTTTATCGTTAGGGAACATTGCACCTGACCCATCTTTACGTTCATAAGCCATTATTTAGCTCCTTTGTCTATTAGAAAAGTCTTTCTAGGTTCAAACCTTTTTGGAAATCTCCACATCCCCTTCTTACCGTATATATTTAAAGCTAGTTGTACAATACGTTTCCAATCTTCACTTAAATCCCAGCTAACCTCTTTCAATTTGTAATTAGGTTTAATTCTGTATCCACTTTTTATATATAATGTGTATAATTTCTTCACTTTATGTTTAGGAAACATAAAATTATGTAACATCCCATAGGCAACTAATTGATATTCATGGCTATCCACCTCTGCTCCAGTCTTAATGTCTAGAATAGAAGGCTCACCATTTAATTTACCAATCCAATCCACTGTACCAGCATAAGGAACTTTACTATCAAATAACTGCAACTCAGTTTCCCATGTGGTCATCTCATTGTCATCAACAAATTTTAAAAAACTCTCAAGGTACAGCCTCACAATGCGAACAACATTTGCATAACCACCAGCCTCTGCAAAATCTTGCTTAGTTAAGTGTTTATTAATACGGTCTTGTATATCGGATAGATTAACTTCTTGACCGTTATAAAGTTGCTCACATAAAATGTGAACTGCTGTACCGAGATGAGCTTTATAATCCCTAATCCAATCGCTAAAACGACCATTGTTTTTGAGCCAAAGGTCAAACCCTATTCCTTTATTGAGCACGAGTCCGAGGATTGTGGTAACGGAAAGGGCTAGAAATGGATGTTCACTGTCATCAGTGGGGTCTTTATAAGCTCGACCCAGTGGGGTTGTCTGACGGACAGTGTTGGGAAAATAATCTTGTAAGTATTTTTTAGATTTAATCAATGCGTAGACTCCCAATGAATGACTTTAAATCCGATTCACTAATTCGGTATCCACCATTATTGGGTAATCTATGAGCACTTAACTGTTTCATATTAATATATTGACGAACAGTTTTAGGAGTCGTTTGTAGTATTTCAGATACTTTATTGACCGTATAAAATAGTGCTTGTGATTTTTTGTCGTTTTTCATAATTTAACCGAGTTAGATACCATTGATATGTTAAAAGAATGTATCTATAAACATATTATAATTGCAAGTTATTTATTAATAATTAATAGGAAATGAAAGTATATATGAGCACAATATTTAAAAAACAAAACAGTCCTTATTATTATTATGAATCAAAAGGATTTATAAAACAAACCTCACTAAACACAAAAAGTCAACAAGAGGCTTACCTACTAAAGTCTGAGCTAGATAAAAAGGTTAATAGGTTGCGACTAGGTCTTGAAGTTGAGTCAACAAAACAGTTAATGAAGTTATCAGATTTATTTGTAGAATTTGAGAAGGCTGTTCTTTTTGGTAAAAACGATAAGTATCGCAAACAACTTTACCCCCTTATTAATAGGATGTTAAAAATATATGGTACATACAACCTGAATGATATTACTTATAATCACATGGAAAAGTTTAAATCAGACTGTTTAAACGTGGTAACACGAAAGACTGTACATAATATATTATCAGCTAATAAAGAAATGTTCCAATTTGCTGTTAATAGTGGGTATATAAAAACAAATCCACTGGATGCGGTTAAGTTCCCATCTAAAAAACCAACTAAACCTCGTATGCCTTTTTCCCATACTTACGTAGAGAGGTGTATACAGGAAACTACTAATCAAAAAGATAAAATATTTTGGAGTATCCTATTATATACAGGTCTCAGGAGAAATGATGCTGGAAATTTAAAACCTGAGCACGTAACGGTTGGTATTATTCAACAAAAGTCTACAGAAGTAAGAAAAGTAACTTTAATTGACAAACTAATAAAAATGGGAGACTCTATATTTAATGTTTACCCAACAAAAACGATGCAAGATGGTAGCCTGACTAGATATAAAGAATTAATGTTTAAGCTGTACGGCATTAAAACTGATATTCATACAATCAGTCATATAACTGCGTCCCTTCTTGTTAATAATGGGTACGATAGAAATCAGGTGGGGGAAATATTAGGTAAGAGTGCCTCAATTAAGACATACGCAAAAGAAGACCCTAGGGTTATTAAAGAGAAAATGGAGATAATGTTTGAGTAGATTAAAATGGATAGTTAGAAATTTATTATTTAATTACTGGATATATTTAGAAACCTGTAGTTGTTGAAACACAAAGCCCCCTGATTTCTCAGAGGGCTAACACAGGAATTAAATCACAATAAGTGATATAAATTTTCCCTATCCTTGCTTACAAGTTACACTAATATTTCGAAGTGAACAAGGTCTTTAAACTTTTCTTTACCGGTATATTTGCCACGAGTTCCAAATTGGTTATCAGAATCCCAGTCACCACCCCAGCGAATTTTAAACCCCATTGAATAACTATATGATTTCATCATACCAGCCAAGTAATAAAACCTAGCCAAGTTATCCCAATCCACTGGGTAAGGTGCTATATCGATAGCACGACCTTCAAGGTGTTTTGACTTAAGTGTCTTTGACTTACCTTCCTTCACATATTTCTTCTGTGTTTCGAGGTCTCTTTTGCCTTCTATAATCGTTATATCGAAATCCTTTACCACCGCATGACAAAGGGAAACCAATCTAGGTTCTACCTCATCCAGTCGTGATAAAGACTGTTTACCTAATTTGGGCATTTAGAAATTATCTTCAATGAAAGGTTTTACTACCATCTCCCAAGCCTCGTCATCTTTATCAGATTTCGATGACTTGACCGCCCAATCACCTACCATTATTAATAACTTCTTCATTCCGTGCTTTTTTACTAAGCGTCCAATTACTCTTTTAAGCATTCTTACTTTTTCCTACGTTTGCACCCAAGAAATTGACCACCCTCATCATCATATCAACTACTTGATTGTCTGATTTATTAGGAGTCATTGTTGCGATGACACTAAAGCCACCAACAACACTGGTAACTCCCATTAAAATCTGTTCCCAATTTTCCATTATCCAATTCATGTATTCCATAATACTTCCTAACTTTTACCGTTAATTCTTGATATTGACCCTTTTATTTCCATAACAATATCACCTAGGTCATTTAATTCTTCGACAGTCTTCTCGAAACGACGGTCTCTCACCTCGTCGGAGCGATTCCATCTATTTATAAGAGCTATTACTTTTTCATCTGTGTCAATTAATTTTTTCATAAGGGTTTTTTGCAGAAACATAATTTGTCCTACGAACAAGAAGACTATAACCCCAATAGCTCCGTATTCTGCCCACACTTCTGTCATTTATTTTATTTCCCTTATTTGATTACTGATTGTTTCTTTCTCTTCAAATAAGCCCTTCTACGCTTACGTCTTTTTATAGCTTGTTGGGCACTTTTCGAAGTTTTTCTATCAGGTGCAAAACGAGGGTCTATTTTTCTATCAGATAATCCACCACCTACGCCCCCCCTGTCTCTTCTATATATTCTTTTATTTACGCTTATGTCAGATGCTACAGCTTTAGATTTACCACGTTTAGGACTAAATCTTGGGTCAGCCGTTTTTAATTGTTTTGATGCCTCTTGCCTAACGCTCTTTTTTGTAGGTCTACCAACTTGGTCACCATATGTACCTGTGCCTGATGGCATAATATACTCCTATTTATTTACTGAAATTCTGAATTGTAGGATATTTAAACTATGGAAATAGTCTACGAAAAGCCTCTATACCTGCAACACATGAACCAAGGAAAACCCCAACTGCCCTAGCCCATGTCTTTGCAGATTTCACTTCTTCTCTTAATTCTCCGACCTCTGCCTCAAGTATCTCTACCGTTTGAAAATCAGTACGTAGCAAATGCACTTCAGTCCAAATTTTGGAGCGGTATTCCATAAGATTTTTTGGAACTGGTGGAATATCGAGAGAAGAGCGTGACATTATTTCTTCTTTTCCTCTTTGGGAGGAGTTTTTTCTTCGGCTATTTGCTGTTCAACTACTGCAATTGCTCCCGTAATTTGATGAAAATTAGTTTCAGCTTGTCTTTGTTGTTCTTTAAGCTGTGATAGTCTTTCTTCAAGTTTCATTTTAGGGTTTCCTTTTTATGGTTTTCGTAATCCGAGCCTTTGCATAAGACTCCTATTGGTTTCTTCCAATTTTTCTATATGTGAAGTCTCAATTCCCTCAACCGATGCGTTAAGAATCAAAACTTTTTCTTCTAATAATTTTATCCTTCTATCTTGCTCTGCGAACTCATTTTGTATTTGGAAAAAACTGCTGACGGCAATTCCAACGGCAACCATCGCTTTGATGAGGAAGGCAACAGAAATATGTATCTGTGCATCTTCACTAATTGCTTTCGACATTTAAAGAGTCCAAATCTTTTTTTATAGTTAGAATTAGTGAGTCAACTTCAAACATTGACTTAGTCACCTCAGCATTTAATTCATCTCTTGACTTGCCAAAGTAAAATTCATCAGCACAAGTAATAAAAGCCATTGATACTAAAAATATTAATCCCATCACCATTAATGCAAATCGGACAACTTTCCCAAGCTCTTGCCAATCAGGAACTATTTTCACTTTTAGTTTTTCCAATCCCTATCTCCGAGCTTTCCTCTAGTGAATTTTCTTTTTCTGAAATCTTTGCCATGTATATAGCCAAAATAATATGAAACCATTGCAACTCCACCAACCACTACCCATTTTCTATATGAAAGTTTTTTCTGTCTAGCCTCTCTCGTCTTCCTAGCAAGGTATAAATCTTTTTCGTAGCCTCTATCATATGAAACGCTATCTGAAAGCACTACATATTTAAACTTAGTGCCATCTCTTTGCCAACCCCTGTCTCTTTGCTCTTGTTCTGTAATTTCTCTATCAGTATCGTTTAATTGAGCAAAAAGAGGTGCTATAAAAAGTAATAATATTAGTTTTTTCATGCGTTCTCCAGTGATGTTACTTTAGCCTCTAATTCTTGTATTTTTTTGAGCATTGGAATCATTAGTTGTCTATACTCAACTCCTGCTAATACTTTATTTTCATCTTCGTCTATATCATAAAAAACAAAATCCTTATTGACTTTTTCTACTTCATCAGCAATTAAACCATATTCAATACTACCATCTTTTGTTTTT
>Ga0115011_10003069_pt1 | contig 11432 bp, 24 predicted proteins | sample TroAtlMetagenome_2_FD_88705 | JGI IMG/M metagenome (GOLD analysis project Ga0115011, IMG submission 88705) | Marine eukaryotic phytoplankton communities from Atlantic Ocean - Tropical Atlantic ANT8 Metagenome | ecosystem: Environmental > Aquatic > Marine > Oceanic | place: Tropical Atlantic... | reverse complement strand
GAACAAGTTGATAGATTAATAACACAAAAGAAATACTTACAAGCACAATTAAGAAAAGCTGGTGCTGAAATAAAAAATCTTGAAGCAGAGGTTAAGTATGAAAGACAATTAAGAGTGGGTGGTACAGCATATCATCCAAAGGAGAATAAGAAATGTTAACTAAACGACAACTCCAGTTATTTAATTTCTTAAAAGAATTTAAGAAACAAAATGAAGTGATGCCTACTTTTACAGAGATGATGGAACATATGCATGTTAAATCTAAAAGTGGTATCTATAATATGTTAGGTTATATAGAGTGGAAAGGTTATATTAGTAGAGAACCTGCACACGCTAGAGCCATAAAAATATTAAAAGAAGTTGCTTAATACAACCTATAATTGAAAGGAGTAAAACGCTTAAAAACCTTGTATTTATTGACTAAATATATTTTAAATCAAGGTTGTCATCTAGGATGTGGAAATGTATAATAGGTGTACTATCTCTATCATAGAGATATATCAAATTATATATAACATTTTAGAGGGCATAGATATGAGTAATAAATTCTTTTTAAAAAAGTCTTGGATTAATTTAGATGTTTGTGTAGAAGATTACTACAATTCAGGCACTACATTAGAACAAGCCAAAGAGAATTTAAATTGGTCGCCTTATTCTACTATTGTTGGAAGGACTGCGAAAATATCAAGACATACGGTTGAGGAAATTGATGAAGAAACATACAAAGATAAAATCAAAAAATCCAATAGCAAAACTCTTGATGAAAAAGCAATTTCAATCAAAGAAGCTACCGAATAAGAAACCTAAACTCATAGAAAAAGTGTTTGATAAAATGAAATATGATATTGAATAAAGATACCTCAATAGGTATTAACGCTAGTAGAGGAGAAGGTTCTGCGATTACCCCACATGTTTTAATGTGGAGATGTGTACTTGTTAGAGCCATTATGGATGGACTAGATGTTGATATACACGCATGGGGAAGACGAAGAAAGAACATTGTTAAAGAAGCTAACAACTGGTTCTCAGGTGCAGACCCTCACTTCTGCCTTGTTTGTGATTACGCAAACCTAGACCCTACATTTATCACTAGAAAATATAAACAATTAAAAGAAGCTAACGCCAAGAAACTATTTAAAAATAAAAACTTAAATAAGTTCTTGACGCATTATATATGTAGCTTCCATACACTAGAAAGCTAATGGCAAAGAATACAAAGTTTGATTTAGATTTAGAGTATGGACAGATAAGAGAAAAAAGAATAGAGAACCTACTTAAAGGTGGGAAAATAGAAATCAAAACTGAAAGAAGTTGGTGGAGAAAGACTGGAAACATTGCCATTGAGTATGAGTTCAGAGAGAAACCAAGTGGGATATTTAAAACAGAAGCTAAATGGTGGTTTCATATTTTAGAAATGGATAACAATGAGCATTGTATATTAGTGTTCAGAGTATCTAGGTTAAAAAAGATAGTGAATAAATATAAGAAGACACACTCAAAAAACATAGGAGATTATAGAGCAAGTAAGTGTGTTGTTTTACCTATTAAAGAATTGTTTACGGAAGGATGTTATAAATTATAATGGGAATGATGGATGGTGGTATAAACTTTAAAGACATATGCCATATGTGTGATACTAAAGAAGATGGTGGTACTATGAAAAGATATATCCATGATAGAAATAAAAAGATATGTGGTACTTGTTATGAAGAACTAGATGACAAGTCGCTATATGTTTATGCTTCCCAATTAAAGAAAGGATTATTTTAATGCATAGAAATTTAATATTATTTTTAATGTTATTAAGTCTTGCGTCTATCTTAGTAAGTGGGTGTTCAACTAACCCTAAGAAAACTAAAACTTTTCCTGTTAGTATAGTTAAAAAATTATTAATAGGTTTAGATTAGTGAATAAAAATAAAGATATAGAAGACGCAATAAGATTATATAAGCAACAAGAGTTGTGGAAACAAATGACAACAAAAGAGTTAGCTGATTATTTAATTCCATGTATAGCTTTAAATCAATACCATATATTTAGAGATACGAATACTAATGTTGCTTATGCGTTTGTTAACTGGGCATTTTTAAATGATGAAACAGAAGAACGATTTAAAACTACTGGTCTATTAGAAAAGTTTGATTGGAATAATGGAAAAAATATTTGGCATATAGATACTATTAATACTGGAGATGGTAAGATAAATGAAATCTATAAATGGGTTTGTCTAAATTTTTTAAAAACTTTTAAGGAGGAAGAGATGATTAATTGGATGAGAGTAACTAAAGATGGTACGAAAATTAAACGCATTAATAAAATGAAAATAAAAGATGGAGTAAAGAAATTTTCTAATGAGTAATAAAGATATAATTGTAGAGTACAAACATCAGATACAAGATTTAGTAAATGAAAAAACAGATTTAACTAAATTACTAGATACAAAAGATGCAAAGATTAAAAAGATATTAGTATTGTTGGAACAATCTAATGAAGATGTTCAAAATTTAGGTAAAAAAATTGCTGAACTTGAAGGAAAGTTAAAGAAAAAATCTAGCATCAAGCGTGTACTAGACAAAAAGATTACAGAAATCCTTGAAAACACTAGCGAAAATGAAGAAAAAAAAGATGATGAAAGTGTTGACAAGGAGGGTGATGATGTGCTATAAACACATCATAGAAAATGATTATAAATATTAACAATAACAAAAAAGGAAAATACATATGGCAATAATTGAAGGCACAGCATACTGGGCTTCTCTGACACGACCAAACGAAAAGTTTGAACCTATGTGGAGAATAGATTTAGCAGTTGATGAAAAGACTGCTGAAGATTTTAAAGGTCAAGGTATATCTGTAGGTGAAACTACGGTAGACGAAAAGAAAATACCTAATATAATTAGGTTTAAAAGAAAAGTTACCAAAGCTAATGGAGATAAGAATACGCAACCACAATTAGTGGATGCTGATAAGAAACCATTAGAAAAGATAGTGGGTAATGGCAGTAAAGTAAAGGTAATGTACAAGTCTTACGAATGGAACTTCAAAGGTAAGAAGGGTATAGGTTTAGATTTACAAGCTGTTCAAGTAATTGATTTGATAGAGTACACACCTAGAGAAGACTTTTCAGTTGAAGCTGGAAATACTTCTGATGGTAGTGTTGACAACATCAAAGAATTTTAGTATAGTAATCGCAGTCATATAAGTTATGGCTGTCATTTTCTACTCCTTGGAGAGTCGGCTTGTAGTTAGGTCGGCTCTCCTTTTTTTTTGAAACTATAAATATAAGGTATTAATATGAGGGTGAACATGAATGAAGATAATAAGAATGGATTTGTAAAGTATCATTTACCTTGTCCATTATGTAGTAGTAGTGATGCAGTATCTGTTAATGCAGATGGTTCTGCTTATTGTTTTTCTTGTCAAGAATATATGAAAGAATATGACACAGCACAAGAACCTACTATAACGAAACATGAAAATGAAATAACAAATTTTACAAAGCAATCTGATTTTGCAGAAATTGTAGATAGAAATATTAAAACTAATACTTGTAAGAAGTATGGTGTTAGTGTTAAGATAGATAGTATGGGTACAATAACAAACCATTACTATCCTTATCATGATAAGCAAGGTGCAAAGATTGCAACTAAAACAAGATTTACAAAATTAAAAGAGTTTAGTATTCAAGGTAATACAAAGAACTCAGGATTATTTGGAGAGCATTTGTTCTCTAAAAATAAATATATAATTATAACTGAAGGTGAGTTAGATTGTTTATCAGCTTATCAAATGTTTAAGACAGATAAGTATGAGACACCTGTTGTTAGTATTAAGAATGGAATTACTTCAGCAGTTAAAGATATTAAAGGTAGTCTTGAATGGTTAGAAAATAATTTTGATAATGTCATTGTTAACTTTGATAATGATGAACATGGAATTGATGGAGCATTAAAGGTAGCTGAATTATTTAGTCCAGGAAAATGTAAGCTTATGCATTTACCTAAGGACCTTAAAGATGCATCAGATTGTTTAACTAAAAATAAAATACAAGCTTATGTTAAAGCATTTTGGGATGCAAAAGTCTTTGCTCCTGATGGAATTATAAATGCTAATATTTTATTTGATGATATTGCTAAACCAACTATTCAATCCTTTGTTCAATATCCTTTTGAAGGTATGAATAAAATAACTTATGGTATTAGACCATCAGAGTTAGTAACATTTACAGCAGGTAGTGGACTAGGTAAAACACAAGTGATGAGAGAAGTTGTTCATCATATGGTTAAATCTACTAAAGATAATATTGGATTGTTAATGTTAGAAGAAACTCCAGTCATTACTTCAAAAGGTTTAATGAGCATTGAAGCTAATCAAAGATTACATTTACCTGATGTTCATGTAAGTAAAGAAGAATTAAAAAGCTACTTTGATAAAACCGTAGGTACTGGTAGAGTATTTATGTATGACCATTTTGGTTCTAATTCAATTGATAATATTGTATCAAGGGTTAGATTTTTAGCAAAAGGTTTAGATTGTAAGTACATTATTATAGACCATGTGAGTATCATTGTATCAGACCAAAGTCATGGTGATGAGAGAAGAGCATTAGATGAAATCATGACAAGATTACGAACACTTGTACAAGAGACTGGTGTTGCTATGATGGTTGTGTCTCATTTAAGAAGACCTGATGGTAAAGGACATGAAGAAGGTGCAGCGACATCTCTATCACAATTAAGAGGTTCGGCTAGTATAGGACAGCTTAGTGATATGGTGATTGGATTAGAAAGAGATGCACAAAATGACGACCCTGATATTAGAAATACAACAAGGGTTAGAGTATTAAAGAATAGATTTTCAGGAATTACTGGACCATGTTGTAATCTAAAGTATAATGTAGATACTGGAAGATTAGTAGAGGTGCAGTCTGATGACTTTTGATAAAGTAATTTTTGATATTGAGACTACACTAACAGCAGATAAGATTTGGTGTATAGTTTGTAAACATAATAATGATTACTATCAATTCAAAGAAAATAATTTACATAGGTTTGAAGAGTTTATAAAACAAACTAAGGAAGTTATAGGTCATAATATAATTGGGTTTGATATACCAGTATTAAATAAAATTTTTGGTTATGATTTATTTAAACATTGTAAGATAACAGATACACTTGTTCTATCTAGGTTGTTAAATCCTATGATAGATGGTGGACATTCGTTAAAAAATTGGGGATTAAAACTTGGTCAGAAGAAAATTGAGTTTGAACAATTTGATTTCTTTAGTGAAGAGATGTTAAAGTATTGTAGAAATGATGTTGCTTTAACTCAAAGATTATATAAATTTCTTTATTCAAGAATAAAAGATTTTGGAGAGTCGGTTGACTTGGAACATAAGGTTGCAAAGATAATTCAGAAACAACATGAACGAGGATTTAAAATAGATATTGTTAATGCTTATATGTTGCAAAGTAAATTTCAAGAAGACATGACTGAACTTCAGAATAAAGTTAGGGCAACATTTCCTCCATTAAAAATTGAGGAAACCTTTGTACCTAAAGTTAATAACAAAGCTAGAGGATATGTAAAGGGAGTTCCTTTTACAAAGGTTAAATATAAAGAATTTAATTTAGGTTCTAGGCAACAAATAGGAGAACGATTAGTTAAGTTAGGATGGAAACCTAAAAAGAAAACAGATAAAGGACATATCATTGTTGATGAAAAAGTTTTATCTGAGATAACTAATATACCTGAAGCTAAATTAATAAATAAATACTTAATGCTACAAAAAAGAATTGCTCAAGTCAGTTCTTGGGTTGAAGCAATTAAGGAAGATGGAAGAGTACATGGTAAAGTAATTACCAATGGAACAATTACTGGAAGGATGTCGCATCAATCACCCAATATGGCACAAATTCCTGCTGTGTACTCTCCATATGGTAAAGAATGTCGGCAGTTATGGATTGTTGACAAAGGTTATAAATTAGTAGGCGTGGATGCATCAGGGCTTGAGTTAAGGATGTTAGCACACTACATGAATGACGAAAGGTACACACATGAAATCCTTAATGGAGATATACACACAGCAAATCAAATGGCTGCTGGTCTTCGGTCAAGGGATGAGAGCAAAACTTTTATCTACGCTTTCATCTATGGAGCAGGTTCCAAAAAAATCGGAAGTATCATTGGAGGTTCGGAAAGAGATGGCGAAAGAGCTAAAGAAAAATTTCTTAGAGCTACACCAAGTCTTAGACGCTTACGAGAAAAAGTGGATGGAGTTGCTAAATCTAGCAGAAACTGGCTCAAAGGACTCGACCAAAGAAAAATAATAATCAGGCATCCTCACGCTGCATTAAACACTTTATTGCAAGGTGCTGGTGCCTGTGTTATGAAAAAAGCGTTGACACTCCTAGAAAAAAATGTTATAAGAAAACAAATCAAAGCTTATCCTGTAGTAAATGTACATGATGAATTTCAGTATGAAGTTGAAGAAGGAAGAGCAGAAGAGTTTGGGAAACTGGCAGTACAATCAATAGTAGATGCTGGTCAACAATTAAACTTGAGGTGTAAATTAGATGGCGAATACAAAATTGGAAACAACTGGGCAGAAACGCATTGATGATGTAGCAATTGATATTAAAAAATTAATTGCTAACATTGCTAATGGTACTCCTGCTCCGATAACAGAAAAGAATATGAATGATTTCCTTAATAATATTAAGGAAGCTGTCATTGCTTGGAACACTCCCCCTAAAAAAGAAAAGTATGATGGGAAGTTAAGGATGAGTATTCTAGGTAAACCTGCAAGACAACTATGGTATGATAAGTATTCACCTAAAGAAACAAAAGAATATGATGCAAGTAATAATTTAAAATTTTTATATGGTCATATCATTGAACACTTACTATTATATCTAACAGAATTATCAGGACATAAAGTAGAAGATAGACAAAAGAAAGTTAGGATAGATGATGTCAATGGACATATAGATGCTAAAGTAGATGGAGAAATCTGTGATGTTAAGTCAGCATCACCATTTAGTTTTAAAAAATTTAAGAATGGAGAACTATTAGAGGATGACCCCTTTGGTTATCACGCCCAGTTATCAGGATATGAAACAGCTAGTGGAACTAATAAGGGAGGTTTTCTTGTTGCTGATAAATCAAGTGGTGATATATGTTTTTATAAACCTGAAGACATGGCAAAACCAAATGTTAAGTCTTTAATAAAAGATTTAAATACTAAACTTAATAATGATACACCACCTGAAAGATGTTATTCATTAAAGACAGAGAAGAATGGAAACAAAGTTATACCAGTTGGTTGTCAATTTTGTATCCATAAGTTTGAATGTTATAAAGATTCTAATAAAGGTAAAGGATTAAGAGTATTTAAATATTCAAATAAGAATGTGTTCATGGCTGATGTAGTTAAGGAACCTATGGTAGAAGATATAACAAAGGAATTTGAAAATGGAATTAAAACACAAACATCTGCTAGTTAGAGCAGAAACTTTAGAGCCACCTAAAGATTTAAAAGGAATTAAAAAGTGGATGAGGTCTTTAATTAAAGATATAGATATGAAAGTATTAGGAGGACCTTACGCAAAGTATTGTGATATGACAGGTAATAGAGGTTTAACTTGTGTTACTATTATTGAAACATCCCATATAACTTTACACTCATGGGATGAATTAAATCCTGCTCTAGTACAACTAGATGTTTATAGTTGTAAAGCATTAGACGAAAAGATTGTATTTGATTATGTCTATAAGTTTCAACCTGTTCGTATGAGTTATAGATATTTTGATAGAGAAAAGAATTTTAAATTATTAAAGCTAGATAAAGATGATAGTTAATAAAAAAGATTACGAAATAATTTACGATTGTATTGTTACAGAACAAGTACCACCTGATATGATTGCAAAATATTTTGAAGATAAAAAGTTTTTAGATTATTGGAGGGAAAGAAATGAATACCAAAGAGATGAGTAGAATTAGAAATAAAGCTAAAGGTATTCTTGTTGAATGGTTAAAAGGATTATTAAATCCTGATGAACAAACTAAAATCAATATCAAAAATGTCTTAATGTTTATGCCAAACCAAACACACTACTGGCATGGAACTACTTTAAGATTACAACCATGGTCATATAAATGGATAGTTAAAAAACTAAAGCGTAATCCTCATTGGACTATAGATGATTTGAATAAAAGTTTAGAACCTAATGAACAAGATAAGAGAAGAGAAAGATATATAAAGGAAGGACCAGTAAGATTTTAAATGACAAGTAAAGATATATTTAAGGGAGTAACTTATGACTCATTGGATAAACAAGTAGGAGGTAATCATTATAACAAGATGACAATACAACCTGCTCATTTTATAAATGAAAACCATTTAGAGTTTGCAGAAGGAAATGCTATAAAGTATATCTGTAGACATAAACATAAAGGTAAGCGTAAAGATATAGAGAAAGCTATGCACTACCTTGAAATGATATTAGAAAGGGATTATGATGAGTGATGTATCAGAAGCACAAATAAGACAACTAGAAAAAAGAGCAAGAGGTTTTAGAAGATTGATAGCTGCACTTAATGATTTGTCTATGTATGGAATTAATAGTACTATAGATAAAATATTATTTGTTACTATTACAGAACTTAAAGAACATTTGAAAAAGAAAATAAAAAAGAATAATGATAAATTAAATTCTTTTTATACGACCAGTATAGATAGTTTAGTAGATGATGATTATCAATCAGGAAATATTGGTGAAGTTAGAACTGAAGCTAGTTTTATAAGTAAAAATTATTCAGAAGATAAGTCTTACGAAAATGAAGAAGGATAATGTAATAGGTATTAATGGGAAAACTATTAATACTGGTAAACCTCCTATATATAATATGCGTCTTTGTCTAGTTGGACAAGATGATATTGATATAAAGAATATTCAAACCTTTGGAATAGCTGAAGATGGTTTCTTTATGGTAAAGAGCCATGACAATCCAAAGCTTCCTATCTTTATGATTAATCCTATCCGAGTAAAAAGTGTAGAGATTTTTAAAAAAGGTGAGACACCATCAACAAAATTAACTAAAGCTGAAACTGAAGATGATTTTATAATTGATTTATTGAGAAAGAATAATGCCACAGTTAAGAAAACTTAAACAAAAGAAAAGAGTTAAGCGTAAAGAAGCTGAACTTATGGGATTCAAATTGATTATAAATAATCAAGGACAATTCATTACAGAATTTAAAAAGTATCCTAATGATAAGATACCATTACATTTTAAAAAAGAAAATGCTGGTGTTATTGCTGCAATGTTAAGGGAATGTAATGTTAATTTTACAGAACTACATGAACAACTAGAAAAAATAGCTAGAGATGTATTCCATACTTAACTCTCATTAATTGGAGAGCAATTAAAAGTTACATATATCTGATGTTTGTTAGATTTTTCAGGACCAATAGCATCCAGTTCTCTTAAAGTTCTGATAGTTCCTGCTTTACCACAATCATAAAAAGAGTTATAAACTCCTGCTTCCCATGAAGGCAGACAATTCCCATGTATGACAGAGCATACTGACATAACCAATAACCAATTCGTCATTAGGGTAATATCTTTAATATCTTTTTAGACCCCATATAAATTTCTGTTTCGGCTTTAACTTTTTTACAACTAAAGACTACTCTTTCAGGGTTAACTTCATTCTGTGCTATTCGTTTTGATTTCAAACATGAACTCAATGAGTCTTTATAAACATGCTCAAGCATTGTTCCGTTCAATGTAAGTATTAATGCAAATACAACTTCTATCATTTTCTATATCCTGTTCCTTTGTTTTTATCTGCCCATCTTTTATTCCAAGCCCAGCAACTTATCCTACTACTTAGAGTTTCAAGCACAGCTAAAATTTTATCTATCATTAAAATATAATTTCCATTACTAAATATAACATAATAAAAAAATACATAGCTACAATTTGAGTAGAAAAAGGATTGTTAGGTAACATTAATGTTTATTTGTATTACCATTTCTAATAATTTTTTCTACATCTTGATTTAATTTTTTAACTTGGTCTTTTAAAAAATCAATATTAACTGCATTATGTCTCATGCCTTTTAATTCTGCTTCAATATCTTCAACTAAAGAACTGACATGCTCCACAATCATGAAGAGTTCTGCTTCTCCAGCCGACTGACCTAGTTCTCCTCTAGGATATTTAATTCTAAACTCTGAGTTTTGTTCTAAATCTTTTTGCATCAACTCTAATGTTGTTTGATGCTTATTTAATCTTTCTACTATTCCAAAGTAAGACCAAACGCCCACAGCTATAGCGATAACTATACTTATTAAGTTACGCATAGGCATACTTATTGCTGTTGAATCTGATAGTTTCATATACTTAACCTATAATTCCTAGTAAAATAATTAATAAACATAATATAATAATTAGATAACGCATCCAAATTAATTCGAGATTATCTCTTCTCTCCAAAATTCTTCTTGCGTTTTGTCTTCTTCTTAAATGTTTTAATAGGTTGAAGTTCATCTTTCCTATTCTCCTGTTTAGATTTAAGAGTTTGCTGTAATATCCAGCTATTATTATACATACTAATACTTATTATTTTTTTCCGTTTCTAAAAATTTGTGTTCCTTTAATACCAAAAATACTTGCGACTACTAAAATCCATAGATTAGTAAACCAAGAAGGAAGTGATTGAAAGTAATCAAAGAAAAGTTTTACCTTCTCCATTGCTGAAGGGTCATCCGACATGACTGCCCACATTAACACAATTATAGGAGCAGAAATAATTACAAGAACAAATTCATCCTTATAATCATTTTGTCTCGCTTCTAAAAGTTTTCCTTGGTAAGATTCCTCACCTCTTGCTTGTCTTTCTGCATGTAATAATTGTGCATCAGACATTGCTACTCTTGCTTTTTGTCTATTTGAATATATCTTTGCTCCTGCTTGAAGAGCTATCTTTGCTAAACTAAACCAAGCCATTGTTTTTTTTCCATTCTGTTACATCAAAGGAAGGACACTTCTTAACATCATCTACTTCATAGTGTCCAATAATTTTTTCTATCTGATACTTATCTTTAAGTTTAAGAACAATTGTTTTTAATGTTTCAAATTGTTCATCATTAAAATTATTTTCCCAATCATTGTTATCGTCAACACCACCTACTAAACAAATTCCTAGAGAGGTTCCATTAACTTGTCTTGCATGAGAACCTACCATTGATTCATCTCTTCCAGTTTGTAATGTGCCATCTCTTTTTATAATATAATGATAGCCAACATCATCCCAACCATTGTCTTCCACATGCCATTTTCTAATTTCATCATAACCAATATCCATAGAAGGTTTGGTTGCTGCACAATGAATAACAATAGTATCTGTTTTAGTTCTTGGTGT
>Ga0115011_10003067_pt1 | contig 11432 bp, 8 predicted proteins | sample TroAtlMetagenome_2_FD_88705 | JGI IMG/M metagenome (GOLD analysis project Ga0115011, IMG submission 88705) | Marine eukaryotic phytoplankton communities from Atlantic Ocean - Tropical Atlantic ANT8 Metagenome | ecosystem: Environmental > Aquatic > Marine > Oceanic | place: Tropical Atlantic... | reverse complement strand
TTGCCTACAGAGGCTGAATGGGAGTACGCGGCGAGAGCTGGGACGGACGATCTCTATGCGGGGTCAAATGCGGTTGGTAATGTGGCGTGGTATGGTGGTAACAACAACAACGGCACCACCTCGCCCGTAGCCCAACTGTCTCCAAATGACTGGGGCCTTTATGACATGAGTGGCAATGTTCAAGAGTGGAATTGGGATTTTGTTGATGTTACCTACTACTCATCGAGTCCATCTTCTGATCCTGAAGGTGCAATCTCTGGGACTCACCGAATTACTCGGGGCGGCAACATCACTGGTGCAGCGCAATTTATGCGGGTATCCTACCGTGATTACAACAACACAACGAGTACCGCATCCCAAATAGGCTTCCGCCTAGCAAGGTCAATACCCTGATCCCTAGACCAACCTAGAAGACTTCGATAGTTCTAAGTCAGCCCATTGGCCTGCCCGCAGACACCCCCGAATGTCACTTTAGTGACGTTCAGAGGCCTCTGTGAGCTCCCGCTGAAGCTCCTCAACCCTGTCTTCTAGAGCATTTATCCTGTCGATAACCTCTGAATCCTCAGGCTGTTCGTCGTCGCGTCCCTCGCGGATTGAGTCTATCGCCTTCTGGGCTCGCTCTCTGAGTGACTCTATAGTCTCGTGCTGCATGAACTCTCTGAGTGCTCTTATTGACTGATCGTCACCTACCGAGCCCAACACCGAGACCCCAGTCTCCCGTGTGCGCTGTGATAGATCGTTGAGCATTGGCTCTATCGCCCTAGCGAACTGCTCAACAACATCGAGTTCAGGCTGCTCTTTCTCAAGACGCAGTACCATACCTCTTCCAGCCCAGGCTGCGGAGTGTCTCAACCTGTGTGGCTGGCTTGGGCGCACAGCGTTCAGTAATCTCCCTACGTCGGCTGATGTGCCTTCGGAACTGAGAGTCCTAACAGCGGCCGAGTGTACCGTGGAGTGGTAGTCTGGCGCTCTTCGCAGGACCTGCCTCGCTATGCGCAGCGCGGCCTCTCTATCGTGATGCCTGAGGGCGTAGAGTGCGCTAGCACGGACTACTGGGTTCGTGTCTCTTCTGCTCGCCAAGGTCAAAGCTGGGACAACTGCGCCCTCTGATGATCCCTTAGCGAGGGCGTCGACAGCTGACTCCCTTATGGAGGGTGACTCAGCTGTCCTGACTAGCGTTACTAGTGCCTCTGACCCAGCCAGATCGGCCAGCTCTCCCAGAGCCTCTATCGCTTGTTGGCGATAGGCGATCTCTTGGTGTACGTCTTGAGAAAGCTCAATAAGCCTCGCGATATTCTCGTCAGTCGCACCTATCTCTCCGAGCTGCTTTATGGCCCTAAGCTTAGCAGATGGACTTGGGCTGTCGGTCTGAGCCAGCCACTGGGTAGGAGACTGGTTGTTCTCAATCCGAGCTAATACACCAGCGTTGGGCGATGGAGCTACCCACAGCGGGGCCTCTTCCATCTCAATTGTTACTGACTCCCTTTCACCTTCTATGAAGACGCGTCTGTAGATAGAACCATCTGTGGTACCTACCTCTATATCTAGCCAAAGAGGGAAGGGCTCTTCTTGCCCACCTGGGGTTATGTTGACCCTTAGCTCTCCATCTCCGTATTGCTGGTTGATTGTTAGTGTCGGAGAACCTGATAGGTGCGTCCATTGATCAAAGAACCATTCTAAATGATGGCCAGTCACGGTCTCGAAGGCTTCTCTGAGATCTTCTGTCGAGACGTTTTGGTTACCGTTTTCCACTAAATAAAGGTTAATAGCTTGCCAGAAAGCCTCATCACCAACATGGGCCCTCAACATCTGGATAACACTCGCACCTTTCACATAAACATGCGTGTTTACCCTGTGATTTCCATCTTCGGTAGACCACCATCTCCCAGCCATAGGTCCCGCATCGTATGAGCTAGCCTGCCATTGGTGGACTTTCCTAGCGAACCATGCATCGCCCCAGCGCTCTTGCCCCCACAGCCCTGCGAAGTATGTAGCAAAGCCCTCGTTTAGCCATAGCTCATTCCATGTGTCGCATGTGACATAGTCACCAAACCATTGATGTGCTGCTTCGTGTGCAACTACACCCTCAGCCCACCTGTTGGTGTCGCCGTTGGCAGGATTTTGCAGCATTCCAAGCTCTTCGACTGTGGCGGTGGTGTTCTCCATTCCAGTATACAAAAACCTCTGAACGAAGACCTCTGTGTATGTGGGGTATGGATAATCAACCCCCGTCCATTCACTAAAGGCCTCTAGTATTTCGGGTACCTGCCCTGATGTCTCCACGACCCAAGACTCATCTACATGGGCTGGGTACCACTGACGAACAGGCTGACCTCGCCACTCGTCATCTCTGATTTTGTAAGGCCCTGCAGCTAGCATTACCAGATAGCTTACTAAATCTTCTTCCAGCTGGTAGTTCCACCTACCATCTACAACCTCGCCCAGACCATTTGATAGGATTTTGTAGTTATCTGGTCCAGAAAAACTACCAGAGTAGCTAAAGCGATCGTTAGGGTGGTCCCATGTTGGGAACCAGTGTCGATTGTCGCTCATTTCACCTTGTGTCCAGACCTCGGGATGAGTGTCGGGCGAATTCGGCCCAGGAGCTCGAAAGTGAAGGCCAGTATCAGGTGTGGCAGAGTAATCTATGGCTAGCTCGATCGGCTCATCGTGTGAGTCTAACTCTATCACTAGGTCACCACGGCCTAGCCTATAGTCAACTTCATTCCCATTGACGCGGACTGCTGAGATGTCTAATGACTCTTGGTGTAGCCAGAGGGTGTTGCTCCCTGGGGTCATTGGGGACAGGTCTAGAGTCGCCGTACCTGAGACCATCCCCTCATCGGGATTTAGGTCTAAGTGAAGGTCTAGGTGGGTAAGATCCCAGTTGCGGTCAGGGGCTAGAGTATCTGGAGCACCTGGGGTTGCGAAAGCTGTTGATAGAATAAATAACTGAATCATTTTGGCGACTCGATCTTAAGAGGGTACGTTTGGGGCCATGCTTACTCTATTTATTGCTAGTGCGTTCGCAAGTGAGATTACAGGCTATTCTGAATTTAGAGCTACATATTCAGCTGATGTTGATGGTGAGGCCTGGAGCGTAGTCGAGCGGTTTAGGCCGACGATTGAGGCTGAATTATCAGAAATGATAAGCTTATCAGTGACGGTTGAGGCTAACATGTCACAGGGGCGGTGGGAGCAGTATGAGGCCTGGGCTCTAGTGGACTATGAGATAGGATCTATTCTCGAAAACGCTGGGTGTGGTTTCTCAGAGCCTACAGACAGGTACTCATCTATTGATGACATTCTGGGTGTAGAGCGCCTCTTCATGGACCTCTATACTGACTTCGCAGACATCAGGATAGGTCGGCAGGCCCTCAATTGGGGCTCTGCGCAGATGTTGAACCCAACAGACCTCTTCGCAGAGGTTTTGGTGGCTGAGCCTTGGAAGGAGCGCTCAGGAGTAAACGCTATTCGAGCAAACCTATCCGTTGGTGAGGCACAGGTGGCAGCTGTCGCTGCCATTGACGACAGCCTCTCAAAGGCACAGTTTGGGCTGAGACCTACAATAAATGTACTACAGACAGATGTGTCACCCGTGGCATCAATCGATTCAGATGGCGAGAGTTTCGCGGGTCTGGACCTGAGAGGTCAGCTAGGTGTTGGCTGGTGGGTAGAAGGTGGAACAGAGCTAGGGGCTGATGAGGGTCTTCTCCCAGAGATCTCCGTTGGCATCGACTACTCCTTTGACATCTTCGACGGTTTGTTGTTCGGAGCTCAATATACCTATGATGCAACAGGTGGTGCGGATCCTCGCTATTATGAGCTCTCCGATCGCGGCGTTAGCCTTGTACCTGTACCTGACTGTGACGCCGCCGCTGAGCTTTTTGCTAACGTAGAGGGTGGGGAGCCTAGATTTACCATTGGTCAGCACTATGGGCTTGGCTGGGCGCGGTTGGTGATCAATGATGAGTGGGGGTTCACGGCGACTGGATTGACCAACCTGCAAGACTATTCATCCCTCGTGATACCTAACCTCGCCTGGACGCCAGGAGGTAATTGGAGCGTAAACGCTGGAGCTCAATTGCTTCTGGGTGAGGGTGAGTTTAGCCCAACTGTGCACATGACTAATGTCACGTTCGGCGAGGGAGCAAGTGGTGCCACTGTTGATTTCGATGGTGTGATCCCAACTTGGAGCGCCTTTGTATGGGGTAGGTACTCTATTTAGAGTGTGACTAAGGGCCAACCCACTCTGGAGAGCAGTCATCAATTAGTGGCTCAAATGCCCTTACCCGTGGCTCTAAGAGAGCCCATAGGTCTTTTACTTCACCGCTGTTGGCGTCATATATATTGTCGGCTTCAAGCGGGTCATTTTTCATGTCGTAGAGTCGCTTGCCTCCATCCCAATTGTACAACAGCCTTAAGTCCTCCTGCTCTACCCCTTGTAGAGGGCATGAACCATGAACCTCTCTCACAGTGAATACAGGCCTGCTCTCCGATGCTAGACCAATTGTGTCCCCAGTAAGGAACTCGGGGCTGTTCAAACCCAAAGCTCCAAGCATTGTCGGCGCTATATCGGCGTGGGTAGTGAGACCTTCCCAGCTGATACTAGCTAGGTCCTGATGCCAAAAGCCAGCTATAGCCGCCGTCTCTTCGAGGAAAATAGTTCCGCCGTGGGTCCATCTCTCGTGATCTTGAAACTGTTCCCCGTGATCTGATATCAGGACAACTAATGTATTTTCAAGAGCACCTAATGCTTCCGCCTGTTCCCAGAAGTTGGAGAGTACCGAGTCGGTGTATGTCGCCTCTCCACCATAGCGAACAGCTAGGTGTTCAAGAGCCAATGACTGGGTGCTTTCGTCTAGATTAAGCCACTCTTCAATTAGCTCGGCGAAGCCGTCGGTAGATCCTAGGTCCCAATTCACTGGTGATAGGTCATCGAGGCCAGTAAGGTAGTCTGGTGGGGGCGCGTAGGGGACGTGTGGGTCGAATAGGTGAATGGACATAAACCACCTTTCGTCGCTGCTCAAGAGATCTTCAAGCTGAGATGTAGCCGCTTCAATCAGCCGAATTCCAGAGAGTCCATTCTCGTGAAACACCTCATCAAACCCGCGAGTGGTCTGTCTGGCTGGATTAATGATCGGAGAGGCGCTCGCCAGAGCTGTATTAAGCCCAGCATCTGATAGCCATTCAGGAAGTAGATCCACATCCTCGCTGAGGTCCTGGGGAATACCATCGATCATAGGGACAAATTTCATATCTATCGGCGAGCGGCCACCGAGAACACACAACATCGACGCATAGGTCCAATCGGAGCACGAGCGGTGCCTGTCTAGGGATACAGAGCTATCTAAAAACCAATCAATGAAAGGTGTACTACTCCCTTCTGAGAATCTTCCAATAGCGTCTCTTCTTAACGTGTCTATGGTTATTAGTATTAGATTGTCAGCAGGGTTTTCCAGAATTACAACTGGCTCTTTTGGTGGCTGTTGTGATGATCCACACCCAGTAACTAGGATGGCTGCTAAGTTGGCGATGGTAATCATGTGTTGCACTCTATGTGACTTTCCTAAACATCGCGACAATAGACTGCGAGAATTATTGAATCGCAATATAGTGTCGTCAGATAAGACTGGAGATAGGGATGGAGACAAAAACAGAGTCGGAAACAGGCTCAAGCTCACCTCTTTGCGAGGTTACTGGGGTAGACAAAAAATATCCTCTTGGTGAGACCTGGGTTCAGGCTCTTCAGGGTGTAAACCTAACTGTGAATAAGGGAGAGTTTTTGGCTCTTTCAGGTCCTTCTGGCTCGGGAAAGACGACACTTTTGAACTTAATCGGAGCTTTAGATACTCCTACTTCGGGAGAGGTCTCTCTGTTGGGTCAGAGACTATCGGGTCTATCGGGGTCAGAACTAGCAGATGTTCGCTCAAAGAGAATCGGGTTTATTTTTCAGTCTTTCAACCTTATTCCAGTTCTCACAGCTCTTGAGAATGTCGAGGTCGCTCTTAGACTTGCTGGAGAGGTGCCAGATAGAGCTAGGTGTGAAGAGTCTTTAAAGGCTGTTGGTTTAGGAGAGTTTATTAATAGGCGTCCTAGTCAGCTTTCAGGCGGTCAGCAGCAGAGGGTGGCTATTGCTAGAGCCCTTGTAAAAAGTCCCGATATCGTAATAGCTGATGAACCTACAGCGAACCTAGACAGTAAGACTGGTGCAGAGGTACTCGATTTGATGCGAGAGTTGAACACAAAGAACGGCTCGACCTTCATTTTTTCTACCCATGACCATATGGTGCTGGAGCGGGCGTCAAGAATTGTAACTCTCCGAGACGGGATAGTGACTGGTGAGAGAGTAAATTGAATTTTATCGTCTCGTTAGCCTTTAAGAATCTACGGCGCAATCTACGCAGAACCGTGATTAGTGGGATCGCCGTCATAGCGGGCGTCGCCTTGATGATCCTTGGCAACGGTCTAATTGGGGGCCTAGATGAAGGTGTCATCCGAGGTCAGATAGACACACAGGTCGGACATGTAAGCCTTTACCCACCCGATCATCCCACGAACGGGCTTGATAACCCTGTAGATGAGCTAGTTGAACTCCCTGCGGGGCTCGATAGCCTCTTGGCTGAATATACCTATACGACTAGACTTAGGTTTGACACCAGAATTGTACATGGCGTCAATGGTATGCGTGTGGTTGGAATAGGGTACAATCCCAATACCGACCCCGATGTCTTTTTGAGGGATGATTTTGAGGTTGATGGAGCTTGGCCAGAAGAGTCTGACCAGGTAGGCGTGGTCTTAGGTAAGACCTTGGCATCTCTATTAGATGTAGAGGTAGGTGGTATTGTAACTATGCAAAACCGCACATCTATGGGCTCTCAAAACGCTCTCTCGTGGCCAGTTGTTGGTATACTAAACGCCCAAAACCCTCTCCTTGACTCTAAGGTGGCGTTCTTGACTATAGACCAAGCTATGGAGTTGGTTGTAGCGCCAGGGCCGTCCCAGGTGGCAGTTAGGCTAAACAGGCGAGGTGAAACAGAGGAGTTCTTAGAGGTTATCACTAGTGCCGATGAGGTTGGGGATTGGCAGGCAGTGTCTTATATTGATGGAGCAGAAGACATGCTGGCCATTAACAAAATCCGCCGCTCTGCTTTAAAGGTGATGATATTTGTTCTTATGGCAATCGCAGCGACTGGGATCGCAAATACAGTAATAATGGCGGTATATGAGCGGATTCGAGAGGTCGGGACGCTCGCAGCGATGGGTATGAGGCCGAAAGAGATCCGTAAGCTATTCTTAATAGAGGGAGCAGTTATGGGGTTTTCCGCAGCTCTCGTTGGTGCTCTTTTGGGAGGTCTTGCAAACTATCGCCTATCTACTACGGGCTTCTCTGTTGGCGATCTTCCAGACGCTGGTGCGATACCGATATCTACTACGATATACACCACCTTTGGCTGGGGACCCATATGGATGGGTTTGATCTTTGGTGTGATTGTGGCGACGCTAGCCAGCGTATGGCCAGCTAAGTTCGCTGCTGGGTTGGACCCAGCGGTAGCTGTGAGGGATGATTAATGGGCTGGTTGTTTGGATTAGCTATTCGAAACGTGGCAAGAAATACCCGCAGGTCTCTCTTGACCGCTCTCACGGTATTGCTGGGCACGGCTCTGTTGACTTTAGGTCTCTCTTGGTTGAACGGCGTCATGGGCATGATGTTAGGGGAGGCCGCTGGGGCGGCTGGTGAAGTAAGGGTAGTGGAGGTCGAGTACGCTGAACGTGAGTCCACGCTGCCCCTAGACGCTAATATTTACGATGTTGCACCAGTACTGGAATCAATAGAGTCAGCAGCGCCCAACACCCGCGCTTTTCCACTGATTCGCTCTGGCGCGACGGTTTCAGTAGGCGAGGAGCTAGGCGACACATTTGCGCTTATCGTTGGGGCCCCCGATGGTTATTACAGTGAGATATTGGATTTTGATCAGAAGGTTCGACTGGGTGAGATGTTCTCTGGTGAGCCTGATGAAGCGCTGCTTGGACGGCTCCTAGCGCGCGAACTCGAGGCCGAAGTTGGAGATGAACTTGTTATCCTTGGGCAGACACAAGATGGCTCCCCATCTCCGCTTATGATGAGAGTCCAAGGAATAGTTGACACTGGTAACGCTGTCTCTGACCGTCAGGTGTTTTTGTCACTTGAACGAGCCCAGTGGCTGACAGATATTCCAGACGGTGCGCTAGAGGTGTTGGTTTATGGCGACGGATTAGAGCAAGCAGCTGATTTGGCCGAGACCTTGCGAAGCTCTGGGCAACTAGACGACCTCTTAGTACAGGCGTGGAGTGAACGGGAGCTATACGCGTCCATGATTAAAATAGTATCAACGGTATTCGGGATAATGGCTATAATTATAGTTCTTATATCAGCGCTAGGCGTGTTGAATACAATGGTGATGTCTGTATTAGAGCGTACCGCAGAGATAGGGGTTTTAAGGGCTATGGGTATGCGTCGTGTTTCGGTAGTAAACCTGTTTGTTACCGAGGCCGCAGTTATCGGAGTCGTTGGTTCTATTTCGGGACTTCTTCTGGGTTCAATACCAGCATTTTGGTTAGAAAAAAATGGTGTTACTTTTGGTGAAGATGTGGCTGCCAGGATGACAGTTCCAGTAAGCACGACCATTCATGCGGACATTACAATTGGAATCGCGGGGCTCGCTCTGATGTTAGGCATACTAATGGCGCTCATTGGCGCCCTTGTTCCATCTATAAAGGCTGCGGCTATACAGCCGGTATCAGCCATGCGAAGGAGACGCTAATGCGACTGTTTTTCACTCTTATAATATCAATTCTTTCTCTGTCATCAGCGCCAGCACAAGCTCAGACTGCAGCAGAGATTCTAACGATGGTCGACGCAAACCTAACTTTTGAGACTCGATATTCACGAGCCACTATGACAGTGGTCAAGCCTCGCCGTACAAAGGTATACGAGTTTGAAAGCTGGGGTCGAGGTGTTGAGACAGCAGCTACTGAGTTCTTAGCGCCTCGACGTGACGTGGGGACCAAGATGCTTAAGGTAGGTGGCGAGCTTTGGATGTATATGCCCTCTATAGAGCGAGTTCAGAAGATTTCAGGTCATATGCTTCGACAGGGCCTTATGGGTTCAGACCTTTCATATGAGGACATGCTTGAGTTTTCGAGTTGGCAAGAGGCCTATACTGCCGAAGTTACAGGCACAGAGGCATGCGGTACGGGCACTTGTTGGGTTTTAGACATGCAGGCTAGGGTAGAGGACGTAAGCTATCCACGCAGAAAGGTCTGGGTTGACCAGGCAAATTACATCCCAGTACGCCAAGAGTTGTACGCTCTCTCAGGGATGCTCTTGAAGGAATGGCTAATGGAGGACGTGGTACAGTTTGGTGAGCGTTACTACCCTCAGCGCATGATAGTTAGAGATACTGTTCAGGAGGGTACCTCTACAACCCTAGAGTTTTCAGACCTACAATTTGGCGAAGAGGTTGATCAGAGGGTCTTTGAGAGAAGATGGCTTGAGCGATAGTCCTTTTTTGTAGATCAAAGTAATATTGAAATTATTAAAGAGATCCAAACTATTGAGTGCTCTGACTAGTTTCAGGATTTGGCTGTTTGTGGTTGTTTAATCACCGCTTGCAAAATTGATCCAAATGTCGGAGAATCGACCCTTATACACAACAAATTTGAGAAATATGAACGTGGCCCAAACACTGGAAGATAGAACCAAGACACAGTGGCTAATAGGTATCAGCGCAAGTGTCGGGATGGTTGTAAGCCTGTTCCTACCATGGTTTGCGGAGCCTAGTGCAGGGATGATAGCCACAAGTGGAGACCTTCAAATAGGTATCTACTTGCCAGCAGGTCAGATAGCTATGTTAGCGGCCGTTATATCTGTCGCTGGTTGGCTATTGTGTAAAAGGCTCTTGGTAGGGCTTGGTACGTTGATGGCCACAGGCTGTGTAGCTGCCTGTCTGTACCAATTTTACTCAGTCACGACGCCTGATACGGCCTTAGCATGGGGCGCCGTTGTCTTCGCAGTGATGTGCATAGCTGCTATTTTATCTTGGCTCATGGTTGGAGTGGGCCTTGCTAAACCTAATGTCAGAGGTGGTCTCAGGTCTCACCTTGAACGTCACCTGAACCCCGATGATGACGGCCCAAAGTACGTAGATACCTTTATTATCACTCTGATAGCATTCAACGTCTTGTCAGTAATGATTCAGACTGAAGAGGCGATAAATATAAAGTATCAGACCTTCTTTCAGATAAACGAGGCTTTCTCGACCCTTGTTTTTTCGGTAGAGTACGTTCTGAGGGTCTGGATTTCCGATCTCAACGAGCGCTATCGAGGGGGGATATGGGGTAGATTTAGATACGCCAGAAGCCCGATGTCACTTGTTGACTTTGTAGCCATAATACCTTTCTTCCTTCAGTTTATTCAGATGGATCTTCGTATCGCTCGAGCGATAAGGCTTATGAGGCTCCTGAGAATACTAAAGATGGGGCGATATGCTCACGCAGTATCCACACTTTATCTGGTGGTGAGCCGTAAGAAGGAGGAGCTGGCAATAACGGTCTTTGTCACCGTGATGATCTTAATACTCTCATCAAGTGCAATATTCTTCGCCGAGCACACGGCTCAGCCCGAGGAGTTCAGATCAATACCCGCGACGCTTTGGTGGTCTGTAGTGACGCTAACTAGTGTAGGTTACGGGGATGTCACCCCTGTGACAGAGATCGGGAAGCTTGTCGGCGCGGTAGTTTGTATGGTTGGTGTAATGGTTGTGGCTTTACCCACTGGTATTCTGGCTAGTGGGTTCATGGAGGTCATGAGAGAACACAGGGGAGAGAAAGAGGGTAAAGAGTTCACTTTTTGTCCCCACTGTGGAGAGGAGCTTATTCGTAACCCCGACTCTGACTAGGTGTCCAAATCGAGTTGAACTACAGTTTTAAGGTCAATCATTCTTGATTATTTAGCTCGTGTACCATGTAGTAAGTTTTACCATTTACGCTCAGAGGCAACAGGGATAAAAAACCATAGTCAGCAATCGGATTATGAGCACTTGCAATGTCTGTTTGTTTCCTCTACGATGCAGTCTAAACATAGGCTGTTGTTTTTGGAAATTAGCCTGAAAAGTAAGCTTACCGAGGTCTATATGCGCTGGCCGCTATTTTTTCGCTCTTCTCTGGCCTCTATAGGGCTTATTTTTGCTCCATCCTGTGTCTCTTGGGAGGTCTCAGATATAGATGGCGACGGCGTTTTGGTCTCTGCTGGTGACTGTAACGATCTGAACGCAGACACTTTTCCAGGAGCCCCCGAGGTCTGGTATGACGGTGAGGATCAGGACTGTGATGGTAACGATGGTGATCAAGACGGGGACGGCTGGCTAGAAGAGGGGTACGAATATGCTGAC
>Ga0115011_10003066_pt1 | contig 11438 bp, 7 predicted proteins | sample TroAtlMetagenome_2_FD_88705 | JGI IMG/M metagenome (GOLD analysis project Ga0115011, IMG submission 88705) | Marine eukaryotic phytoplankton communities from Atlantic Ocean - Tropical Atlantic ANT8 Metagenome | ecosystem: Environmental > Aquatic > Marine > Oceanic | place: Tropical Atlantic... | reverse complement strand
GTTCATGACGGTAAATCCGTCGCTCGCCTTTGCAATCAGGCTGATTTGCGTCCGCGTCGGCGACTGGCCACAAACGGCCAATAATTCTTCCTGGATTATGGACCCGTCAAACGCGTCCTTGTCGATCACAGCCATGTCGTGTCCCCTCTGGCGTGGTCCGACCGCCCCGCCTCCGGGACGACCGGATCTACTCTGCAGTCTGCAGCTCGTTTTCCAGGGACTCCCGAGCGTATTGCAGCTCGGCGGCGGAGTCGCTGCGGATCCGGTCCTGCACAGGCGCAAGCCGGCGAACGATGTCTTCCCGGATACGACGCGCTTCAGCGTCCTGACCTTGAGCTTCGAGCACATCGGCCAAAGTGTTGGCACCAGCCGCATAATAATAGGGCGCGTGGTCGACCGCACCGGACCAGTCGTCAACCTGACCCAGAGCGGTCAACATGTGCTCGATCGAGGCTTGAGCCGCCGACAGGTCACCCCGAGCGGCGAATATCCGGCCTTCAACCAGGCTGGCGTGCAGGCGACTGACAGCGAAACGGGCCCCTTCGGCCGCGCCCCAGGCCTCATGCGCCATGAATCCGGTCGCCCCGACATAGGCGTCACGCGCTGCTTCCACCCGGCCGGCATACAACTCGGCCTGGGCCAGCCAGAGCCGCTGCCTCACACCGATCAGGCGCCATTCCAGGTTTTCCGGCTCATGCGCGATCAGGGCCGCTGCCTCCAGTGAGGCCGGCTCGAGAATTTCGAGCGCCATTTGCAGGTCATCGGCGGAGGTGTGGCTGCCCGGTGCGATCAGCAGCCGCGCCAGTGCATATTCTGCAGCGATAACAGACCGGCGCACCCGCCAGTCATTGGTCGGATCGACCCGGCCGCTTTCATAAAGGGCCAGTTGCTCACGCAGCACTCCCATCGCGACGTCACGACCGTCCGTGATCTCCGATATCGACGCAACCCAGGCCAAAGTCTCCGAGACTTCCAGCCAGGCCGGGTCATTGTCGGGCCGGTCAGCGGCGATCGTCCGGAACTGTGCGAGAGCGGCCGAGGCCGCAACCAGCGCGTCATCCCAACGCCGCTGGGCTACAAACAGGGCGCCCATGTTCGAATGCGCGAAGGCCACTTCCGCCTGCCATTCGAGATTGTCGGGATTGATCTCGATCAATCGGTAGGCAAGGTCTCGATACTCGCCAAACCGCTGTTCGGCCGTCACGAGGTCACCGCGGCGCCAGGCAAAATAGCCGACATAATAGCTGCTCTGGGCATGCTCATAGACCCGCTCGCCCATCGTCGGCTCCACAGCCAGGATCCGGCTGGTCGACTGGTAGGCGATCCGGAAGTGCTCGTAGGCGTGCTCGAGATCGCCCTGGGCGCTGTCGATGACACCGAGCAGATGGAAGGCGCGGGCCCGTCGGCCCAGCTCGTCGGTCGTCATCGCGCCGCCGCTCTGCCCGTCATAGTACTCGATCACTTTCGCGCCGACAGCATCCAACACGTCAAGACGCCCGACCGGCTCTAGATTGTCTCGCAAATCATTCAGCATGAATTCTATGAGGTCCTCGGCCTCGGCCTTGCGCCGCACCGCCTCGGACCTTGCCGAGATTGCGAGCAGCGTCAGAGTAGCCATGATTACAGAAAGGAGAACAGATGCGCCTGTGATGGCCGTCACGCGGCGTTGCCGGCGCTGGATGTCGCGCTGGATCAGCTGATCGAGGCTGACACCGATCAGTCCCGCCACCAGTTTCAACAAGGCCATGCGCCGACCGTCGGCCTGCCGGCGCATGTCAGCCGCAACGGGTTCGGACGCCTTGCCATCGACACCCGGCTCGAGCAGCGCTGGCGGGAAGCAGCTTTCGCCCGGCTCGGAATTCGGGTCGGCATCAGGGTTTCCGGCCACGACGGCTGCCAGCACAATCCCGTTCGGATTGAGCTGGCGATAGGCACGGATCTCCTCGTTCACCCAACGTGACGCGACCGCATCGGGCGAACAGATCACGATCAATGCATCAGAATTGGCAAGGGCGTCCCGGACCGACGCCGTCAGATCGCGGGTCGCCGCCAGGTCTTCCCGATCGCGGAAAATTGGCGTCAGACGGCGTGGAACCGGACCGTGCCCCGTTTCGCGCCCCGTGTCGCGCCCCGTGTCGCGCCCCGTGTCGCGCCCGACCAGTCTCGACGGGATGGTGTAGGTCTCCAGCTGGCGATGCAACCAGCGCGCAAACACCTGATCCTTATGGCTGTAACTGATGAACGCCTTGTAGCGCGTACCCACACCCATCACCTGTCCCCAAACCGCGGACGGCCATCATTGGTGTTTCGCACGACCTGTGCAACCGCAAGCAGCCGACGACGAGGGTGCGCACCGGCCTTTCAACACTTTTCTGCACCTGATCCACACGGTGACACGCCGGCCGAAGCTGGCGTGAATTTCAGGTCTTTCCCGACCATCCGCCCAAATTGCGGCGGGGCACAAGGCGAAGTTGGGGCTTCGCATGGGCAAGGACTTGTGCCCCGCCGTTCCCGTCTCAGCAGACTGGTACGGGGTTTGGGGCCGCTCAATGAGCGGTACCGGCAATCTAGTCAGGTGTTGCCACGCGACATGTGATGACGGTCACGCTGGCAGAAAAATCACCGCGTCGGCGCACCCGCGCCCGTCACATCCATGCTCATCAGCTCGATTGTGACACCGCCGAAACCCGCACGCGTATGCAGGCGCACCGGCAAGTGACCATTCTGCCCGACAACCGGGGCGAGCCACAGCACCAACGGATGACGCAATTCCCCGGCACTCGGGTAATCTTCGGGATCATATCCGGAGATCGGTTCATACCAGGCATGGCAGACCAGCGCTTCGCCGCGCCAGCCACGGGTCCTGACCCGCTCGAGGCCGACAGTTTCCAGTCTCAGGTCATACCGGGCCTTGCCGTCAAAGACCGACAGCCGGCCCTGACACCCGTCACCGCCCTCCAGGCGTCGAGACAGTTCGAAAAAGGCGGTCATCGGGTCGATCACCCCGGTCCGGTCGCTCTCACTGGCAGGCGGCACGCCCCAGGATCCGAACGGCGGCTCGACGTTGGATTCCGCAACAGGGCCAGCAAAGTCAATCCGCACATCTCGCACTTTTGAGCCGGTTCGCTCGGTGTGGGTGTAGGTCAGAGGCTCCCGCCCCCCACTTCCACCGCGGCCACTGACTTCGGCACGAATGTCGAAATCCGTGAACAGCGCGGCCAGTCCGGCGGCTTCTATGAAGCTGTCAGCCTGATACCCGGCGTCACTGAACCGGGCGTCGAGTGTGATTTCTCCGACCTTGAATATCAGGACGGACGAAGCATAGCGGGCGGTGATTCGGGTCTCGAGCGTCAGCGCGGGCGGGCTGGCTTCGGGTACGGTCGCGGGTTCAGTCGCGAGTATGGTCGCAGGTACGGTGACTCCGACTGCCGAAGCAGCATTACCGATTGCAGGGCCAAGACCGAGTACAAGGCCGAACAACACAACCAGCAACGAACCAGCTTTACGCATTTCACAATCCTGTCCGGGTAAGCGGGCACCAGGCTGGTCGAACCTTGCGGCAGGATGATTGCGGGTCAGGCCGGAATCAATCCTTTTTCAGCGGGCGAGGCGGTCACAAGGTCAGGAATGGCCAGCGCGCCCTCTTCGGCCGGCCCCGCAAGCTGGCGGAAACCGGCGAACAATTCACGCCCCATCCCGGCCTGTGCCGAGCCGGGCGCTTGCGCCAGGTCACGCGTGTCAAACCCCTCTGCGGCAATGCCAAGGTCACCCGAGCGGGCATCAAGGCGGATCAGGTCGCCATCCTGAACACGGGCGAGCGGACCGCCGAGTGCCGCTTCCGGGCTGACATGGATAGCCGCGGGCACCTTGCCGGACGCGCCCGACATGCGGCCGTCGGTCACCAGGGCAACCTTGAAGCCGCGATCTTGCAGCGAGCCCAGTGCCGGCGTCAGCTTGTGCAGCTCCGGCATTCCGTTCGCCCGGGGCCCCTGGAAGCGAAGGACCGCAATGAAATCGCGATCAAGCTCCCCCGCCTGGAATCGGTCGAGGAAGCTTTCCTGGCTTTCAAACACAATCGCCGGCGCCTCGACAATTCGGTGCTCCTCTTTCACGGCCGAAACCTTGATCACGGCCCGCCCGAGCGGACCTTCGAGCAGTTTCAGGCCACCATCAGCGGAGAACGGCTCGGCCACCGGCCGGACGATGGACAGGTCAGCGGAGTCACCGTCAACCGGTTTCCAGATGAGTCCGTCGCCGTCCGGGAAGGCTTCTGTTGCGTAGGCCCGCAAGCCCTCGCCCATTACCGTGCGGACATCATCGTGCAGCAGGCCGGCATCGAGCAATTCGCGGATGACGAAACCCAGCCCCCCGGCCGCGTGGAAATGGGTCACGTCGGCCGGTCCGTTCGGATAGACGCGACACAAAAGCGGAGTCACCGCCGCAAGCGCGTCGAAATCGCTCCAGTCGATCAGAATGCCCGCGGCGCGGGCGATGGCGATCAGATGGATGGTGTGATTGGTCGAACCGCCGGTCGCGTGAAGGCCGACGATGGCATTCACCAAGGCTTTCTCGTCGACCACTTCTCCCATCGGCGCATAGTCCGCCTTGTCGGCAGTGATGGCAGCGGCGCGCTGGGCCGCAGCACGTGTGAAGGCAGCGCGCATCGGGTCGGCCGGATTGACAAATGCCGAGCCCGGAATGTGCAACCCCATGATTTCCATCAGCATCTGGTTGGAGTTGGCGGTGCCGTAGAAGGTGCAGGTTCCCGGCGAGTGGTAGCTCTTGCTCTCGGCATCAAGCAAGGCGTCGCGACCGACCTTGCCCTCGGCATAGAGCTGCCTGACCCTCGCCTTTTCCGGATTGGGCAGCCCCGAGCGCATCGGGCCGGCGGGCACGAAAATCACCGGCAGATGACCGAAGCGGAGCGCGCCAATCATCATGCCGGGGACAATCTTGTCACACACGCCCAGGCACAGGGCGGCATCGAACATGTTGTGGGACAGGGCCACAGCCGTCGACATGGCGATCACATCGCGGCTGAACAGCGACAACTCCATGCCCGGTTGCCCCTGGGTGACACCGTCACACATCGCCGGAACCCCGCCGGCGACCTGCCCCACGGCGCCCACCTGATTGAGCGCCTTCTTGATCTGGTCCGGATAAGGGCCGAAGGGTTGGTGGGCGGACAGCATGTCATTGTACGCTGTGACAATACCCACATTGGCCCAACCGCCATCCTTGAGGGCGCGCTTGTCTTCACCGCCGCAAGCCGCGAAGCCGTGGGCGAGATTACCGCAGGACAGGGTGGACCGGTTACGTCCGGCTTCGCGCGCCGCCGCGATCTGGGCGAGATAGGCGGCGCGGGTCGGTGCGCTGCGTTCGCGGATGCGGTCGGTGACGGCGGCGAGCGTCGTGTTGATCGTCTGGGTCATGATCGTCTTCCGTTCCTGCGGACGCCCAGGGCGTCCCGTGAATTCAGGGCGCCCAGTGAATGTCGGGCCGGTCCGTGTCTGAGCGCAGCAACGCGCGGACCGGCATGTCGGCGACCGGACCGTCAGCCATTGCCGCTTCCAGGGCCGCTTTCTTGCCCTCACCGGCAATCAGCAGAAGGCTCATACCGGCGCCGGCCAGGGCTGCTCGGGTCAGCGTCATGCGGTCGGTCAGGCGACCCGTGACCGCGGTCTGCCGGGCCCGGATCGGGCACACCGGTGCGCCGGTTTCGGAAAGCGCGGTCTCCAGCCCATCGGCGCGCGGAAACCAGGACGCCGTGTGGCCATCATCGCCCATGCCGAGGATCACAACATCGGGCGGGAAACGGATGCCTGACAGGCTTGCGGTCACGTCCGCCACTCCGTCCAGCGGAGTCTCGCCAGGGGCTTTCAGACCGATCAATCGAGCTGCGGCGGCCTTGCCGGTCATCAGGGTCGAGCGCAGGAAGGTCTCGTTCGATCCGGTCTCGCCCGCCTCAACCCAGCGCTCGTCCACCAGCACGACGGACACCCGGGTCCAGTCGAGTTCGGTCATCGCCAGACGCCTGTAAAGCGCTTCGGGAGTTGAGCCGCCGGACACCGCAAGCACCGCTTCGCCACCTTGCGCGATCGCCGCCTCCAGAGCCGCCGCTATCGGCCCGACAAGCGCTTCCGCCATCGCTGCCCGGTCTGCATGGACGGTCAGTGTGTCCGTCTGGTCAGTCATCAAGGCCATCAAACCACTCCCTTTCTTCCCGGGCGAGCAGAAGGGCGGACTGGGTCGGACCGTCAGTGCCGGCCTGGTAGCCATAAAGCTTGGACTGGCTGTCCTCCCAGGACTGGATGATGCCGTCGACCCAGCGCCACGCCGCCTCGACCTCATCGCGCCGCATGAACAGGCTGAGATTGCCGCGCACGACCGCCATCAAGAGGCGCTCATAGGCATCCGGATAGTCGTGATCAAAGTGCTCGGCATAGGCGAGGTTGAGCGGCACATAGCGCAATCGCAGGCCACCGGGACCCGGATCCTTGGTCATCAACATCAGCTTGACGCCTTCATCCGGCTGCAAGCGGATGACCAGCCGGTTCGGCCGCATCGCCCCTTCCGTCGCCCCCACCACATCATGCGGAATCGGTTTGAACTGGACGATGATTTCGGATCGTCGGGCGGCCATCCGCTTTCCTGTCCGCAAGTAGAACGGGACGCCGGCCCAGCGCCAGTTATCGACATGGGCCCGGACGCCGACAAAGGTCTCGGTCTGGGTCGCGTGGCCGACTTCTTCGGAATAGCCGGGCACGGTCTCGCCATCGACGGCACCGGCCTGATACTGCCCGCGCACCACATCCTGGCCCACATTGGCGGCGGTCACCGGGCGCAGAGCCTTGAGGACTTTGAGCTTCTCCGTCCGCACTGCGTCAGGGTCGAGCGAGGCTGGCGGTTCCATCGCGACCAGGCAGGCCAGCTGGAGCAGGTGGTTCTGGACCATGTCGCGCAAGGCACCGGACCGGTCATAATAGCTGGCCCGCTTGCCGGCCCCCAGCGACTCCGCGACGGTGATCTGGACATGGTCGATGCCATTGGCATTCCAGATCGGCTCGAACAGATAGTTGGCAAAACGCAGGATCAGCAGGTTCTGGACCGTTTCCTTGCCGAGGTAATGGTCGATCCGGAAGATGTTGTTCTCGCGGAAAACCTCACCGACCTTGTCATTGATCGCCCGTGCCGTGTGGTAGTTCGACCCGATCGGCTTTTCCAGGACAATGCGGGCGTTCGGCGTGTTCAGCTTGTGCGCCGCAAGGCCGGCACAGATTGACCCGTAGATCGATGGCGGCAGGGCCAGATAATAGAGCCGGATCTTGTTCTCGTCGGGGTCGAGCGCCGCGGCCAGGTCAGTCCATCCGGCGGTCTCGCTCGCGGCGTCCACAGACACATAGGCCAGGCGCCCGGCGAATTCGGCCCATGCCGCCTTTCGTTCTTCCGAGGTTTTTGCAGTGATCACATGGGTCGCCGCCAGCTCCTGAAAAACCGAGGACTCCATGGTATCGCGCGACGCGCAGATGATCCGGCTGTCATCGGTTATCTGACCATCGCACCAGCGGTGAAAGAGAGCGGGGATCAATTTGCGGAGCGCCAGATCTCCGGTCGCTCCAAAGACAACAATATCAAACGGTTCAACGGGTACGAGTTCGGCCATGTCCGGCTTCCTGCTTGACGCTCAAGGGCCTGCGGGCGTCTGCTCCTAGAATAATGTTACCCCTAACATGCCCACATCATGTGGTCGACCATGATCTCCATCGATCGCCGTCCCTTTCAACTTCGGACCCTCCCTGCGCGCTTTGGGCGCATGCCGATCCAGGCAACACCGCAGTATTCTCCCAATTAAATTATGGAGACCTGTCCGCATGCCCCGCGTCGATCCGCCCTTTATCACCAAGTATGCGCTCGAGGCCGTGCCGCGCTACACGTCTTACCCACCGGCGACGAAGTTTCGCGGCGGGACGGGACTTGATCAATGGCAGGGCTGGATGCGGGAGCAGGGCGAAGCCCCTGCCCTTTCGGTTTACGTCCATATCCCGTTTTGCAAATCAATGTGCTGGTATTGCGGATGCCACACCACGATTCCGAACGGCCGCCAGCGAATTCGCAACTATCTGACGGCCCTCGACATCGACATCACAAGACGAGCGGAATTCGCGCCGGCAGATGCGCGCGTCTGCCATATCCATTTTGGTGGCGGCTCCCCAGACATGCTGAGCGCCGACGAGTTTCGCGCCGTGATGCACCGCATCCGCACCGCGTTCAATGTCATGCCCGATGCGGAGATTGCCGTTGAGCTCGACCCCCGCGAGTTGGACGCGGAATTGTGCCGTGCCATGGCCGAAACCGGGGTCAACCGCGCCAGCCTGGGTGTCCAGGACATCTCTGCGGAAGTGCAAAAGCTGATCAATCGGCCCCAGTCGCGCGACGTCGTCCAGGCCGCCGCAGACCGATTGCGAGCGGTCGGCATTGCGGCCATCAACATGGACATGATGTACGGTCTGCCTGCGCAGACGGTTGCCAATGTCTGCGAGACCGCCGACGCCATCGCCGAAATGGGCGCTGACCGCGTCTCAGTGTTCGGTTATGCGCATGTGCCCTGGTTCAAGAAACACCAGCGCGCCATTCCGGAGGACCGGCTTCCCGGCGCCGCGCAACGGTTCGACCAGATGCAGGCCGCCGGCCGCGCCCTCAGCGAGGCCGGCTATGACCGGATTGGGCTGGACCATTTCGCCCGTCCGGACGATCCACTTGCCCGTGCCGCGAGAAACGGCGGTTTGCGCCGCAATTTCCAGGGTTACACCACCGATCCGTCGACCATCCTCGTCGGGCTTGGCGCTTCCGCGATCAGTGAATGCCCGCAAGGCTACCTTCAGACCGAACCCAATCCGGTCCGCTATGCCGACGCCGTCACTTCAGGCAAGGACATGGTGGTACGCGGTATCGAGCGCTCCCCTGCCCAACAGGCGGTCGCGAGCCGAATTGCAGCCTTGCTGTGCAGGTTCGAAACCCGGCTTGAGCCCTTCGACCCGGTCGACCAGATCCAAGACATGGTCCTGGATGGCCTCGCCCGGATCGACGGAGAGCGGATCACCCTGACTCCGGCCGGTCGCCCCTATGTCCGCAATCTCGCGGCACGCCTCGATCCGGAATTCCGGTTCTCGACGGATCAGCACAGCGTCGCAGTATGACCCCACTATAGGGGAGGACAGGTCGCCGTCCGGGCCTTATAAACCATGGATCGCGTTCCATGGTGATCCGGTTTGAGAACCGCCCTTCTTTCAGCCTTCATTTTGTTGACCAGTCCAGCGGCTTTCGCTGAACCGTTGGCACAGGTGCGGGGCGTACGTGATGCCGAACTTCAGGCTGCCCTGGTCGCCGCCGTGGGAGATCGCGAAACCTCAGCGGACATTCCGGCCTCCAGTGCGCTGCGCGATGCCCGCACAGCGGCTGGCCGGGCGCGTCGCCTGTTGCGATCGAGAGGCTATTTCAGCGCCCGTGTGGAGACCTATGTCGATGAACGGCACGGCGCGAGCCTGCGAGTCCTGCCGGGTCCGCAATTCACCGTCAGACACGTCGACGCGCAGACCGGCACCGATACCGCTGCCCGCGACAGCGCGCTGGCGGCTGCCTCACTGCCGGTCGGCGCACCACTTCTCGCGCAACCGGTCATCGATGCCGAAGCCCGGGCCCTGTGGGCCTTGCAGAACGGCGGTTGGCCTGACGCCGAACTGCTGGATCGCGAAGTTGTCGTCGACCATGCCGGCCAGGACGGCTTGATTACCTTCCGCTTCGAAGCCGGACCCTTTTCGCGATATGGCGAGGTCAGTCGCGACACGGATTCCTGGGATCCCCAATTCATCGCCCGCATCTCGCCCCTTCAGCGCGGCGCGGCAGCCAGTCGCGAAGCGATGCTGACCTATCAAAGGCGCCTTGACGGGCTGGCCAGCGTCCGCTCCGCCAGGGTCACGCTGGGACCGGCTAATCCGGAAACCGCCGAACGGACGATCAATGTCTCGCTGACAGCGGCCGCTCGGCACACCATCGAGACCGGCCTGAGCTATTCCACAAGCGAGGGCGCCGGCGCAGACCTGCGCTGGACCCGGCGAAACATGTTCGGACGGGACGAGACGCTGACGCTGTCGTCGACCCTGGCAACGCTTAACCAGTCGGCAGCGGCACGTCTCGAGCGTCCGCACTGGCGTCGCCACGCCCAGACTTTATTCCTCCATTCCGGCGTGACCCGCGAGACCACTGACGCCTATGACCAGGACGAAATCGAGGCCGGGATCGGCATCAATCGCCGGGACGGGCGGCGGACCTACGGCGCCGGGATATCGCTCGACACCTCGCGGGTGACGGATGTCGACGGCGAGCGCGACATCGTCACTGCGGCGTTTGATCTGAGCGGAGCCTATGACAGCCGCAATGACCCGCTCGATCCGACCGGCGGTATACGCCTGTCCCTGCTAATGACACCCGCGATCACATTTGGCGACGAGGACGGCCGGTATGTGCGCCTTGATGCCAGGGCAGCCGGCTATTTCCAATTGAGCGAAGACCTCATTGCGGCCGGCCGTGCCCGCATCGGGTCCGTCTTGGGCACCTCCGCGTCAACGCTCGCCGCCGATCAGCGCTTCTTCGCCGGCGGCGGAGGATCAGCGCGCGGGTTTGAATACCAGTCCCTCAGCCCTGTTGGCAGTGACGGCCAGCCATTCGGCGGCCTGTCGGTGGTCGAAATCAGCACCGAGCTTCGCTGGCGGATCACCCCGCAATGGGGCGCGGTCGCGTTCGTGGACAATGCCATCGCGTCAGACCTCAATGCCCCGGAGTTTGGCGGGATGCGCAGCGCGATCGGGGTTGGTGCCCGCTACTATTTCGATTTTGCGCCGGTCCGCATCGACATCGCCACACCGCTGGACCGTCGCAGCGGCGAGCCAGCCTTCCAGATCTATTTCAGTCTCGGCCAGGCCTTCTGAGCGTGAACCGCTTGGCTCTCATACGCCGTCTTGCGCTCTGGGCAGGACTTGGATTGATCGGTCTCGCGATCATTGCGGCCGGCCTGCGCTTGGCCGCCAGCCAGGCACCGGGTCGCTGGCTCGTCACCAGCCAGCTGGACGGACGCCAGATTGCGGGCGTCGGACGCATCGAAGTATCCGGTGTGCGCGGCGACCCCTTGTCCAGGCTGTTCATTGAACAACTGACCCTGAGCGATGACGAGGGAGTCTGGCTGACGGCCAACGCCGTCACGCTCGACTGGCAGGCCCGAAGCCTTCTGATGCGGCCTATCCGGGTCAATGAAGCCCGGGTCGAACAAGTGTCCATCGCCCGTCGCCCCATTCTCGAAGCCGACCCGACGCGTCCAGCCAATGACCGGTCAAGCGCCGGAGCGACACTGCCGGCAGTCGACCTTGCCCGTCTGGAACTGTCAC
>Ga0115011_10003061_pt1 | contig 11444 bp, 2 predicted proteins | sample TroAtlMetagenome_2_FD_88705 | JGI IMG/M metagenome (GOLD analysis project Ga0115011, IMG submission 88705) | Marine eukaryotic phytoplankton communities from Atlantic Ocean - Tropical Atlantic ANT8 Metagenome | ecosystem: Environmental > Aquatic > Marine > Oceanic | place: Tropical Atlantic... | reverse complement strand
TCTTTCAACCCATGTACCTATCCCAAAACCAGTGTATTTGAGAGGATCTGTCTCAGTGTATTCTCCACCAGGTGGCAAATCCTCCCAACTAGAAACTATTTCATTTGATTTTACTGTTGATGAAGACGGCTCAAATCCGGGCGGTGGCGGCGGCACTGCACCCATCCCAGGATTAAATCCTGGGGGCGGCGGAGGAATCTTAGTTTCTTCATCCTTGACCTCTTCCGATGAAAGATTTTCATCATCTGTTATTGGATCTTCGGAAATCAAATCTGTCGGATAGGATGGTTCCGAAATTAATTCATCGATAGGTTCAGAATTAGGGATTTCTGGCGATTCATTTATTTCAGGCATTATTTCGTCATCAAATGATTCTTCATTTTCCATGTATGAAGTCATATCCATTCCTTTATGGATATTATTTTTAGGGGTTTTTTTCTGATTTGTATAAACTAAAACAGCCCCCCCAATTAATGCAACGATAGTCAAAGAAATTAGGAATGTAGGTATAGGATTTAGAGACATTTTGTCAGTAATAGAAAGTGGATAAGCATTGTCTCCCTTTCCATCATTATTCCTATCCTCCCATTCAGTATTGTCCATTGGGAATGCATCTTGCCCATTGATTATATTATCACCATCAATATCAGGGTCATTTTGATCACAGTTTTTATCGCCATCAGTATCTTTAGGGACTGAATTGCTAGATAATGAGCTTGTGGAACATAGTGCCTCTGCCTCATCTGTCCAACCATCTCCATCATCATCATTGTCAGCATTATTCCCAATGCCATCAGAGTCTGTATCAACTGATTCAAGCGGATTTTTAGGGAATGGATCGTCTACATCAGTCACTCCATCGTTATCATCATCATCGTCAACGAGATCGCAAACCCAGTCCTCGTCGAAATCAAGAGGTATGGATGTGCCATCTAACGGATCTGTCCCACAATTTGGCTCATAAATGTCAAACCAATTATCGCCATCGTCATCGTCATCGAAATTGTTACCAATGCCATCTGAATCAGTATCTTCCCACTCTGCATTATCCATCGGGAAAACATCATCCTCGTCTAAAACGCCGTCACCATCATCATCAGTGTCTACTAAATCACAGACCATGTCATTGTCAAAGTCGCTAGGAATCGATTGGGAAGACATAGAATTAGTAGAACATGAAATTTCATCGGAATCTGACCAACCATCATTGTCATCATCTAAGTCTCCATTATCTCCAAGACCATCATTATCGTTATCCGCCCATTCATTTGAATCAAGCGGAAACATATCATAGTTATCAGACACAGAATCTCCGTCATCATCAATGTCTAAGTTATTTCCAAAACCATCATTATCTGTATCTAACCATTCTTGACTATCTGTTGGGAATGCATCATTTTCGTTAGGATAATTGTCTCCATCGATATCATTATCCATTAAATCACAAGTCCCATCCATGTCTATGTCTGAAGGTACATCAAACGAATCGAGGGGGTCAGAGTTACAAGATGTTTCGAGGTTGTCACTATATCCATCTCCGTCATCATCAGTATCAGAATTGTCACCTACGCCGTTGTTATCTGTATCAGCCCATTCCGAATCATCTTGAGGGAATGCATCATCAACATCGTCGTAACCATCATTATCATCATCGGAATCTTGTAAATCACAGATTCCATCGGAATCAAAGTCTGGAGGCTGATTCCAACCATCCAGTGGATCTGAGCCGCATTCAATCTCATCTGCATCAGAGAAACCGTCTCCATCGTCATCTAAATCGGCATTGTTTCCGATATTGTCATTATCCGTATCTTCCCACTCTGAGGCATCAAGAGGGAACGTGTCGTTTGCATCTTCGACATAATCGCCATCATCATCAGAATCTAAAGTATCACAAATACCATCTGAATCTGTATCCAGAGGTACGCTGTAATTATCCTCTGGATCACTACCGCAGTCTACTTCGACGGTATCATAGAAACCATCACCATCGGTGTCTAGAGTGAAAAACCACCAAGACATACCGTAGTAACCTTCCCCTGAAGTTGCTCTGACTTGAAGCAGGATATCCATTCCTTCTACAATCATCCCAGGGTAAGTTCCTGAACCATTAGAAGTTACTAATTCAGGATTATTCACGCCAGAATAATCAATTGTATTAGCTTGATCATCAGCTAAAATGACCTGGAAATCACTAACACTAGAATTAAACCATACTGATACTCTAATTCCATGCCCCATTGGAACACTTGTTTGATAATTATCATTCAAATCATCGTCAAGAGAGCCCCAGCCACTGAATGTATTGTTCATTGCGACCGAAGTTATATTCAAAATTGTTGGATTCAAATAATCATTAGATGCATCCCCTCCGGTGCCAGCATCATCTTGATTATTGACTGGGGCATTGGATAAATTATCAAAAGTAAATGATAAATTATAATCATGAGTGCCAGTATTAGTTCCATAAGCATATACTCTGAAAAATAAGTCACTACCTCCGTAATTATTCACAGTAACTGTCTCTGGATTAGAAAACCAACTGTAAACAATCATAGAACTTGAGTTATCATAAACTTCTAAATCTAAGTCAACTGTAGAGTTCCAACTCAAAGATGCAGAAACACCAAAATAAGCGGGCATTGATACCTTGTAGTAATCATTCGTGTCAGTTGAATAAGTCACATCACCCCAAAATGACATATTCGTCGCATTGAGAGACATTGCACTAGCAATATTGTTTCCAGCATCTGTGCCGGTACCTGCATCATGACCATTGCCCGAACCAGTACCTCCACCCCCTGATGAACCAGTTGAGAATATCCAAATTTGCATAGTATATTGTCCGGAACCTGAATATCTATCTACCCAAATATAAACGCTACTACCGCCAACAGATGTACCGTTTGAGGTTACATCATCAGTTGTTCCAGAGTTAGTACTGAGATCGATGTATCCTCCACCACTATTCAATAAAGCAAGATCGAAATCGGTTGAAGAAGGATAGGTTATCTGGACTGCAATTCCTGTATTTGAGGACATATTAATCAAATAATAATCAGAATCATCAGTCGATGCAGTTAAATTTCCATAATAAGTGCCGTTTGTAGCCGGCAATGATGTTGCAGAAGAGGTGGTATTGCCCGCATCCCCTCCAGTTCCCGCATCATTACCCAACACAGGTATTGCGAGCATACTTAGTAACAGTATTGAAACTAAAATTGAGATTCTCTTTCGGCTATCCATGTATGACGGAAGGGATATGATGATTTGAAGTCTCTCGATAAGCAAAAATCAATATTTGTAGAATCCTTCGCCAGATTTTCTACCTAATTTACCTTCTTCAACCATTTTTATTAGTAATTTTGAAGGCGCGTATTTATCGTCCCCAAATCCTTCATGAAGAACATTCATGATATGTAGTACCGTGTCATTACCAATAAGATCAGAAAGTGCTAATGGCCCTATAGGGTGGTTCATCCCTAGTTTCATAATGCCATCAATAGCTTCTGCTTTGGCAACCCCTTCTTCTAATGCCAAAATCGCCTCATTTATCATAGGGCATAAAATTCTATTTGATATAAAACCAGGAGAATCATTACACGATAATGCGGTTTTACCCATTTTCTCAGCAGCATTTACAACTACTGAATTTACTTCATCTGAAGTATCGCTACCATTAATTATCTCGACTAATTTCATTATAGGGACAGGATTCATGAAATGCATTCCAATTACTTTATCTGGCCTATTTGTAGATGCAGCAATAGAATCAATACTAATGCTTGAGGTATTAGTGGCAAGTATGGTTTCAGGTTTACACAAATCATCTAATTGTTGGAATAAGGCTGTTTTGTAAGATAAAACTTCAGGTATGGCCTCGACAACTAAATCAGCATCTGATGCCGATGAATTTTCAGTAGAAGTGCTGATTCGGGAAATGGCCAATTCTGCTTCTTTTTCGGCCATTCTGCCTTTTGACACTAGTTTATTTAGAGATTTTTTTATTGTTTCCATACCTCTATCTACAAACTCTTGTTTTATGTCGATCATAGTGACCTTATATCCTGCGCAGGCTGAAACTTGAGCTATCCCATTACCCATTTGTCCGGCACCAATAATCGCAATATGTTCTACAGCCATATGTCTTCGAAACAACACAGAGCAATGAGGGTTATGCTCAATCAAGGTCAATTGTATCCTCATCATCGATATGATTAATTGAGTGTATACTTCGATTGGTTTCCTTCCAAGACCTAAGTTCTTCTGCTTCAGGTAAATCGCTGTTGACAATATCCCAATCGATTTTTGATTCTGGAGATGATGAATTCAGTAATTCATTAATTTCATTAAACGACTCTTCAAGAGAAATTAGCCCCTTATTGCTTACTTTCTTTTTTCTTATTGATTTGCGTGCTAATACTGTCACACTAATAAGAATAAACACACCGAATAATGCGGCTAAGAAATACCAAAGCATAGGCCCTTGATCTTGAGCATCGTCGATAGCCCAATCAATCCAATTCTGATTGATTACTTCTATAGAAAAGGAATTTCTGTTATTTACTGAATCCGTAGTTGTACCCTGAATAACATGGCTACCAACAATATCTTGTACTGAAATCTCGATATCGATTAACCCAGATGAGTCGCAAATAAATTCATATGATTCGATAACACTCCAAATCATCACATAAGCACCAGGTTCACACTTACCCTCAATATTCTTAACGGGGTTCAAAGTAGAATTCCGCACACTAATTTGTTCAAATGAGAGAATAGGAGCTATAGTATCGCGAGTTATAGAGATTTGATACTCATGTATCTCATCCAGCGATTCAATTTCAACTGAATACTCATTGATGCCTTCTTTTAGGGTGAAATCCAGCTCTACTACTAGGGCTCCGGGAATAATGAGGAAGCGTTCATCGTCAGCATCATTCTGCCACCAGATTTCTTGATCAGGCCCTCTGTAGAGGACTGCCGATAATGTATCTTCAGTCGTGATGCCGCCATTCCAAGGAGCAACTACATTTGTAGAATAAATAGACTCATTGAGATTATAAATTTTACAATCCACTAGAATGTTTTCATTATATTGCCCTTCTGTTGAATCATAAGCAATTATACAAAATTCATGTGAACCCTTATTTTCCAGAATAAAATTAGATTCACTTCCAAATCCTTCCCATTCTTCAATCTCATTACCATTATGAGTAAAATAAACATGAGATAACTCATTAGATGCCCAATTCATTACTTGTCGATGATCAAATAATTCATTATTATTCGAAGGAGATAACATCCAATCAATAATTGGGATATTACGGTCTAAGAATAAATTAAATTGTTCTGAGGCAGAGTTTCCTGCCCAGTCTATTAGGTAAATATCAACCAAATAATCGCCGTCAGAAATATTGGTCAAATCAACTTGTACTGGGACATTTCTAGTTTTTTCTAAACCTGAAAGGTTTGTAACTAATATTTCGGGCATATTTCCATTAGACGTACAAACTTCAATCACTTCATCAATTATAGAATTCTCTTTAGATATATTTAGGCACCATTCTTTAACATCTACAGAAATATTCAATCCAAAGGTAGAGCTAGTGATATTAAGAACACTATAAAAATCATTAGCAGTATACCGGAAATCATTCTGGTCGTCAATATACAATGATTCTAATTCCGGAATCTCATTATCATAAACCACCATGTGACTACTAGAGATGCTATTTCCTGCTGCATCTACAGAAGTAATCGAAAAATAATTCTCTTCGGGCACCAAATAATAATCACTTAGAGTTCCATCTGACGAGTAATCGATACCGATTTCACTTGGAATTAGCCCCACCGTCCAGTTTACGAAACCATAATCATCAAAGCCAGGTATAAGATAACCATCTTGGTAAACACTAGAACCAGGTTCAGTCTGAATTACTAAATTTACATACGGATTTTTAGTAATTTCTGGCACACCGTAGATGAATAAAGGAGGAGATGTGATATCGTAATTGACAGAAAGCCATGATTGATTAAATAAACCCGCTCTGTCTGTAATATTGACGCCGAAATCATGCCACTGCTCTGATTCAGGTATTGTTGAATTAATCCAAACTTCACGGAAAGAAATATTATCTGGCATTGCAAAATGATTTCCAGAGTTCCATATCTCTGTCAAATTATGATAATTCAAATAAGTATCAATTCCTTCTACAGAATCTGCAGATGGAATAATTGTCTGATTGTTCATTTTATACCAATTGAGATCATCTAAAGTAAAACCAATTCCAGTATCTATAGCATAAATTTCTATTGGAAGTAATTCATTGGTCTGTGTAAGATTTTCGGGTGTTGAAAACTCAATATATGGTTCCATCTCCAATAATTCATATGTGTATGGGAGACTTAATTTAATTCCACCTACGAGAATTATTTCGACTTCTCCTTGCCATAAACCTGCAGAATCTGGACGTTCAAAAGCTAAATTTATTTGATGTGCACTTGTCGGTATATTTCCTGCTAAAGTTTGTGAACCATTAGGCCAAATAGAATCAATTTCAGAGTTTAATAGCTCTATCTGGTCTGTGATGTTTAATTTATCACCACCTATCATGTCTATGTCTATCCAAAATTGGACTTCACCAGATACAGAATAGCCATGTACTGCTACAGCATATAGGCCATTTTCTACATCATTTAATTGTATACTCTCAGAAGAAGTTCCTGACCATGATCGAGAAACCTCTTCGCCAGATGTGAATTGGCCATCCTGATTCTCATCGTAAAACAAGAAAAGATCTAAATCCGCGGATTCATAAGAATCCATCGAAATATCCAACTCAGAAACATCATCAACAGTAAAGTTGTACCACCATGAGGAAGTCATCTTATCATTTGATACGTCTTGATAGGCTGTTTCATTGTCGAAATATATTGGCTGTGTCCACCCATATGAGGAAACTGATTCAATGTCCATAGGAACAGTAGACACAACATGAACAGCGTCAACTCCATCTCCCTCAGACCAATCAGTTACCGTCTGAGAGAAGCCATCCGCCTCTGCAGCAACATATCCCACAGAGATATTCAGGGCATTGTCATTCGTGGAAACACCGTGTAAAGCAGTATGCAGAACCATTTGATGAGTTCCTGCTAGTGCAGGAACGGTGAATACTTCTCTAGATGTCCCTGTATATGTCCCCCAATTATGCTTCCCACTCCCTACATGATTGTTCGCTGATCTAGATGAAATACTGAAAGTTGAATCTCCATATGAATCAGGATCATCAGCGGAATAACCATGAGGTGTTTCATCGAGCCATAAGATATCAACATCTGTATATGGGTTATCGTCCCAGTCTACATCTAGAATTACGGTTCCACCAGTATCCCATTCTTCGGGCCAATCAACCGTCAAAAATCGCCAATCGCCACTTTCTGCACGCCAATTCCACCTTGTTGCTCCACTAATCCATTCTTCGTCGTAGAGAGTTTGGTTTGACATGTTTCCATCTAATGGTTTGGGTTTGATCTCAAAAGGCCCTGACCATGGCACATTGGTTACCACTGGAAGTGTCCAATTCCGATGAGAGTTGATAGATGCATTTCCATCTTGATAATGAAATGATTCAATTAAAACGCCATGCTGATGTAAACCTGATTCAGCATCGATAGGTACTTCGATATTCATCTGAATAGAGTCGTTACTATCTGCATTCACGACCATTGTAGAGGGTATCGTAATCCACTGGTCATCCGCACTTCCAAATGCAGTCCAATCAATTTCAATCCTCACAGGTTCGTCTGACAAATCTCCATTATGATTCCACACACCTAGGAAAATACCATCTCTGGCATCCTCAAATGGGTTGCCAACCCTTACTTCAGCATTAGGGCCATTAGACCACCAATATGATACTTCATCTAACTCACTAGATTCGGTCCAATCATCGGAATCAACCATAGAATCATTGTCGAAATCCTCGACATAAATGCCGTCTCCATCTTCATCGGACCATCGATAAATCTGCAAATACACCCTTTCTTCTGTGTTTTTATCCATATTTCCATCGAATGCCGAATATTCTATTGTTGCTCTAGCTCGAAGTTGTCTGGTATCTTCTGGCAGAGCATAAACTGTGTCTGGAATGTGCAAAGGAATTAACAAATCTGGCCTATCTCCCTGGTGGCCGTCCCAACTATCATTTTCCCCATTAGAACTACCATTTCCTGTACTATTCCAAACAATCACTTCATGAGCAAGAGGTTCGAACAAAGTGGGAGTGAACCTCAGTAAAACATCTGCATCTGCATGATTCGTGAAATCTAAGTCGACTAATTGAGACTCCCCTGGGAACATATAATTGATATTGGCATCTCTATGTTGACCTTGAAATGTACCACTATTCCATTGTGCAGGACTCATCCACCAACTACCATTATCACCCTCCAATGTTGATACTGCACGTGAGGCATTAAACCATCCACCACCTTGAATAAATGGCTCATACCCTCTATCATCTGAAGTAGATAAAACAAAATCTCGGAGAGTTTGAGAATCAGGATATTCCCCCTGTGTTTCTTGCCACGCCTCGGCAACTACTGCTAACAAACCTGCAGCAATTGGAGTAGCCAGACTAGTTCCACCCCAGGTTGACCAGGCAGAATTGGCATTATCCCTCAAGTTAAGAGGTAAATCTCCTGTGGCACTCCATCCAACTGAGACAATATCGGGATCCATGCGCCCTACCACATTAGGGCCTCTGTTAGACCAAGGTGCGTTCTGCCCCCATGAGTCACTAGAACGGGAACTGAATGCCCCTACTGAGAATATTCCATGTGCAGCCCCCGGAACTTTCGTAGTTCCGAAACCATGCCCACCATTGCCTATAGCAACAGAATATGAGGCATTATCATTGTAAACTCGAGTCAGCCAATCGAGATATAGAGAATAACCATCAGCACCAGATTCATCTATACTAGAGTAACCAAAAGAGAAAGAACCAATATCTGCCTGATCGTACTTTGTTTCGGATTTACCGTCATTTCCCTCTGCAATCCATCGCCAAGCATCTAGTGAATGTCCGCCAGAATAATGATTTCCAATTGAGGCAATGGTTGCATTTGGCGCCATACCAATAACTCTTCCATCATCAATCTCTCCTTGAGCTGATATCGCACTGGCACATAGTGTCCCATGACTTCCAGAATCTAGCATAAATAATGTCAAATTACCAGCACCGGCTATTCTATTTTGATATCCATGCCTAATAGAATATGTTTCACCATATGGTACGCCGTTTATTCCGTCGGAAACCCAGTAAACTAATCCTCCAGAAATATCCCAAAGGTTATCTCCATTGGTATCTAAACCAGTAGTTTCGGACCCGGGTTTGATAGCCTTCTCCCCAGAAAAATTCCCATCTACATCCATATCTACGTAGACGGTTTCATACAATCCAGATATTTCCTCATCGATAACAAGAATTGGCACATCAGAACCAACAGTTGAGCGCAATGTAGAATCTGGATGTTCTCCCAAATGATAGATACCTGATAATGAACTCGGAATACCTGAGATATTATATCCAGATATATCTAATACTCCGTCAGAATCATTATCATAGTCTAAATTTGAAGTATCCGCATACCATGTATTAGACTGAGGATATGCATTGCCATTTACAAGATATGTATACATACTATTATGATCAAACATCATTGGCCAACCAGACCAATCAGAGCGAGAATCATCTACTCTAGCTTGTGTACCATTCAAGTCTGGATGGGCAAAGTCAACACCAGTATCTGCGACTGCAACTATCATTCCTTCACCCGTATATCCTCTCTCCCAAGCATCATTCGCTCCATGAATTTCTCCTGATCTCACAGATTCAGGTTCAAAATCGGGCCTATCAAATGGGATTGTATCATATGGTTGAGGATTATTTTGCGCGTCTAAGATTGATATTACCCCGGGAACACTGGGCAATTTATGGAAAATATTTGCTGGCATCCAAAAAGTTCTATGATCAATCTCTCCCGAAGTAGGGTCATAAGTCTCAAAAAATTCCCCATTCTTAGCAACAGCCTGTTTATCCAAAGCATTATTGTTTAATTGCCATAAGTTTAACTCGGCAAGAGACCAAGTAATTACAGTAACACGAATCGTTTCCACCCCCGATTCAACTCTTATCTCGAGAGAATTTTCAATCCAAGGATTCCCTGGAGATGGAAATGAGGGTGCGTTAACTTCCAATATTGTATAGGCATTATCATTTTCTGCTGAAACAGAATTAGAATCATCATTATTGATGAACAATGCTACTGATGAAGTTAGCATCAAGAGTGCTAAAACCACGGCACGACGTTGATGCATATTCTTTGCATTGTTACTGATGACTTGTATTTACCGGCCCCGTGTCCCGTCATAATCAAAGCGTAAGAGCGATTCGAGGAGTCCACTAGTCCCGTAGTGTAGTGGTCCATCATGTCGGGTTTTGGTCCCGGCGACCCTGGTTCGAATCCGGGCGGGACTACCAAAAATATTTCATTCATTGATTTTTTCGGGCATTTTAGCAAGATCTCTAGTTATATTCTTTTGATGACTTTCTAGAGTTCCTCCTCCAATTTCCAATAACTTAGAATCTCTCCAAAGTCTTTCTACCACATATTCACCAACATACCCATATCCACCCATTACCTGTATTGCTCTATCTGCAATATTTTTTGCTGCTGTCGTAGCATAAAGTTTGACACCGTCAGTATCTAATCTATTTCCTGACTTCGATAAATCTGTATTTCGAGCAGTGTCATAAACATAAGAACGCATTGCCCTATATTCTGCCCATGACTCGCCGATATGTCTCTGAATTTGGCCAAAATTCCTTATTTCATTGCCAAAGGCCTCCCTTTCAGATGCATATTTGTTCATTGCGTCTAAACTTCGGCGAGCTATTCCCAGTGCCATAGCAGCAAGACCTATTCTTTCTATCTCCAAATTCCTCATCATGTGAATCATAGATTCGCCAGGACCTCCTACCACATTTTCAGGAGGAACAATACAGTTATCGAAGACTAGTTCAGCAGTGTTTGAGGCACGCATACCAGTTTTATCATAGATTTTCTGACCAACTGAAAAACCAGGCATACCTTTCTCTACAAGGAATGTGGTTATCTCGGCTCGACCCTTGGAATCAGTACCAGTTCTAGCATAAAGCCAACAGATGTCTGCAGGAGTGCTTTCGTCATCAATTGAACCATTAGTAATCCACATTTTTCTACCATTTATTACCCAGTTGCCATCAGAATTTAACTCTGCAGAAGTCTGCATCCCCAATACATCTGTGCCATATCCTGGCTCACTCATAGCCATGCAGCCTATCCATTCGCCACTACAAACCTTAGGTAAAATTCTTGATTTTTGTTCGTCACTGCCATTA
>Ga0115011_10003057_pt1 | contig 11452 bp, 9 predicted proteins | sample TroAtlMetagenome_2_FD_88705 | JGI IMG/M metagenome (GOLD analysis project Ga0115011, IMG submission 88705) | Marine eukaryotic phytoplankton communities from Atlantic Ocean - Tropical Atlantic ANT8 Metagenome | ecosystem: Environmental > Aquatic > Marine > Oceanic | place: Tropical Atlantic... | reverse complement strand
TTTTATCTTTATCTTTAAGAAAGTTATCAATGTTTAAATCTTCAACATGAATAGCATTCTCAATATGACCTTTTGAAAATGAATTGTAATCCCTTATATCAATTAAGATTAAATCATCTTTTTCAATAAGACTTTTTGCTTCTTTTATTGAAATACATTGGAAAGACATTTTATTTATAAAGCTTCTATGATTACAGCTATTCCCTGACCTCCACCAATACACATAGTTGCAAGACCATATTTGCCTTTACGCTTTCTTAATTCATAGACAAGTTTTGTCATAATTATTGCTCCAGTTGCACCAACTGGATGACCTAAGGCAATTGCACCACCATTTACATTTACTATTTCAGGGTCTAGACCTAGTTGTTTATTAACAGCACAAGCTTGAGCAGCAAAAGCCTCATTTGATTCAATCAGATCCAAATCTGATACATCTAGTCCAGCTTTATTTAATGCCATTTTTGAAGCCGGAACTGGTCCCATTCCCATTTCGTCAGGGTCAACACCACCAAATCCATAAGAAACAATTCTAGCCAATGGTTTACCTTTTTTGGCTTTTCCTTCATTAGCAAGGATCAAGGCTGAGGCGCCGTCATTAATACCAGAAGCATTACCAGCAGTAACTACTCCATCTTTTTTAAAAGCAGTTCTTAGACTAGATAAAGTCTCCATACTAGTATCTGGTTTTGGATGTTCATCTATTTCAAAAATTTCAATTCCTTTTCTAGTCTTTATTTCAATTGGCAATATTTGCTCTTTAAAAGAACCATTATTAATTGCTTTGCCTGCTCTTTTTTGACTACTCAAAGCAAACTCATCTTGCATGTCTCTACTAATTTGATATCTACTTGAAATATTTTCGGCAGTAATACCCATATGACCATGACCAAAAGGATCATGCAATGCACCAAGCATCATGTCATGAACTTTCCCGTCTCCCATTCTAGCTCCCCAACGAAATCCATCAACAATATGTGCTCCATTTGACATAACTTCTACACCTCCAGCGATTGTTATATTAGCATCTCCTAATGTTAAAAGTTGAATGGCACTTACAATAGCCTGAAGCCCTGAGCCACAAAGTCGATTTACTGTTAATGCAGCAGATTCTTTACTCATCCCAGCTTGAAGAGCAATTACACGACTTACATACATGTCTCTAGGCTCGGTATGAATTACATTGCCAAAGACAGCATGTTCAACCTCTTCAGCATCATACCCAGATCTTTCAATCGCCTCTTTAGCAACCAAAGTACCCAAATCAACTGGGCAAAAACTCTTCAGTGTTCCTCCAAATCCTCCAATTGCAGATCTATTAGCAGACATTATATATACATTATTCATTATAGTTTTCCTCCAAGAAAATCTTTATTCTAATTTGTCAAAATTAAATCTAAATCTTCTAAACTTTCAAAAAATTTGTTAACTCTACTTTCATCAACATCTTGAATATTAGAAGGTTTCCAATTTGGTTTTCTATCTTTATCAACAAGCATTGCCCTTACACCTTCAAAAAAATCTCCAATTTCTAGACAACGTTGTACCATTCTATATTCCATAATCAATTCGTCCTTTAAACTCATTTTACTTGCATCTCTTATTTGCTTTAAAGAAATTTTCAATGAGGTAGGTGATTTATGTTTTAATTCAGTGAATTGAGATTCTAAAAATTCATTTCCACTTGTTGTAATTGATTCACATTTATCAAAAATTTGTTCAATTGTATCAAATGAAAATGCTTCCTTAATGATATTTTCATTTTTTATTAGAACACTCTCTTCTGAGTTTGGGTTTGAAGAAAGATTGTTAATTATGGTATCAACTTTATCATTAGAGTTTGGTGAAGAGGAGATTAGCATTTTTTTTAAATCCTCAATATCACCTGAAGAAACATAGTGAGTTATAAGTTTAAGACTCATCAAGTCATACGCTTTAATTCTTGCTCCAACAAGAGATAACCAAGCTCCAATACCTTTATCCAACTGGCCTAATAACCATCCGCCACCAACATCAGGAAATAATCCAATAGCCGTTTCGGGCATTGCAAACATAGTCTTTTCAGATGCTACCACATGACTTCCATGCATTGACACACCTACACCTCCACCCATGGTGAAGCCATTAATTAAAGATATAAAAGGTTTTTTAAAATTACTTATTTTAAAATTCAAAGTATATTCATCATAAAAAAATGACTTTGATAAATTTGTAGGGGCCCCTCCATCTTCTAAAACTTCTTTTCTTAATTTGACAACATCTCCACCAGCACAGAATGATCTATCACCTGCTCCTTCAATAATAACACAGTTTATTTTTTCACTGATTTCCCAAGAGTTTAAATTTTTATTTATTTTTTGAACCATAGAATAAGTAAGGGCATTCAGTCTATCGGGTCTATTTAAGGTTATTATTCCAACACCATTATCTTCTGTAAAAATAACTTCTTCTAACATTTTTGTTTTATCCTCTTTAAACTTTAATTTTTCTTTAAGTCTCTTGAAATAATAACTCTCATTATTTCATTTGTGCCCTCTAATATTTGATGAACTCTTAAATCTCTTAACAGCCTTTCTATAGGAAAATCTTTTAAATATCCATAACCACCATGAATTTGAAGTGCCATATCACATATTTCAGAACAAATATCAGTTGCATACCTTTTTGCCATAGCACAAAGTTTAGTAGCTTTAATATCGTGAGTGTCTAAGCTACAAGCAGCTCGTAAAACCATCAATCTAGACGCTTCTAATTCAGTTGCCATGTCTGCTAATTTAAATTGCGTTACTTGAAATTGATCTATAGATTTTCCAAATTGTTTTCTTTCTGCTGAATAACTAATTGATGATTCCAATGCTGCTCTTGCTCCACCTAATGAACAAGCCGCAATATTGACTCTTCCACCATCAAGACCTTTCATCGCTATTTTAAACCCATCCCCTTCATTGCCAACTAGGTTATCAATTGGAATTTCGCAATTATCAAAATTAACCATTGATGTGTGCTGACTATTCCACCCCATTTTTTTTTCTTGTTTCCCAAAGGATAAACCCTTTGTACCCTTTTCTACTAGCAAACATGAAACTCCATTGGCACCTTCTTCACCTGTACGACACATGACAGCATAAATATCACTAGTAGGACCGCCCGATATAAAGCTTTTGGAGCCATTTAGTATATAGTGACTATTCCCTTTTTTAGATGCACTCGTTTTCAAGGCTACTGCATCAGATCCAGAACCTGGTTCGGTTAAACAGTAACTAGACATGATTTCCATTGTAGATAGTTTATTAATAAACCTTTCTTTTATAGATTCTGAACCATGAGCATCTATCATCCACGTAACCATATTATGAATAGATAAATAAGCTGCAGTAGACACACAGCCTCTTGATAATTCTTCAAAAATAATTGCAGCATCTAATCTACTTAGGCCTGAACCTCCATGCTTTTCATTAACATATATTGCTGCCAAACCAAGTTCAGCAGCTTTTTGTAATGTCTCTATTGGAAAAATCTCATTTTGATCCCATTCATTAGCATATGGCATAAGTTCGGTCTCAGCAAAGTTCTTTGCCATATCTTTTATAGCTAATTGATCTTCATTATATTCAAAATTCATTTTTCTTCCTCGTAACTTCTATATCAAATAGATATTAAATTGAATTTGAGTTCAATATTATTTCTGAAGCTTTTTCAGCAATCATTAATGTTGGAGCATTTGTATTACCCGAAGTAATAGTAGGCATAATGGAGGCATCTGCAATTCTTAATCCTTCAACACCTCTTACTTTTAAATTACTATCAGTTACAGATGAATTATCTGGCCCCATTCCACATGTTCCCACTGGATGAAAAATAGTTGTACCTATGTCACCTGCAACTTTCTTTAATTCTTCTTCAGACTGAAACTGTATTCCAGGTGCGTGTTCTTTAGGATTATATTTTTTCATTGCAGGTTGCGTTATAATTTTTCTTGCTAATTTTATTGATTGCGCGGCAACAAGTTTATCTTGCTCTTCATGCAAATAATTAGGATCAATAGATGGTGCAATTTTTGGATCTTTAGATTTAATGTGAACCCTCCCTCTACTATGAGGATTTAGATTGCATACACTTGCCGTAAGACCAGGGAAATCGTGAAGTGGATCTCCAAATTTATCCAAAGATAATGGTTGTACATGAAATTGAAGATTTGGAGTTTCATAAGATTTATCAGACATTGCAAACACACCTAATTGACTAGGAGCCATCGACATAGGACCAGTTCTTTTAAGAGCATATTCCAATCCTATTGCAATTTTCCCAAACAAGGAATTAGCTTTTTGGTTTAAAGTTTCTGCATTTTCTAATTGATAAATTACTCTTAATTGAAGGTGATCCTGAAGATTTTCACCAACATTTATACTCTTTACTTTTGTTTCAATTCCTAAATCAGAGAGTAATTCAGGATTTCCTATTCCAGATAATTCTAAAATTTTAGGAGAGCCAATTGAACCAGCAGATAATACTATTTCTTTATTAACAAAAATTTCTTCAATCTTTCCATTTCTCTTTACTTCAACACCCTTAACTTTAGTATTTTGAAGAATTAATTTATTAACCTCACATTTACTGATTATATGGAGGTTTTTTCTGTTTTTTATTGGTGAAATGAAAGCTTTAACAGTATTCCATCTAAAACCAGAATTTTGATTGACCTTAAAATATGAGACTCCAAAATTGTTTCCTTCATTAAAGTCACTTACTTTAGGTATTCCAGCTTCCACAGTAGCTTCTTGAAAGCTATCTAGGATATCCCAGGATAACCTTTGCTGATTTACTTTCCACTCTCCACCAGTTCCATGAAATTGATTTTCTCCTTCATAGCTATCTTCCATATTTTTAAAGTAAGGGAGGACATCATCCCAACTCCAGCCTTCATTTCCCATTTGCCTCCATTGATCATAATCATTTGCTTGTCCTCTCATATAAATCATTCCATTTATAGACGAACATCCCCCCATTACCTTACCTCTTGGATAATTTAAAACTCTACCATTTAACCCTATTTGTGGTGTTGTTTTGTACAACCAGTCTGTCCTTTTATTCCCCATACAGTATAAGTATCCAACTGGTATATGAACCCAGTGATAGTTATCACTACCTCCAGCTTCTAGCAGACCTACAGAGTACTTACCATTTTCAGACAATCGATTCGCTAAAAGGCAACCAGCGGTTCCTGCTCCAACTATAATGAAATCAAATTTTTGAGACATTAAAAATGACCTTTTTTAAATTATAAAAAAAATAGAATAATTTACCTTCATGATATTTGATCTAAGAAATTTTTACTATGTTAAAAAAAAATTTTTAATGTTTTTCTTAAAATAACTATACTTCGTAAAATAGAGATTAAGGTATAAATATGAACTTAAAAAAAAATATAGAAAAAGATTTATTTATTGCTGATATTTTGTCGAAAAACAAAATTATAGCAATGGTAGGCGCTAGTAAAAATTGGAAACGGCCTTCTAATTTTGTTATGAAATATCTACAAAAACATGGCTTCAAGGTTATTCCGGTAAATCCTAGTAATGCAGGACAAGATGTTTTAGGTGAACTTTGTTACGCCTCACTTGAAGAAATCCCTATAAAAATAGATATGGTTAATATTTTTAGGCCTAGTGAATTTTGTCCTTCAATAACTAAAGAAGCAATAAAAATTGGTGTAAAAACTATATGGATGCAATTAGGTATTAAAAACAAAGAAGCTATAAAATTAGGAGAAAAAGCAAATATAAATATGGTTTTTGACAAATGCCCCAAAATGGAACATACCAAATTGTCTGGTGCTCTTGGATTGCTTGGCTTTAATTCTAATTTAATTTCATCTAAAAGAAGTGTTACCAAATCACCACCAACTGCATCAAGAAATGGTGGAATTGTAAAATCAAATGAATTGGAAACCATAGCTATTCATGCTGGGACTAGACCAGATTCAGCAACTGGCTCTAGAAGTATACCAATTTATCAAACAACTTCTTTTATATTTGATGATACAGACCATGCAGCTAGTTTATTCAACTTACAAGAGCCTGGAAATATTTATGCACGATTATCTAACCCAACTGTATCTGCATTAGAACAAAGAATTTCTGCATTGGATAATGGGCTAGGTGCCTGTTGTACTTCTTCTGGTCATGCAGCTCAACTATTAGCGTTATTTCCTTTAATGGAGCCGGGAACTAAAATAGTTGCTAGTTCTAAGTTATATGGTGGATCAATTACACAATTTACAAAAACATTTAAGAATTTTTCTTGGGAAGCAGAACTTGTTGATGTGTCTGATTTAGAAGCTGTTAAATTAGCAGTTCAAAACCCCAAAGTTAGAGTATTGTTTGCGGAAAGTTTAGCAAACCCTGATGGAAATATAAGTGATATTTCATCTTTAGCTGAAATTGCTCATGGAGTAGGTATTCCACTTGTAATCGATAATACTATGGCAACACAAGTATTATGTCAGCCAGGTAAATTTGGTGCAGACCTTATTATTTATTCAACTACTAAATTCTTATCTGGACATGGGAATGCTATGGGTGGCGCAGTTGTAGATATGGGAAATTTTAAGTGGAATGAAGGTAGAGATTTTTCTAAACTGACAAAACCTGATTCTTCATACCACGATATAAATTTTTATGAAACTTTTGGCAATCATGCATTTATAACCTACTGTCATGCATCTGTGATGAGAGATTTAGGGACAACAATGGCTCCTTTAAACGCATATTTGACCTTAATTGGACTAGAAACACTTCCTTTAAGGATGAAGCAACATATGAAAAATGCTGAAGTAATTGCAAAATTTCTAAAGAAACATCCTAAAGTTGATCTTGTATCTTGGGCTGGCTTTAGAGAAAGTAAGTATAATAAACTAGCAAAGAAATATTTTAAGGATGGTTTTGGATCTGTCTTTACTTTTTCTGTGAAAAAAGGTTATCAAGGGGCTATTAAGTTAGTAGAAAATTGTAACTTAATTTCTCATCTTGCTAATGTAGGCGACACAAAATCTTTAATAGTCCACCCTGCATCTACAACTCATAGGCAATTAAATGAAGAACAAAAAGAAAGATCTGGTATTAGTGACTCAATGATCAGATTATCAATTGGACTAGAAAATTATAAGGACATTATTCACGATCTAAATGAAGCTTTAGAAACATTATAATAGATTTATCTTTTATTCATTCCAAGATGGAGTTCTTTTATCTAAAAAAGCGCTAATTCCCTCATAAGCATCCATTTCCATCATATTCATAGCCATAACTTCAGAAGTATATCTGTAAGCCTCATCAATTGGCATTTCTACCTGCTTATAAAAAGCTTCCTTACCAATTTTTACAGTAGAAAGTGGCTTTGAGGCTATTATACTTGCTAGGCTTAGGGTTTTCTGTTGCAGTTCATTTAGCGAAACACAATGATTTATTAGACCATAATCAACCGCATCTTTTGCGCTAAGTTTTTCGCCAGTCAATAGCATTTCCATAATTTTTTTTCTGCTAAGGTTTCTAGAAACGGCAACCATTGGAGTTGAACAAAATAAGCCAATATTTACACCTGGTGTCATAAAACTAGCCTGTTCAGACGCAACTGCCAAGTCACAGCTTGCTACTAATTGACATCCTGCCGCAGCTGCAATACCACAAACTTCAGCTATTACTGGTTGAGGCAAGTTTATGATTGTTTGCATTAAATTTGAACATTCATTGAATAGTTCTTTAAAAAATTCTTTATTATTTTTATTTTTTCTTAATTCTTCTAAATCGTGACCAGCAGAAAAACCAGGTCCTTCAGAGGAAATAATTATAACTTTTACTTTTTCTTGTGATGATATTTGTTTTAAGGAACTTGTTAAATTTTTAATTAACTTTAGAGATAATGGGTTATGTTTATTTCCGTTACATAATTCTATTCTAACAATGTTTTTTGTCTCGTTAATAATATTAAAAAAATACTGCATTTGTTTTTCCCATCTCAATATAATCTATGTATAAGAAACAAATTTATATTTTTGGTCAATTAATAATCTTATTATATTGATTGTTTTATTTAAAAACTAAATACTAAAAAAAAGTTTGTAAAAGAATAATGTTTTGAAAAATAAATTTAATCTTAAGATTCTAGTTTTAATTTTAACTGGTTCAGCTGCACTTGCCTTAGCTATTGGCATCGGCAGGTTTAGTTATACTCCTATCTTGCCTTATATGTTAGAAGAATTAAAAATAAGTAAAACTAACGGCGGCTTAATTGCTTCTTGGAACTTTTTTGGGTACTTGTGCGGTTCACTGCTTTCTATCTTATCATTTTTCAAGAAAAAAATTAAATTTGTTTTCTTTATTTCTGTACTTACGTCCATACTTACTACTTTACTAATGAGCTTTTACAATGTTGTTATTGATTTTATAGCAATAAGATTTGTTGCAGGATTATCTAGTGCTTTTGTTTTAATTTTTGGAACTGCTCTAATTCTTCCTTCAATACAAGAAGTAGGAAAAAAGTCATTAAGTACTTCTCATTTTATGGGTGTAGGTTTTGGGATTGTAATTTCTTCAATTTTAGTCTCTATTTTGGGTAATTATGGATTTAATTGGAGTGATTTATGGATAGGAGTTGCTATCTTATCAATAATTTTGGCAATACCTATTTTCCTTTTTACACCAAATGAAATGAATTCTAATGAAAACAATAAATCTTCAAGTTCTTATAGCAATTTAAGCTTTAATTTGATCACTTTGTCATATGGCTTATATGGTTTTGGTTATGTAATATTAGGAACATTTATTTCGACAATGGCAAGGGAAACGGTTGGCTTACAGTCAACCGAAGTTTACGTTTGGCTCTTGGTAGGCTTGGCAGGTATACCAATGGTTATTTTTTGGCCTTGGTTTGGGAAAAAAATTGGTAATGATTTAGCATTATTTCTAGCTTGTGCAATAATGGGATTAGGTATAATTATGCCCATTCTTATTGAAAATCAGATTGGTATTATCTTTGCTTCTATTTTACTTGGAGCAACATTCATACCTATAACTGCTTTAGCATTTTTGGAGGGACAAATTAGATATAATGGATCAATAAGAGTTTCAACTGCAATACTCACAACAGCATTTAGTATAGGTCAGATGATTGGACCTTATTTTGGTGGCTTAATTATTGACTTGTTTTTTTCATACAAGATAGCTTTATTTATATCTTCTATTTCACTTTTTATAGCTTCTTTATTGATGATTAACCCATCAAGATATTTACCAAACAGATCTACAAATATTCTGTAAGTATTTTTGATCCTAAAATTGCAACAGGTTCTGCTTGTTCACCAACTTCAAAACCGTTATCACCAGTATTGTTTCCATCTACAACTCGTTTTGCAATTCCTTGTAAAATACCTGCAAACCTGAAGCAATTAAAAGCCAGTAGATAATTCCAATATTTTGGTTTGTCAAAACCTGTTTTATTTAGGTAAGTTTCTAAAATTTTTTCTTCGGTAGGTATTCCTGAAACTTTCAATATATTCCTTAAATTACCTAAACCTCCAATAGGCCAATTCTTTTCAAATCTTAGCATTAAAGCCCAGTAGGATAAATCAATAAAAGGTTTTGATAATGTTGACAATTCCCAATCTAAAAGTCCTGCTATTTTTTTAGGATATTGCTTACTTTGCAATATCATATTATCAAGTCTAAAATCACCATGCAGTAAACAAGCTGGTAATTTTTCTATTTCCTCAGGAATATGTTGAGGAATGTGTTCAATTAAATATTCCATGCTTTTAATATTTTTAGTTTGTGAACTTCTATATTGTTTTATCCACAGGTTAATTTGTCTTTCAAGATATCCTTGTGGCTTGCCAAAATTTTCTAGACCTAATTTTTTAATATCTATAGACGCAAGTTCTGCTAAAATTTCTATTTTATCTCTATAAATTAAATATCTTTGTTTGACAGAACATTTAGGTAAACTTGGATCAAACATGTGTGCCCCATCCAAATATTCCATAATATAAAATTCACTACCTATTACATTAATATCATTACAGTATCCATACATTTTTGGAACTGGTACCAATGACTTATTAAGTGCAGACATAACTCTATATTCTCTGTCAATTCGGTGTGCCCCTAACAGAAGATGACCAAATGGTTTAGATCTTAGAACGAAACTTTTGTTTGCTGAACTTAACAAATATGTTGGGTTTGATTGACCTGTTTCAAATTTTTTTATAGACAAAAATTTTTCGTCTATTGAAATATTTTTTGTCACCCATTTATTTAGTTCATTTATCTTATTTTTTATTGGCATATTCAGATGATTAATTTAATTTGTTTATTGTATTTTATCAATTATTTTAAATTTAGTATTTATATCATGAATAAACAAAATAAAACCGTTTTAATCACTGGAGCAAGTAGGGGCCTTGGAGCTAATTTTGCTAAAGTTTTGTCAAATGATGGTTTCCAAATTATTGGAGTTGGTAGGAATACAAAACATCTTGAAGATGTTTTTTCTAATCTTCCTAATCCGCAATTAAATCATCATTTTTTTAAAGTTGATATTACTAATGATACAGAAGTTAATCAAAAATTAAGTGGGTTAAATATTTATGGTTTGGTTAATAATGCTGGTATTGCAAATACTAAATTATTACATGAAGAATCATTACCCGATTTAAGTAATATATTCGATACTAATCTACTAGGATCAATTAATGTATCAAATGCACTAATTCCAAACATGATTAAAAATAATAATGGTAGAATTATTAACATAGCCTCTACTCTTGGCTATAGACCATTATCCTATGTTGGCGCTTATGCTGCAACTAAAGCTGCATTAATACAGGTTACCAAATCTCAGTCAATTGAGTTAGCCAGATACAACATATGTGTAAACGCTCTTGCGCCTGGTTATATCTTAACAGACATAAATAAGGATCAACTTACGGGTGATGCTGGCTCACTAATAAAAAAGAAGATACCTTTAAAACGGTTTGCTAGTATAAATGAATTAGATGTTATAGTCTCAATGCTACTTGACACAAGAAATACCTATATGACTGGAGCAGTTATAGCTGTAGACGGAGGGCTTAGTGCAGGCCTTTAAATTTATTGGAGATTTATATGGATTTTAAACTTCCTGACAATATTGATAAATTAAGAATAAAAACTCGAAATTTTGTAGATAATTATATTATCCCTCTTGAATCTTTATCTTCATCTTATGATGATCACGAGAATATAAACTCATCTTTGTTAATTGACATTCAAAATGAGGTCAAAAAGGCAGGTCTGTGGTCTCCCCAAATACCTTTATCAAGGTCAGGATTAGGATTAGGTCCTGTAGGTATGTCTGTACTTTACGAAGAAATGAATAGATCTATTTTTGGTCCTGTATGTTTCAATTGTGCAGCACCTGA
>Ga0115011_10003053_pt1 | contig 11462 bp, 6 predicted proteins | sample TroAtlMetagenome_2_FD_88705 | JGI IMG/M metagenome (GOLD analysis project Ga0115011, IMG submission 88705) | Marine eukaryotic phytoplankton communities from Atlantic Ocean - Tropical Atlantic ANT8 Metagenome | ecosystem: Environmental > Aquatic > Marine > Oceanic | place: Tropical Atlantic... | reverse complement strand
CCTCCACCGATAATTCCACCAGCTATACCAGTTAAACCACCAATAATTTGTTGTCCCGCTTGAGCGGCCATCATAGGATTCATAGTTTATAAATTTTTATTTTGTTATACATATTATTATTACACATTATTTACTAGATTCAAACACCTCACTACCTACAGTATATAATTCACACTGTGTAGAATCATCATTAGACATTTTCACCTCTGCATAATAACCTCTTAATGCCGAAGTGTTACTGATGTTGTTTTTACTAAATAATATAAAATCGTTACTCGTTGGTCTTGTCATTGTTCCACTTATATTACAACTAACAGTTGTATCTGTCGTAGCTGTACAACTACCCATTTCTGATATTACACCAGCTGTAGTTTGATAATACACAGTATCACCAACTTGAACAGAGTTATTAACATGTGGAAAAGCCATTGTTATATTTGCCATATCTTATCTATTAAGGTTCATTATCTAATGCTACATTCACGTTGAATATTGCTGATGATGATGATGTAATATCTTCATCAAACGCTCCAGACCACGTGTATGTTAATTCTTGACTAGCACCACTACCTGATAAAGTGCCTTTTGTAACCGATAAACCATCAACACAAGCTGTTCCAGGATCTGTAGTTCCAGTTCCAGGCGTTATAGATAGTGTTATTTGTGCTTGAGAGTTTCCATAGAAATTACCATATATAGTACGTGTACCGCTTACAGCCACATTGTTAGCAACACCAACGTCAATTAGTTTACTATTTGATCTACTAAGACTATTAACTGTATCGTTATAAGAACCTTTAGCTATATTAATAAATCCACCAGAACCTGTAGCTTCAGGTACCCACATTATTTGCCCAGCATTACCACTACCACTACTACCTGATTTAGTTAAGAAATTATCTAATGCTATTATAGATGAGGTATCTGCTACTCCATATCTCTCCAACACAGCAGAACCAGTTATTGTAACAGTCTTAGGAGTTGGAGTATTATTAATAACAACGTTTTCTAGTTCAAAATCCCAATCAAAATCATTACTATTGTAATTCGTAAAATCTTCTAATTCTGGATCTCTATCTTTAGTTATATTAGCCGTAGCTGTACCAACTATACTTAAATCAATTTTAAAGAAGGAAGATCCTTCTACAGGATAACCTAAAGCTGTATATGTTGATGTTACATTAGATGATGTTACTGTAAAATCACTAGATGCACTTGCTGCTCCCAACGTTAATGTTACGTCTGGATACTGATTTATAGTAAATGGATTAGTTACATTACCACTGTTATCATATATATTACCCATTAAAGGACTTAATAATGTCGTTGGTGAAACAGGTTCTAAAGTTATAGTAAAACTTTTAACAATAGATGTTTCGTAAAACGTAAGTGGTACAATATAACTACCATTAGCTAATATTGTTAATGTTGTAGCTGTACTTGTCCAAGCACTACCAGTCCAATACTCTGAGAATGTTATTGTAGTACTACTTATAGTTTGAGCTGATGACAACGTCACTGTGGTTCCACTAACATTTGATACTGTCACAGTACCACTAACTCCAGTACCAGTTACAAGCATACCTGTTTTTATATCATTATTAGCAGCTGTTAAAGTTAACGTTGTGCTAGATCCAGATGTACTAGCTGTTGATGATGTGCTATTTTTAAATCTAAAATTAGCACCATCTTTACCATATACTGTTACGTTTTTAGTACCACCATATCTAGTCATGTTTTGTAAACCTGAAACATTATACCCAGTAATTTTATTAGCTTCACTAGCGTCTTCAGGAGTAGATTGAGCATTAAATATTATCACATTATCTTTTGTATCTTCAGCAGGGAACTTATATTGAATAGTATAAATTCTTTTATCTACAGTTTTTAACGTTGCACCACCAGAACCTATAGTTATAGCTGAGTTTGCTAAATTATAATCTTGATATGTTATTACATATTCACTTTCTTTATTCTCATCTTGTGTTTCTATAATGTAACTAGGCGCTTCGTTAAAATCATAACCACTTGCTAAATCAAATGTCATTGTAGCAACAGTGTGTGTAGCCGCGTAATTACTAGGGAAACCTGTTCTATCTACATGTGGTTCCGCGGTTGCGTTACTGCTTCCAGAATAAGCTTTTGTTACAGACACTTGACTATCAGTATTATTTTTAATAGTTAAGTCATGTAATTTATAAATAGCCAAAGCTCCATCTCCAACAACCGCTAAAGCAATAGTTAAATCATTATTAGGCATGTTAACTCCATCGGTGAAATTAACTGTTGCTATTACATTAGCTCCACTTTGAGCAAACGTAACGCTTGTTACATAACTATTACCTGAAGCGTTTACACTAAGATCTCCAGCTGTAACCGTACTACCAGTGTTTGGAGTTATAGTTATAGTTGTACTAGCTTTAACACTATGTATTTCTGTCGTAGGTGTTACATCGAAGCTGTCTATCGTGCTTGTTGTGTTAGCAATACCAGTTAAACTAACTGTCACTGTTTGATCATCAGGTGTTGTATCTCCTGATAAAGCAGTATACTGTCCAATACCTTGGACACTAAACTCTTGACTATCTAAGTTATCTAATGTAGTTTGATCACCTTTAATATAGTTATACCACCTACCCTCTTTCTTTTTAAATTCTTTTATTGAACCGCTTTGTTCGTCTGTTGCTATAGATTCACAATACCAACCAGTTGTGTTTGTACTAGTAGGGCTTGAATAGTTATTTCCAGCATCATAATTATTTGTGTATTTTCTTGATTTACTACCACTGTAGTTTATAGTTTTAAAACCTTTTATTGTGTCAGCTTCATCGTTTACTAGAAGAGTAACAGAAGATTGGTAATATTTAGTAGCATCATTTTCACTATTAGATGTGTCGTAGAATCTATTTCTTTTTTCATTTGTATGCGCCCATAGATCACCACTTTTAATAGTATAGTATTTGTTATTTAGTGACTGAGCTTCTTCAGGTATAAATGATTTGAAACTAGTAAATCCATTAATTTTTTCATCAAAAGAAACTGTTTGTCCATCTAATGTTAAGTTATATAAACCTTTACTATCATCATAACTACCTAAGATTAAAGTTGAATTAGGTAAAGTATCTTTAAAATAATCTTTCATTCCATTATCAGATATAGGTGTTAAACCATCTCTTGATAATCTTAATATTGCACCTCTATTTTTATCAGCAAAATAAACTCTATAAGCATATGCCGCAAAAGATTCTGGATTTTTACTAATACCGTATTCACCAATAAAAGGTACAGCTTGGCCTAATACTCTATTTGTCGATGTTAGTTGTGGATTTCCATCGGCATTATATAAAGCATCTTTGTTAGCTAATATTTTAATAACCTTATCTTCACAGAAAGTTATAAGATCAGTGTTTCTAGCGTGTAGTTTTTGAATACTACCATAATGTGGATTAATATCTTTTGTTATCTTTTCACCTTGTATAAACTGATTTAATCTATTTATACCACTTGTTGAGTTAAATATACCTGAATATATTAAACCGTTTTTTCGTTGTTCTTCTTTATATTGCTCTGCTAATACAGTTGACACCTTAACACCTTTATCTATTTGAGGTGCGTTATAATCATCTCTAATTCTATTAGTTTCAACACCATTACCATATGAATAACAATTCTTAAATGGTATAGTGTGAGTTGTACCATGAGCTGAAACTGGGTATGTGTTACCTGTTTCATAGTAAAAATCTAAATCAACAGCTTCTTTAGGTTCTGTCTCCCATATAGCTGGATTATCAGATGTTAATGTTTCATTATTACCATCTATAACTTTTTCTACTATTTGTATCTCATCAACTTTATCACTGTTAAATGTAAAACTATCCTCATAAGGAGTTTTGTTTAACTCGTGTTCAAATTCAATTTTGTATTCCCTTCTTTTACTACTACCTAATCTTGGTCTATTAGTTCTTCTAAACTGATAATCTATAGTACATCCAACAACTACATAAACTTCACTAGTAGTATTACTAGTTGAACCTTTAAATCTAAATTTTGTACCAGCTTGAGATAATGATTTTAACCAAGAATTTATGGTATCTGTTTTATCATGTTTTCTTTTTGGGTCTCCAGTTGGTGCTCCAGCCCAATATATTCTCATAAAGTTATTACCTAATTTTGGGTGCCCATTATTAGCCTGTGTTATATGTTTGCTAGAGTGAGCTGATGCTGTGTCATACCAAGAAGCGCCAGATGTACCATCTCCAGGACCAGTATTAAGGCAGTTAGCTGTTATTGTTCTACTATTAGATATACCCCATTCAGCTTCTACGTCTGGGTATGTTTGTATAATGTTAGTATCAAAAGCAGAATTTCTATTTATTTTTACAAAAAATCTACCATAAAACTCAGCTTTTCTTTTAAATTTTTCTTCAAATAATGTTATGGTTATAGAATCTCCATCAGCTAATCCATTTAACATAGTTTCACCTTCTTTTAAAGGTTCATCGATACTAACAGCAAATATATGATCATCACCATCTTTTTCTCCAGTATAACCACCCGCTGTTATATTGTATTTTGCAGTTTTATTTGCCCCAACAGTTATCTGTATCAAGCAATCTGATGTAAATCCAGCAGCGAAAGTTGGACTATTCAATGGGTCTGGACCAAGGAATTGAAAAGATGTACTACCTATTTGTGGTATGTTAGAACTATGAGCTTTACAGTTCGCGGAACCTATGGATTTTTTAACTAATTTAATAAAATCTGGAGCTTGATTTGATATGTCTAAAACCTTATATCTCGCTTTTGTAGAAACAAAGTAATCAGAATCATGTTGCTTTTTTAATATTAAATAAGTTTCTTCTTGAACTTTATTTCTTTCAGATGAAGGAAAACTTAACCAAACATTACCATCTTCAGCTAAATAATACCTATCCATAGCTAAATTATAATATTCGTTAGATATTTCTTTTATATAGTACTTAAAGTGAGTTGCCCAATCGGGAGGCGTATTGTTTAAAGTTAACGTTATATTGTTTACAGTTTCAGCGTAGGTTTTACTAGTTTGTTTAGATGCTCCATTACTAGTGAAAACAGGCGTTTGTCTATTATAAGCGTCAACATAAACCACACCAGCTTGATAAGTTCTTAATGATTTAATGGATAATTCAGGTTCTTTAACAGTTGTTATCGGATCCTGTGTTATAGCCATGCTAATATCTGGTAAATTCATATTAGGCATGTTATATTGATGTAAGTAATTACCATATATTAATCTATTAGCTGTAACCTCTTGGGCTTTAGCTTTTCTAGGTACATTATCCCATGGTCTTAACATTTGATTAGACTCAACCACTTTACCTATAATTTCTGATTCCAAATTATATGAAGTTGGGAATGTTCCATCAGAATTTTCTTTCAACGTGTCTACTACATAAACTAATTGATTATTAGATTCTTTATATAAAACATCTATCTCGTCAACATCTGCGGGTTTAGTATCTGTAATATTTATTGCCAACTGTCTTAAGTTATTTATAGCACCAACGTTATAACCATCTGACGATAAGTATTCAAATGTAGATGGTTTAAATGCTATTTCGCTAAAGGGTGAAAATGTGGAATATTCACCACTGGTATATTTCCATCTATAAGCAAATCTAACTATTTTCTTTTCAAACAAAACACCCTCTTCACTTAATAGACATTCCCATACTAAAGCCACATATGGCACAGTAACCGGTATACTTTGTATCTTACATGATGCTATTTGTGAACCACTACTTAAAGATATTATTCTAACCTTTATCTCATAGTTTTGAGTAGATTGAGCTTCTTCATACGTTGATGTTAATGTGATTATATCACCTACTTGAAAATTAGGTTGTGGAGAGAAATTTAATGTTACCGTGGTTCCAGCATCCTTACCATTTCCTTCTGAATCAGCAAATAATCCAGCCGCGGAATTAGAAACTATAACTGGATCAGTACCGGTACCGTTGCCACCTCTAGTCGAAGTTGACATTGTTAAAGTTGGAGCTGACACAGGTGCTTTTTTAGCAACAGTTATATCTGATTCAACAAAGTTAGCTCCATGGAAAGTTGTGTGAGTTGTAAAATTAGTTGCACATCCAGATTTAAAAACATCAATATCTATTTTTTTAGGCTCAGATATGTTATCTGTCCACAATAATAAATTTTCTATAATGTTAATGCCTGTTATGTGATTAGATGTTGAAAAGTTTAAAATACCTTGTGTATCAACTAATACAGGTGATATGATACCTTTTTTATCATCATATTCAGCGATACAATCTGCTTCATCACTAGTTATAAACCAATATATAGTATCACTATCATTGTTTAAAGCTGAACCAACGCATGTAGCATTTGTTAAACCGAAGCTATGTGTATCCCAATTAGATGTTATGCTTTGAGAACTTGAATTATAGGTTTTACCTTTTATTCTCGTAGTTCCTCTAACATTCTGCATAGTACCAACATCATCGCCTTCAGAAGTTGAAATTTCCATGTTCTGTGCGTCTCTATATTCTCCATTAGGTACTAATCTCTCATCCAGGTCTTTATTCATTTTACCTGAACGAAAGTGATGTTTTAACTCTGGCATATCTTAATGTTTTATTACTTTAGATTTATTTCTTAAAACTTGAGTTATTTCCTCAGCTTTCAAATTGCTTAATCTTATTTTAGCTTTTCTTGTAGCAGCAAATTTTTCTTTCTTAAATCTAGCAACTAAATATTCAGGTACTAACGATCTTGAGGATAAAACAGCGTGAGCAACGTATTTATAGATAGCGTCTTCAGCGAATTTATGTATTAACATATCTCCTTCTACAGCTAACCCATCACTAATATATTTTAAAGTTATTGTCTTACCTGTTATATCAGAACTAACATGTATATATCCTCTTGTATTATCTATAAAAAATACTCCATTACCTTGCGATTCCTCTGGACTAATACCATATCTTCTTCCTTCTGCTAAAACTTGATCGACAGCGTTTTGGTTTGTATCACTTTCACTTTCATCACCAGTTCCCTGTGATTTAAAAGTGTCCCAAGTATCTGATTCGTAGGCCTCCAGTAATTCATTGTTAGCATCGAATTGATAATTGTAATCACCATCTTGTAATAACGCTGTTGGATTACTTGTTTTTCTAGCTGGATATAAAATTCTCTCTACACCAGAACTATCTTTCCAAGATAACTTAACATAATTAACATAATCGTGTGGTAATTTCATCTTTAATGAAGGTGGTATTTCTATCTCTTGAGATTTTTCTGATCTTAAAGTATCATAACTTAATTCTTGTATTCCTCTTTGAACATGAAAAGCTATATCAGTTCTTTTTATTTTAGGTATTATCTTATCTTGACCAACGTAACTAATTATAAAGTTGTTTATAACCTCATCTATTTTTATGTGTTGATAATTACCTAAACTTTCATCAAAATTTACTTGCTCAAATAATATAATAACACCATTAGCAGGAGCTGAATCAAATGTTACAACACCTGTTGTACTATTATAAGCTGTAGCATCATACAAAGCTACATCTTGTTCTACCTCATCAAAGAATATTCTAAAATCAGATACGCTAGCTGGCTTTGGATCAAATGGTAAAGTATAAGCAGTTGTACTACCGTTACCTGTTTGTGTCCAGCTATTATTATAATATTGTTGTTGTGTTCCTGTAAATAATGGCATATCTTATTATTTTTCTTGTTGTACGTTTTGTTGTTCTTCCTGAGAAGCTATTGGGTATAATTGAGGATCTTTTATTGTTATACCAGCTAATTCTAATATTTTTATAACTAATTCTGATTCTTCAGATTGGTGTAATTCAAAATTAACAGATGTATTAGTGTTGTACAATGCTTCACTTAAAACAGTAGTATAAGCCCACTCTACAGTAGCAGGTCTAGCTATGTAGTTGCATTTTATATCCGCCGTTGTAGTTATGGTTGGATAAGTTTGAAAAGTCATTTCTGTTAATTGTACATAACACGGACGTGTTGATGTTGGTGCTGTTAAAGGTGAGTTTTGTATATGATGTATCTGGTTTTGATCTATTTTTTCAATTTCAACCCAACCGTTTACACAGTTGTAATATACTTCACCCATTCTATAGTATGCTGGCCAAGTGCCAACACCTGCGGCTGTTAAACTAGTTATATTTTGTCTGAATCTTTCGAATATATCTATTTTCTCATTAATAATATCTACCATATCTGAATGAGTTGTGTCATTACCTGGTATTTTATCAAATTGATCTAAGTCATAGAAATACTGTTCAAAAATATCCATTTGAGCTTGGTTAGCAAATAGGTTAAATTCTTGAGGAGTTATATAACCTCTTTGTTCTTTATTTGCTATTGCTAAAACTCTTTGATATACTGTATCTACGTTAACTGCCATAATTTCTTTATTTATAGTAAGTAACCACCCCATAGAGATGGTTACCTCTATAAGTGATTAATTATTTTAATCTTTTTTCTAAATTGTTGAAAACCTCTAAACCTTCATCAGTTTGAAACCAAGCGGCTAATGCCGAGTATGGGTGTTCATCAAAAGGAACATTCATAAGTTTTCTACCATTACTAGCCCAACTAAATGTTCTGTTATCAGAAGATAACTTTATAAGACCAGCTTCGGTTGCTTTAATTCCAAAATTTCTCAACTGAACGTTTTCGTCTTGGACTAAGTTAATAAATAAAGCAGGATTTTTTCTTGCGAATATTAATAAATCCCTTTTTATCTCTTTTGAAGTCATTTTAGAAACCTTGCTACCTTGTTCAACTCTTAGTATTCCTTCAGCAAATTCTATATCTAAATCTTTAGCTATTTTTAAAGCTTCGATTTCTAACTCCATGTACTCTAAATCATTACCAGCTATTTCAACCTCGTCGTGTTCTTTATACATAACACCATTTAAAGGGTGATATATTGATAATAGTTTTTGTAATGATTGTCTTCTAGCAGGAACAGATAATGCTCCATTTCTAAAAATGATATGTCCTAACGTTGAACTACCTTCTTGTTCATCTCTAATCGGAGATGGTTGGTTAGTGGCATATCTTAACTCTCTTTGATAATTTTTATCTTTATCAAACCATAGTAAAGGCTTTCTTCTAGTGTGTTTACTAGGTAAAGTCCAAACTAAGGGAGTTTCAGCTGTGGTTAAATAATAAACTCTATCTTTAACCTCCCAGTCTATACCTTTTGGTACCCCTGGTATTGTTTTTGTTTTTTCCATGATATAATATAATTAAAAAGTTTGTAAAAAATAAAAGGTGTAGGGTGCCGAAGCACCCGTACCTTTTAATTAACTATTGATTAGTCACCTTGTACCGCATCAGTAGATTTCAGTAACACAAAGTTGTTAGCTGCTTGAACACATAAACATCTCTCAGATAAGAAATGAACGTTCATCGCATCTTCGTCACTTGTGTAGTTTCCACCTACAGAACCAGTAATCCATGATTTCATTCTTCTATCGTCAGCTTCAGAAGCTCTGTATCTAACGTGTAAGAATGGTCTTTGGATATTTTTACCCATAACCTGATCGTAAACTGTTGAAGTTCCAGCAGGAACGATAACACCTTCAATGTCCTTAATCAATCCTCTAGTAGTAGAGTCGTTTAAGTATTTCCAGTCAGTTTTGTAGAAGTCATAAGAACCTCTTCTGAAACCAGAAAAACCTAGATTAAGAGCCATTTCCTCAGAATTATTGAAAACACCCCATGAAGTACCACCGGCACCATGTGAATTCTGTTGAGCAAGCATGTTGTCAATAGAAAGAGCTGTAGCTCTGTCTAAGAACATCATATTTTCTTCAATAGAACCTTGTTTGTCAAGCTCTTGTAAGATAGTATCAAACTCAGCTAAACCTTCATGAACACTTGCAGCAGTAAAGTTATACGCCATGTGGTCATCAAAATCAGCATTGTTAAATACTAAACCTCTTGAACTGATAGCAGAAAATAAACCTTCAGATCCAGTAATAGCAGTAGGTAATCCAGAAGTGTAACCAGTACCTTCTTTTTCAGCTTCAATCATTGCCATTTCTAATTGATCTTCGAATCTAATCCTTGCTTCGTGCTCAGACTTTAGATACCATAAGTATCCACTTGTTCCAGCTTCCGTAGAAACCTCAACCCAACCGATCTGAGCAGTGTCAGAACCGTTTACGCTATATTTATCTCTTAAAATAATTGGTTTATTACTATAAGAAGTAAACGTTGCGTCTTTTTTGTTACCAGCATTTTCTGATCCTTTTGCATACTCAGATCCATAAACGAATACTGAACATCCAGTGGTACCATCACCACCTATACCTGCTATTGTTGCAGCAGTATAAGGAGCAGCAGTAATATCTGTAACTACACTACCAACATTAACAGCAGATACATAACATTTTAATGTTGTACCACCCTTGCTAAGTACGATAGTATCACCAACGTTGATTAACGGCTCAGCCGCAAATCTTAGTTTGTTTTCAGAAACATCTTCAAGCTCAACGTCATCATATGCAACGTGAATTCTTCCTTGTTCTGACCATACGACTTCATCAGAAGCCATAGGCATTTCAGCACCTACCATTGACAAAAATCCAGATATAGTACGATTACCGTATCTTTCAACTTCTTTTTCATACACTTCTGGTAAGAACTGCTTTGTGAAATTAAAGTCGTTGCCTGTGATGCTAAGATAGTTTGAGCCAAATAAAGTTTTATTCGGTCTCGGAGTTAGGTGCGCTAACGCGGCACCTGAACTAGCTAATGATCCCATAATTTTTAATTTTTAAATTGTTTAACTTATTTTTTAATTCTAACTTTAAAATCAGAAACTGAGTCGCCGGGAACAGCTTTTACTGACCAACCTGGAGTAGGAATTGCATTTCCATGCTCTTGTCTAGGATCCATATTGATATTTTTAGATTTAGCCATACTATCTTTTATAGCATCAGCTTTACCTTGTTCGTAAAAATGTTTGGCAACAGCATCAGGGTTCATGGCAGTATATAAAGATTTATGATAACCACTAGCGTCATTCATAACATTATCTTTATCAAGAAACTTCTTGACGAAATTATTAATGTCACTTTGTGATTCTTTTATCTTTTCACCATTCTTAACATTAAATCTAAACTTTTTTTCACCGACATTATATTCAAAACCTTTGAATTTGTCGTTAAAAACTTGATCAGTTTTTTGTAGAAAAGTTGATTTTTGTGTTTCTGCTACTTTTTGCGTCGTTTCTAACTCTTGGTTATAACGATTGAAGAACTCAACTGCTTTCTGTTGCTCACCCGTGAGCTTTGAACCAGCTTTGATTTCTTCATAATATTTAGACTTTAACCCGTCTAAGTGGGTTTTAGCACCGGCAACTTGCTCTTTAAGTGCTAATTTCTTTCTCTTAATGTCCCTCTCCTCGTCTGCTT
>Ga0115011_10003049_pt1 | contig 11482 bp, 9 predicted proteins | sample TroAtlMetagenome_2_FD_88705 | JGI IMG/M metagenome (GOLD analysis project Ga0115011, IMG submission 88705) | Marine eukaryotic phytoplankton communities from Atlantic Ocean - Tropical Atlantic ANT8 Metagenome | ecosystem: Environmental > Aquatic > Marine > Oceanic | place: Tropical Atlantic... | reverse complement strand
GCCAGCCTGTCAGATATACGCCTTCATCAACGGCCAAGGCCTCCTGCAAATTGCCCAATTTTCCTTCCTTTACCTGAACCAACCCCATTGCGGCAGGACGGTGACCAGCCTCACTGACCAACTCACGCCAGACCCGATTGATTGCATCTCCATGTGGCCGTACCGGCAAGGTATCATTCTCAAGAAATGCACGCCACGAGGAAAAAACAGAAACCAGAATCTGTTGGGCATCCTCAGTAAATTCCTTGTCCAGAGCGGCCCTCAAACGCGCCTCGTCTTTAAGCAGTTCACGAATCAGGGGGATATTCTGCCGTTGCCGATTGACAGAAGGAATCATCGAAGGACTAAAAACCGAAGAGGCAACGATACCCTCGCCCCTTAATTTTTCGGCCAATTGTTCCACCCGAGTAGCACGCTCTCCCAAACCCTCAAGGGAATCCGCAACGAGAACCACAGGCAGTGACAATTCCTCCTGTAAGGAGAGTTTTTTAGACATTCTCGAAAATGCGATGTCGGCAGGGGTGTTCACTGGTCGCAATACATCAATCCCCTTGTGAAACCCGGGGACGCCTTCAACGAAAAGAAACACAACCAGTCCAACACATAAAGTCAGCGTAACGGGTAAAGCTCCTCTACCGAAGACCCCCTTTCCGGCGCCATGGGTCACAGGCAAATCCATTGTATTCTCTCTGCCCAACACGGCCGCAAGGGGGCCAAAAACGAGCAACATGAAGCCCGCTCCGATTACAACCCCAAGTGCAACAAGGATACCCAGTTCACGAATACCGGGAAGGACACTGAAACTCAGTGATGCAAAAACCACTGCGGTAGTCATTGCCGCCCATAATATTCCCTTCCCTACTGACGCATATACTGCCCTGAAAGTCCCGGACTGCTGGCGTGATTGTTGATAAAGCACCACTCCATAATCAACAGCCAATCCAATGAGAATGGCAGCAAAGCCAACACTCATCACACTGATCCTTCCTAGCACCAGGGACCCGATAATCACCGTGACAGAGAGGATCATCACCAACGTAAAGAAAATCGCTGCTAGCGGAAGTAGTCGCCGGTGAAAAAGCCAGAATACAATATGGATCAAAGCCAGAGCGGCAAAAACCGAACCGCTCATGTCCCTTTGCATCCCGCTACCAATTTCTGCGGCAAAAGCCGGCTCGCCGGTAAAACCAATCTGCAATTGCTCTGAGACATTATTATCCTTTCGCCACTGCTCCACCACTGACCTGACGCGATTGACCCAAACAGATGCTTCATTATAATTCATGCCCCCTCTCGGAGCTCCAACATAAATGGCTCTAAAATCCCCATCCATGGATGCATATTTTCCACCACTGGAAATACCTGCATCATTGCCGCCCCCACTGCTGAACCCAGAGGGACGCAATAGCCCGAAAGGGTCATAGGCTGCCATGGCTAGAACCTCCCCATCAAGCCCGAAGCGTAGCTTCTCCAAGACGTCATCAATCGTATTTGAAATACGCTCTGGGGAAAGTTGATCAGTAAGGCGCACCAAGTCTTGTGAACTACCGTTAAACCAAGCATACGCAGGCAATTGCGAGGCAGTCTCGGGATCCTCTTGCCATAGAGGCTGCCACTCAACCCATGAGACCAACTCCTCGGATTTGCTCAGGCAATCTGCCAGAGATTGTGCCTCTGAACTCACTTCCACCATGCCTCCATCAAGGGTGATAATCAGCTCACCCTTACCCGAGAACTGGTCCGCAAAAATACGCAACCCCTTAACTCCGCGAGCATCATCAGGCAGCACATCCAGAGGATCCACATTGAAGGAAATCCTTGTCACCGCAATTGCGCCAAGGGCAATCACTATCGGGAGCCATAGGAAAAAATATCGACGGGGCATAAAGAGTTTTCCGTGTCAATATCTACAGTTTGCACGACATGAACACAAAGAGGAAAACCCATCGGTTGACTTATTATGGCACTCCCACTAATTAGCGGCATTAAAATGCAGGAACCTCCCGCAGGAAAGTCGGTCAATATCCAGTTTGGCGGCTCCCGTTCATCCAGTGCAATCGGCGAACGAGGCGCTGACCTGACACTGGAAATCCCTCTGCTTGGCGGACCATCATGCAAAACACTGCTTAATCAGTGTAGTAGCATCAATGAAAAAGACGGCTTCATTATCGGCGAGAAGGAAAATCAAATAGCGGGAATTGCGTGCATAGAAGTAGAAAAATCGCCCGAGAACCCCGCCCGAGAACTCTACAATACACTGATCAAGCTTACAGGATCTCGCCAAATCCACAGGATCTGGAACTATGTTCCTAGTATTAACGAAGAGCACAATAGCTTGGAAAATTATCGCTCCTTTAATATTGGCCGTCATCAGGCGTTTGTCTCAGCCTACGGCGAACATTACTCAAACCGTATCTCCCCCGCATCGGCTGTTGGCGTGAAAGGCACATCACTTGCTGTCGCATTTATTGCAGGAAACGAAGTCATGCAGAATGTGGAAAACCCGGAACAGACACCTGCCTACAAGTATCCGCCTGAGCACGGCCCGAAATCACCCAGCTTCACCAGAGGTTCAAGTGGCACAATAGATGGTGTACAAATGGCACACCTGTCCGGCACAGCTAGCATCAAGAAAGATCAAAGCCTCGGCAACAATGACTTCATCAAGCAGTACGAGACAACCCTCGACAACATGAACCTGGTGAGCACCACCCTTGGATACCCTGCCGCACTTGGACACAATAGTCAGGGCATAACCCGCGAGTTCACGTTTTATCTCCGAAGCAGCGAGGACCTTGCAACTGCCACGGAGTTATTTCGGAAAACAATCGGTTCAAGTGGCATCCAGTGCACCAGATTTCTTCATGCTGACATTTGCCGCAACGAACTTTTACTGGAAATCGAAGGAAGTTTCTCCCGCACCTGAACCATTAATCCCCGCTGCGGACCGTACCCGATCGAACTCTGCCAACAATGGGAGTCCAGTCAATCTCAGCAACCGCCTTACGATACATCTCAAGCTGATAGATAGCAGTCTCATTCCTTGGATCAATCTCCACCGCGGCCGCCAGCATAAACCCTGCCAGCATCTCATTCAGATCACCTCCTTGCTTGTGGATAAATTCCGCCTTCCTCTGCAGTAGTCCAGCTAACGTCACAGGACTGTATTCAGCCTCCACCTTTCTGGGAGCAAGACCTTTCTTGAGTTGAAAATTAACCACGACAGCCATTCTGTTACGGGGATCAAGGTGCAAAGCCAGGCCAATAAGTCGAGCAGCCGTATCAATTTCGTCAGCATTCCCGCCCGGCTTGATTGAGTTTGCTACAAAGGTCGCAATGTTTGTGGCCAACTTATCTCGATCCACGGCAAGTATAGCGATGTCATCCACGACAAAAAGTGGCTTGGTGACTATGGGCTCATAATACTTGGCGCCTTTATCAGCTCCAAAAACTGAAGAAGCACCCAACAACGTCATTGCTGCTATTGACGCACACAAGCACGGAAACAAAGGGATGGAATCAAATTTCACTTCCATCAAATATTGTCCCGCTCCCACCAGTTGTCTACCCCCTCAAAGCAGAGCACTCACATTTTTTCGTTTCCATGCAAGACAACTATTCAATACGCTCTTCGCATAACCACACTTATGCCTCCCTACAGAAAGCCACGACTAATCCGTTTGCCCAGCCGCCCCTATCACTGTACAATTTAAGAGGGACAACATATTTAATGCCCACCAAAAAATCGAGGACTCAAAAATTTCCTGAGAATCCCACGTAATCCCTTCAGCAAAAGATCGACCACCGGATCCGCGCACCAAATGCCCCAACCCTCAAAGACCCACCTGGTTGTCATTCCCACCTACAATACCGGATTGCGCGTCGTGGATACTGCTCGTAAAGCCGCCGAGATGTGGAACCCTGTATGGATTGTCATCGACGGAAGCACAGACGGAAGCACAGAAAGGCTCAATGATCTGGCCAAAGAGATTAAACACCTGCATGTCCTTTCTACTGAGAAAAACAATGGTAAGGGAAGCGCCATCTTGCTCGGTGCCCGCGAAGCCGCAGCCCAGGGATTCACTCACCTGTTGGCAATGGACGCCGACGGCCAACACCCAGCTGATCAGATCCAACCTTTCATGGAATGCTCCGCAGATAACCCGGAAGCCTTAATCCTTGGCCAACCTCTATTTGGAACTGACGCACCGCGAATCAGAGTGCACGGGCGCAAGCTCTGCAACTTCTGGGTTAACGTGGAAACTTTGTGGACAGGAATTAATGATTCCCTCTTTGGCTTGCGTATATATCCTATCTCCGACCTTGTCTCTATCATGGAAACGACACGCTTTGCCCGCCGTTTTGATTTTGACCCTGAGATTGCAGTTCGGCTGTGTTGGCGTGGACTACCCACCATTAACGTCCCATGCCCCGTAATTTATTTCACTGAGGAAGAAGGTGGCGTATCCCAGTTTCGCTACCTTCGGGATAATAAGCTCTTGACGTTCATGCATTTCCGACTGCTCATCGGCTTTCTACTTAGGCTACCCATACTGATACTCAGGAGAATTGGTATCCTGAAGGCAAAATCAAACACTACAAGACTGTCCAATACTTAAAGTACCCGCCATATGCGCACCTCAATTCTAATTACCCTTATTCAGATCGTTACGATACTGCTCTTTACATCTTGTCGTTCATACCACGTATCATTGACCTACACGCCACCACTAACGGGAAAACCTGCAAAGCCTGACTCCTCCCTGCTGCGTGTGGGACGCATAAATGATTCAAGAAAGATACAGGGCACACAAATAGGCACGATCCGGAACGAGTTTGGCATCCCCATTAAATCCCTTCATGCAAAGCGACCAGTTGCCCAAATCGCTCACAATGCATTCACCTACGCATTAAAGTTGCGCAACCGGTCTCCAGGCAATAAACCAAAATACAGCATCTCGGCTGATATATTGGAACTTTGGTGCCATCAATATGCTACGCTGAGTGCCGATTGCCGTGTCCGCATCAATGTCTATCAAACAAAGACCAAACAGCTTGTCTTTAGCAGGGAATACAGCGCAAATCGTACCGGCCAAACCCTCAAGGTTACTTATTGGTCTAATGTTGAGGATCTTGCAGCAGTGATGTCCGAAACTCTCCAGACCGTTGTTGACAGCGCTCTTGGTGACCCTGAATTCCAGCGCATTGTCCGCTAGCAAATAGAGACTATCACAAAAATTAATACTGATACTCTTGGCGTATTGGCACTCATTAAGCACTCTCCGTTGTTTCTGCTTGAGCCCCGTTGCTCCCCCGGAGTCTCCTATTTTTACTAACTGATTTTTGGAATCACTGCCTTCAGGCCTCGCAATTCTATTAAGTCAAGCACACGTGGCAGGGTCTTGCAGATGAGTGGGATTCCGTCATCTGAAACCCGGCCTTCATGGAGCACAATGACCGCACCCGGCCTGATGCGCTTTTCTATTCTAGAGATAATCCTGTCCACATCACACCGACTACCGTCAAACCCCCTAGCACTCCAGCCCACCAGCTTCATCCCTAAACGAGCAAGCACCGGGTGCACAAAACAGTTCCGGAAGCCCGCGGGAGCCCTGAAGAGGGTCGGTTTGCTGCCGGACAATTTCTCAAGACTCGCCGAGCATGCCGTTAACTCTCTGAAAATCTGGCGTGGTCCCATGCACCAAAAGACATAAGCACGATGATTGTCGGTATGGTTAGCCACTCCATGCCCTCGCCGCTTAACCTCAGCAGGCAATTCCGGATATTTCCGGCACATAGCCCCCACAAAAAAGAAGGTGGCCTTCGCCTTCCTCTCTTCAAGAAGGTCCATCACCACACGAGTATTGTCACCATCTGGGCCATCATCAATAGTGAGCCAAACCTCTGGTTCATTCGTCCTGAATTCACAGGTTACTTCTCCCCACCAACGACATGATGGCCAAAATATCGCCCAAAGTGTCAACATGTGTGTTCCAAACATCAAGGAACCCGCCCAGAGCGAAAACCCAGTAAGCACCCAACAAGCAGGCACCGCAACATTAGCAAACATTAAAAGGAAGCGTATTCCCATCATTGAGAGTCCTCCGCAAGGTCCAGTAGCCGACAAACCGGAAACAGCAAAATCTCAAGAGCTACGAATCCCAATAAGGGGATGGCAAGCCAGACAAATTGCATGCCATGCAGAAGTTGCCAGATTGCGACGGCGACCACTGTCGCACCGAAGCTTATTCCGGTGAAAACAGAGCGACAAGAAGAACCGAATAAACCAAACAAATGCAACAAGTGCCCGACCCCTGAACAGAGCAGAAAAAGTGTATGCATTGCTAAAAAGCATATAGGCAACGAGGCCAGTAATCCCCAGTGCCCGACAGCATCCAAAAGAAAGCTGCCAACCACACCCAACACTGCAAGTGCCACTATCACTGCGAGAGAAAAAGCCTCCAACGCATTTCCTCTCGACGATGCACAAACCTTTGTATTGATCTCCTCTGTGAGCGCATCATCCCCCTTGCCGACCAAGTCGCAAACAAGCCGAAAACTTCCCGTTGCGGGCATATTGCTCCAATGCGTTCCCTGCTTCATGAATGATGATCGGGTATGCCTTTAAAAATGGGCTCAAATACAAACCATTGGTACCATGAGTCGGCAATGACCCCTTCCAGTTCCTTGCACCATGTCCCTAGGGCAGCAGACATTAGCCCCTCACGATTGTGACGATCAGGAGAAACCTCGAACGGACTGCCCACTTTTATCCGGTAATGCCGCCAGCCCTCACGAATGATGAACAGCGGCCATAACGGACATTTGCCGGCAAGAGCAAGAGCGAAAGGCCCCTTCGGCAGTGAAACTCTCCGACCAAACATCACTCCTTCCATTGCCGACACTTCAAACAAAAGTCGATCCCCTTGCAACGCAACCAGTTCTCCGGATTGCAAAAGAGCGACAAGCTCGACTCCCAGCATTTCCCCGGCGCGGTTATAACGCACTGCAAAGGAGGAGGACTGATTCTTTTCACGAGCTTTATCTTTAAACTCCTGCAACTCATCATTTCGTTCAGGAGCACGAACCGCATTTAAGCGTCTCCCAAAGCGTTCCGAGAAAACGGGTGCCGCCAAGTCATAATTCCCCATGTGAGCTGTCAGAATAATACCTCCACCGGAACTTGCTGCCAGTCGTTGGAATTCTTCAATCCCGTCAATCTCCCAGCGTATTACATCCTGCCCAGCTGAAGCCCGCACGCCGTCAACCAAAGTCCATGCAAAGTTCCAGATTACCCGAAATGCTCCTGCTTGCGCCTGACAGAATGACCACTCCGGAAATACCGATCTCAGATTGGACACGATTGCCCGGCGCTGACTCCGACACGCAAGGTAAAAGACGAAGGCCCAAAAAAAGACAAGAATCGGTTCCATCCATGCCGGAATCACCCGAACGGCACTTTCCATCAACCGCGTCAAGCGGTCGCCATATACAGAAAAGCGCCTAATAGAACGAATCAGTGACATTTGCTTATTTCGCTCTAATCCGCTTCACAAAGTCCCGCAAGTAGGTAAAGTGCCTACAAAAGAAGATTCACCAGCAATGAACACTTCCGATTATGACGTTGTTATTCTTGGCGGGGCTTTCTCAGGCTCCACAACAGGAATACTCCTCAAGCGGCAAAACCCTAGCCTAAGGGTCCTAATTGTCGAGAAATCAACTAAGTTCGACCGCAAGGTTGGAGAATCCACCTCCGAGGTTGCCGGATGTTTTCTCACTCGCAGCTTAGGCCTTGAAGCACATCTTTCCCGTGAACAAATCACCAAACACGGCTTGAGAATGTGGTTTAATCAGGGAAACAACCAATGCCCTTCCAGATGCGCCGAAATAGGGTCCTACTACCAAGTCAGGCTGCCAACCTATCAGCTAGACCGCTCTATGCTGGATACCCACCTGCTCCAAGAGGCAAAAGACCTTGGTTGCGAGATTTGGCGACCCGCATCAGTCAAGGAATTCAACCTAAATGGTATTGGGCATAATAAACTGCTCATCAATCGCGATGGCACCAAGCACGAGATACACGCCAAGTGGGTCGTGGATGCCTCTGGAAAGGCCTCCCTTGTGGCCCGGAAACTCGGATACCTACAAAAACTAGAATCACACAAGACATCTGCCATCTGGGCACGATTCAAAAATGTTTCAGACCTGGACAACGCCGACCTGAAAAAACGGTTTCCGGATTTTGCAAATGCAGTCCGATGCCCACGCAATCAGGCAACAAATCACCTAATGGGATATGGCTGGTGGAGCTGGATTATTCCTCTTAAAAATGGAGAAGTCAGCGCCGGCCTCACTTATGATCGTGAACTTTTCACTCCACCTAATGGCAAAAACCAGACCGAACGGCTTCACCAGCACCTATTGACCCACCCCATAGGAAAAGAAATGTTTGGTGAAGCAATTCCGGTTGAAAAAGACACAAGATCTTACAGCGATCTTGCCTACTATTCCAAAAAGCCTGCTGATGAAGGCTGGATTTGCGTTGGTGATGCTGCCGGATTTATTGATCCTCTCTACAGTCAGGGGCTGGATTATTGTGCCCACTCGGTAAGCTTTGCTGCCAAGATTATTGGCAAGAACCATCGCGGCTCATGCGTTAAGGCAGATTTGACCGACTATGCCCAACAGTTTGTCAGCTCATACATGCGCTGGCACAAGGCACTCTATCAAGGCAAATACCGCTATCTGGGTGATGCGGAATTAATGAATGCCGCGTTTTGGCTGGATATTGGCACCTACTTCATCGGTCCCGTACGCCTTGTCCATGATGACCCCAAAGCGGAATTCCCTCGTTTCCCTTATTACGGAACAGTCGGAAAAATATTCGCTAACTTTATGAAGTTCTATAATCGGCGCCTTGGAATCATTGGATCGAGGAGATATGCCGCGGGGAAATACGGGCAGGGCAACCTCGATAAACGTTACCTGATTCATGAAGGTTTCGCTCCCTGCAAAAAAGCTGCTTCCAAGGTCATCATTAAGGGAATCTTCAAGTGGCTTCGCCTTGAGCTCTCAGCTCTTACCCTGCCTCGTGTCACCACGCAGAACAAAGCACCTTCGACTGCAGCGGAAGTTATGGAGCAGAAATTAACCACTGACCCTTAACAAAAGTAAAATTTCCCCTTGCGAACCCGCTACTTGGGTTCTAACATCGAAATTAGAGGCAGTCCGGTTGGTCTCTCCTGTAAGTTCCGTGGGGGTTTCTTGCAGAAGAATTGGTCGGACTGCCTTTTTCTTTCTTCACCCCAAGGCTGCTTCAGCAGCCTTACGAACCTTCATTTTACCTTAACTAAATGAAGGTTTTGGTTAATGCCCAAATGCCAACAAAGAGAATCATGATGGCGCTTAGCCAGAATGCGATCTCGTAAAAACGCCCAGTCTGAATCGGCGTATCAATTCTCCTCTGCTTGAAGATAATGGCAGCAAAGAGAACAACCAGTAAGATAATAGAGGTCACAAATCCCCCGGCAATCACCATCCAGTCAGGCCGCTTGTCCATCGCCTCCATGAGGCAATAAACCAACCCCCAAAGGGCCGGAATCACCCAAGCCAAGATCCTCTGACACTTGCGTCGCGACTGGAAATTGGAAAAGTTAATGATCTTAATGCGCCCAAAAGCGTCGGTATACTGACGCGTCCATGCTCCAAGTGCAGAAAATGCCGTCGAGAATAAAACAACAAAGGCGCCAATATAAAAAACAGGCCCTGCCCATGCCCCAAGCGTTTCTGTATAAAGACCGGAAAGGAATTTTAGGAAATCCTCGGCTCCTCCATCGCTGAATCCCGGTTCACCATGCAGCAACGCCGAACCCAACAGAAAAAAGGCAACGGTGACGACGGTATAGACCAACATGGCAAAAATGGCATCGATATACATCACCCGGATCCATCCCCTTGCACGGCGTGTCCACTCCTCGCTGCCGTCATTCTTGCCCACGTTTGCTGCGTATCCTTTTTCAATCAGCCAGTAATTATAGGCCATGATCTCATCTCCTCCCACGCCGGTTATACCAAAGGCACCGATAACCAACAGCAACATCCCCTCTCCCTCGGGAATCGCGAACTGGAGCCCTGAGAGGACATCACCCATGACAATTGCCTTGTCAGTAAACTGCAGGGCAATAAGGGAAAAAAAGGTAAACAGGGTAAAGATGACGATCATCGCCACAGACAAGCCCTCCAGCACCCGGTAATAGCCAGAGAAAACAATCAAGCTGACCCCAAATGCCACAATACCCAACCAATAATAAATTCCGATTGCCGGAATGGCCATATGTAACAGGACGGCAACAAGGCCGAGAATGCCGCCTACCTGCAAGAATTTGAAGAGCATCAGGAAAAGCCAAGTCCAGATTGACCAGTGGGCTTTCCCCAAACGCTTTCCTGGAAGGGTATCAAGGGAAGCAAAAGTGGTCTCTCCCGTCATGATCGCCCGCTTACCGAACTCGAGTTGCACGGCAACTTTCACCAGACAACTGACGAGGATGACCCACATCACAGCAAAACCCGCTTTGGCACCCAATGTCGTTGTCGCAACGAGTTCACCCGACCCGACGATGGAGGCAGACAAAATAAATCCCGGTCCTAGGTATTTGACACTGTTTCGCAACCGGCGTGGAGGCTCTACAATGCTGGAATTATCTAGTGTGTATGGGTCGGCGGCAGGCATTAACTAAGGTTTCACTACCACATTGACTGCAAGTATGAAGAAACAAAAGAAAAACCCTATAATAAAAGCCAGCTCGCGCTTCCAACTACAGGACAGCAGCAAGGAAATTCTTAACAGATAACCCACCTCAGTCCTCTTCCAGCATGCTTTTCATCCGCTCAAAATAATCCAACGCCTGCTCTTCTTCCACGGGTTGGTCGGCAAGTTCATCATAGGAAAACACTTCCAAGTAGGTGGAGTCCAGCTCATCAAGGAAGCTACTAGGCGTGCACGGAACCTGTTCTCCGTAGCGCACTCGATTGGCGCAAAAGCTCATCGTCAGTCGCTTCATAGCCCGAGTAATTCCCACATAAAACAGGCGCCGTTCCTCATCACGCGTCCCTTCTTCAAGGGATCGCTTGTGGGGCAGTATCCCCTCCTCCATACCAACAAGGTAGACAAAGGGAAATTCAAGTCCCTTGGCAGCGTGCAAGGTAATGAGACTAACGCCATTCTGACTCTCAATGTCATCCTCCTCACGATCCTGCTGCAAAGCGATGTCGTCGAGAAACTTCTGCAGGGAATTGCGTCCCTGTCTCCCCTCGTAATCACGCAAAAAGCAAATAAACTCAGTAACGTTAGCCGTTCGTTGCTCCCTCTCGGCATCCGTCTTACAGTTACGTCTCAGATAATCCACAAAGTCCATCTCGGTAACCATTTGCTCAAAAAACATACCATAGCGAACTCGCTCACCGCACATTCTCTCACGGTACT
>Ga0115011_10003047_pt1 | contig 11485 bp, 14 predicted proteins | sample TroAtlMetagenome_2_FD_88705 | JGI IMG/M metagenome (GOLD analysis project Ga0115011, IMG submission 88705) | Marine eukaryotic phytoplankton communities from Atlantic Ocean - Tropical Atlantic ANT8 Metagenome | ecosystem: Environmental > Aquatic > Marine > Oceanic | place: Tropical Atlantic... | reverse complement strand
CCATGATGTGCCTCGTTGGCATATTGCAGGCCATTGTCTTGCTTCTCGTTGCCCTCTATAGTGCCTGAACTCTATTAGCTCAGGGTCTTCTGGTGAGGGCGCTAGTGCTAGACCGAACTCTGACCATCTTGACCATACTGCGGAACCGAATGGACGTAAATCTCTTTGTCCTCCTGAACCTAGTGGTGCGTGATGCTCTAACCATAGTGCGCAGTTGTACTTCATCTTTATATAGTCAAAGAATTTAGCTATCTCAATAGATACTGATTCTGCTGATCTATTACCTGTTTCTAAGAATGCTTTGTAGAGTGGCCCAAAGAATAGTATGTCAGGACGTATCATGTCCACGTATTCTTCTAGCCATTCTTTACCACTGTCTTTTAACATGTCTATTCCGTCAGGCTTTGACAATAGATGACTGTTCTTATCTAAGTTGTGATGCATGTCATAATATTTTATTTTTTGATAAATCTTATCACCGTGTCGCCTAATGATCTTGGGTGGATTCTCTAAGTCCACTGTAAGCGTCTTAATAGGCTTCATGGCTGTCCGTTTGAAGGGATGTATGCCTGCAGAGCTCATTAAAGCTACTTGCCTCATCAGTGTAGTTTTACCTGCACCTTCTGCGGCTACTACTATGACTCGCTCTCCCCTCTCTAATAGGTCTGGAATAACCCAGTCATATGAGAGGTCCATCTCTGCTTCTAGAAACTCTTTCCAGTTTACTAGCATTCCTTCATCCAGTTCGCTATCGCTCATCTGTTTGAAACCGGATATGATAGATTGCACGCCTGTGTTGGAAACTGACATTGTACTTTCTGTTACTTTATCTACATCTAAAGTTAGTAGATCGTCAGGTATTTTACCACCTGCTTGCAGTAGGTCACTAATGTCGTTGTGCTCTTTAGGCATGAAAGCCCTAACAGAGTTAGCAACATCTTGCAGTACATTGTGTACGTGTCTTGCATGCCTGTATCCTGATTCGTCGTTGTCGCAGATAATTATAACATTTGCACCTGCTAAAGATTGTGTGTGTTCTTCAGTCCACTTGTTCTGGCCTTCTCCCCCAGCTCCGCCGGGGTTTGTGGTAGCGACTTTACCTATCGCTTCTAAAGAGTGAACGTCTTTTTCACCTTCTACAACGTAGACAGGTTTGCCTTCTTTAATGGCGTTTAGTACCTGCGGTAATCTGTACAGTGGCTTTGCCATGCCTGAAGTAGACCAGTCCCATCCGCCGTGACCATTAGGTTTGCGTTGACGGAACGTTTTTTTGCCGTCTTCATCAACATATCGCAATACTTCCATCACTAGCTCACCTGCTGTGTCTAGGTATTTGTATGTTTCTTGTGGCTTACCTAACGGCTTATTCTTCTTTACTTTCTTAGAAGATGCAGGGAATAGATCTTTTGTTGTAAGTCCTATTGACTCACAGATATCATTAGCATCACATCCACCGCCTCTTTGACAGTAAAGTAAAACTTGACCTTGTTTGCCAACAGATACACGCAATGATGGATTCTCATCATCTGCTCGGCATGGGCATCTTGCATCCCACTGTGTCTTTCCTGACTGCCTGTGATCTAGTCTAGACAGTACGTTATCAATTGGCTCCATTTTATTTACCTTTAAATCCATAGTTATTTAATATATACTCTTCTCTAATCTTGCTGTACAATGATATGAATGTGTCTCTGTCTGAGTTTGTATGAAGTGCTGTAGCGTTTGTGCCACCTAACTTTCGTATTGTCTTACGTAAAACCTCATGTGGTTTTTCGTAGTTGTTTTTTCCTCCATATATCTCTTTACTTATTTTTTGAAGCATTGCCCAAGCTTCTTCAGGTTCAGGCGGTAATCCGTCTTCACTTGACTTTGCTAGTACAGCAATGCGCAACTCAGCAGGGCGTGGAGCCCATTGTCGCCCCATACTCATCTCCTGTATTATTGCAAGAACGTCTGTTTTGTTTAAGTCTTTCATATAAGGCCAAAAGTTTTTAACCATAAGTGTTACTTCGTTTTTACTTATGCCTTTGTTCCAGCTTACTGCGAAAAACTCTACAACTTCTTGTAGCTCATCTTTTTGCATTGTTTCTCCTGTTTTGATTGAGTAGGGCCCCCGAAGGGGCCCATCTCGCTTCTACCGTTCTTCTATTTCTAGAAGTCGTCAAAAGGGTCTTTAGCAGGAACGCTACCAGCCATTGCTGGTTGACGTGACTGGCCACCTGCACCTCTTTGGCGACGTTGAATTCCGTCAATACCAAAGCAGTTAACAGCGATTGAATCTGCTACAAGTACGACCTTGCTACGATTCTTGCCAGTTTCCTTATCTTGCCACGTTTGCTGTTCCAGACGACCAGTGACGATGACAGGCAATCCTTTTTCAAGAATTGCAGCAGCGTTCTCTGCAGTCTTTCTCCATGCTACAACATCAAAGAATGATGTTTTAGTTTCGCTATTGTCATCTTTCTTCCACCCATACTCAGATGCGAGAGAGAAATTAAGTCTAGCTACTCCGTTGTCCGAAAAATTCAAATCCGGATCAGCGGTGACATTTCCTTTTATTACAGTATCTGCATTACTCATTTTAATACCTCCGATAATTTTAATCATTTACAGATATAGATAGCTTACACTATAATGTAAACTTTGTCAAGTCTTGTCACTTGACTTCTTTCCCATACAGTAATATCATATAGATATGAGTGAAAAAGATTTATCAGATGAAAGATTAGCATTTTATGACACGCTTGTCAAGACCTTAACAGATCTTGGTGATTTTGATGAAGATGATGTAGAAGCGATTGATGACATGCACGGTATCGCATCTTTACTTATGGAGAGCTTAGATATTGAACCCATTGAAGTTCAAGGAGAACGGGTTATATTTAGCGCCTTACTTTAAGGGTCTTCCATTTTCAAAAAAATGTTTTCTACAGACAACTATATATTCAATTAACTTTTCGTTATCTACGATTGTGTCTTCTCCTGAGAAGGTTCTTTTACCATTGACATATAAAGCATTATGCGTTGCAGGAGCGCCACACCAGCATCGGACATGATTCTTTATCTGATGACTTTTATCTGCTAGCTCTAGCAAGCGTTTAGATGAGGGAAACAATTCACCCTTATATGAAGTTAGCAATCCGAAAGCGTGGACTTCAATATCTTCCGTATCAGCCAGCCACACCAATGATTCTATTTGCTCTACAGTAAAGAATTGAGTCTCATCAGCTAAGATAAACTTAATTTTAGATCCTTTGTCTTTTTGATATTCTTCTACAACATCGCATATTATATCTTCATCACATATTGTTGTAGCTAATTCAGATACCCCTGTTCTAGATGTACATATATTGTCGCCACATCTATCATGTTTATTTATCAACATTACTTGACTTGGAAATGCTGCATTTAGATTAAAGTGTGTTTGAAGAAGCAGCGTGGTCTTTCCAGACGACATTGTACCGTGTTTGAAAATAATTTTACCCATGTACTTTATACTATATTATTCTGACTGTGCCGAGTTCCACACTGGCGATCTATCGTGCCGATATGTGGGATTTACCGTTGCTGGCTTGGCTACAAAGCCTCCTATCGCTGGCGCAGAGAATATTTTCTTAACTGCCATCAATTCATCAGTTTCAGGATGTGCTAGTTCTGTAAGCGTATCGTCAGACATGGACTGATACACTTCAATTGTTTCTTCTGTGTCTACGAATTGGTATGTGTAATGTGGCATGCTACTATTCTACCATGCGCCTAGAGAAAAATCAAATTTTATTCAGATGCTTCTTCTGAAGCTGGCTCTTCAGGTGACTCTTCTTTAGGCTCTGCTTTTTTTGTGGATGCGGCTTTTTTCTTAGCCGGAGCTTTCTTTTTCTCGTCACTAGCTTTTACCATCTCCTCAAGAGCTTCAGTTACTTTACTATTTTCTTCGTCTTCAGCAGCTTTAATTGCTTCTGCTTCTTCATCTAATTCGGTCTGAGGTTCAGGCTGTGGGAAATCTACTTCATCAGCACTTGGAATGTCTATTGTCTTTTTTAGTTTAAGTTCAACCTGTATAGCGTCAGCACAGCATTGCTGTATTGAGGGCCACTGGCAGTTTGGTGTTAGGGTTGAAGATATAACACCGCCAATTTCTTCCCACTGTGTAGCATTTACTACAGATGAAAGAGCCACAGATGATTGTGGGGGAGGGAACTCACTAAATTCTAAAGGAACTTCAAGTTTCTTAGTTAAATCTTTTATAGCTTTAGCTACAACTTTGACTTGTTTTTCTGTTAGAACATGACCAGCAAGACAAGCTAACATTACCCAATAAGATGTTGTGGTAAATGCAGGTTTGAAAGCAGTGGACTCAGGAACGGTTAAAGCAGCAAACTCAAAAGGTATGTGCTGATAAAGTTGACCTGTGTCAATGTCTATAGTGACATGAGGACACATTCTTTTATTTTCATATTCCCTTAAAGCCGATTGTGGATCAATAGCGTTAGCTGTTCCAATAACCAGCAAAGGCGCACCTTCTTGTGTGCGTGGTTGTAAGTGCTCAATTTGTAGCCAATTAGGTTTGACTACCGTTGTGTTATCTTTTGTTTTCGCCATGTACTTATTGTACCTTACTTTGTAGCGCTTGGCAAGTAGGTACAATAAAGGTAGGTGTTAACTGTGTATCGGGGGCGAAATTGGCTAAGTTTTTTAAAAGAGCCGCAAAAGCATGTATAGTTTGGGTATTTCTTATTGCGCTATTAGCGCCTGCCACCGCATACGCTGATACGTATCAAGTCAATGATCTTTCTGACTGGTACTTTTATCTAGACTCAAATCAAGAAGTAACCATATTTGGTAACTCTGATCAAGCCTGTAGCTCAATTGACTGGGAGACAACAGGCACTGACCCATACTTATTTTTGTATGAATACAACAACAATGGGCAAGACACTTATGTAACTGAAGACGACGATGCAGGACACGATAACGACACGCAATGCGTAAGTGCGAAAATCACTACAACCTTAGATGCTGGTGTTTATAGGCTTCGTGCTGGATACTGGGATGAGGATTCAGGTTCAACGGTTGAAGGAACTACTGGTAACCCTGAATATACCCAAGATTGGGGTGATCTAACCTACACGCTTGTCACCGATTTAACGCTAGCCAATCAAGCAATTGTTGGCCCACCCATGAACCTTACGATAACTGATAGCGGTAGCTCTATTACGCTAGATTGGGATTCCCCAAACACGGGTATCGTTCCCGTAGAACGTTACGCAATTTCTTGGCGGATTCCGCCTAACGCTGGTTGGGGTATTTCAACTGGTAACGTGGGTGATGCAAATGCTTTGAACACCGAGATAACTATACCTTATTCTTCTTTTGAGTCTACGGGAGGGCTTGGAGAAACTTACGAATTTGATGTAAGGTCTGACAACGACACGCTTGGGTATTACTCAGGGTGGTCTAATCAAGTGAGTCTTGAGATTGGTCCATCTGATACTGATGGAGACGGTGTTATGGACCCCGACGAAACTGAAGGCTGTATCAACGATATTGACTGTGACGATGACGGTACTGGTGACTTGGAAGATACTGATGATCTAGACCCAGATGTTCCTGTCCTTACTGTGGACACAGACGGTGACGGCGTGTTTGACGCTGAAGAAGAACAGGGCTGTGAAGATAACGTAGATTGTGACGGGGATGGCACTAACGATTTGCAAGATCCAGATGACGCTGACCCAGACGTACCCACACTCACTGTAGACACCGATGGCGACGGTGTGTTTGATCAGGAAGAAACAGAAGGCTGCGAAAATGACGAAGACTGTGATGACGACGGCACAGGAGATCTTCAGGATACTGATGATTTAGATCCTGATGTACCTAATCTTACAGTAGACACAGACGGAGACGGAGTATTTGATCAGGAAGAAACAGAAGGTTGTGTTGAAGATACTGACTGCGATGACGATGGTACAGATGACTTCCACGATATTGATGACTTAGATCCTGACGTACCAGTACTAACTGTTGATACTGACGGAGATGGGGTATTTGATGCGGAAGAAGAAAATGGTGAAGATAAGCAAACAGGTGAGATAGTTCAATGCATGTTTTTACCTGACTGCGATTTTGATGGTACAGGAGATTTTGATGATCCAGACGATCATGATGCTGACATACCTGTATGGACTATAGATAACGATGGTGATGGTGAGTTTGACCAAGGCGAAGAAGATGGCTGTGAATTAACCCCAGACTGTGATGGCGATGGTACGGGCGACCTTGAAGATCCTGACGATTATGAGCCAGACGTTCCAGTGTGGACGATAGATAATGACGGCGATGGAGTGTTTGATAGAGGCGAAGAAGCAGGTTGCGTTTGGGACATAGACTGTGATGATGATGGCACTGGTGACTTGGAAGACCCCGATGATTATGAACCTGATGTGCCTTTCTGGACTATTGACTCAGATGGTGATTTAGTATTTGACAGAGGCGAAGAGTTTGGGTGTGAAGATTTTGTAGATTGCGATTTTGACGGAACTTTTGATTTTGATGATCCTGATGATTTTGATCCCGACGTTCCTTTTCTAACTGTTGACTCTGATGGTGACTTGGTATTTGATAAAGAAGAGTTTGAACAATGCATTGAGAACCCAGACTGTGACTTTGATGGGATTGAAGACTTTCAAGACATTGACCCCCTTGATCCGGACTCTCCGTTTTTGACTATTGACAGCGATGAAGACGGAGTGTTTGATGCTGAAGAAGAATTTGGATGCGAGTTTATAGAGGACTGTGACGATGATGGATTTACAGATGATGTTGACCCTGATCCACTTGACCCTAATGTTCCTGTAGAAAAGGTTTTAGTTGATGGTGAAGAAATTGAGTTCTCGTTTATTGATGAAGATACTGGCGAAGAGTTTACTAGTGAGGAGTTCTTTGTGGAGTTTGAGGTTGCAGAAGAAGACGAAGATCTGGCGCTGGAATTAAACAGTCTTGGTATTGACATTGAAGATGTTGACCTTTCTGAGGTTGATGATGCAGAAGAAAAAATTATTGAAGCGCTTGATGAGCTTGACGAAGAACTAGCCGAAGACTTCCTTGACGTCGTAGATGGTGATGTCACAGAAGAAGAAATTGAAGACCTGTTTGAAGACGCAGATGCTTTTGAAACTCTTATTGAAGAAAATGATGAAGTTATTGCTATTATCGTTGATGCTGTTAATGACGCTGACGACGATGTAAAAGAACAGTTTGAAGAAGAAGTAAACATATTTGAAGATGAAGCCTATAATGATTATGTGGCTGCGGGTTCAAATATTGATACAGAAGACCGCCGTGTGATCGTGGCGGCTGCTGCAACTGCAACGGTTGCTGCTGCGGCTGCACGACCTACACCACCACCGCCACCTGCGCCTAAGCCACCTCCACCAACTCCTAGTGGACCAATGCCTTCATCTACCCCCTCGGTAGGCGGCTCGTCCGCTAGTGTAGGAGCGCCTTCCTCTGGAGGGTCTGGTGGGGGCGGCAGTTCGTCATCAGCAAAGAAGACTAGAAGATTTGGAAGGAGGAATCGGTAAATGAGTTACATACGAAGACTTTTAAAAGAGTGCTTTACTCTTGGGTTCACTTTGGCTGGAACAGGCCTCGTTCTCATCACTTTGAGCTCGTCTTTGCTAAAGCAAGGTATAATAATAAGCATAGCAGGCTTAATAATGCATTTAGTAGGCACTGCAATAGACCATAGGAGTTTTACCAAAAATGAAGAATAGTTCATTAGCTTTATTCGGCAATACGGTGTTACGAATACTTAGTGTATTCGGTATACAGTGCATGGCTATTATTGGTGGTGCTTCCATGATTGGGGATATCCCAGTCCACAAGGCTGCAATACTTAGTGGGGTGGCGGCTGTAGCCCAAGTCCTGCAAAAGATTGCTATTGCTTTCGCTGATGATGGCGTATTAACACGTGAGGAGCTAGATGCAGCTTTCTCTGGAGCAAGTAAACCATCTAAAGCGAAAGGATAAGTAAACCGTGAGTGAAGATTTCCACTGTGAATTTTGTGATTGCGATGGCCCAGATTGCTTCTGCGGCTGTGATGATTGCTGTTAAATAAAGTTTTATTTCAAGTTATATTGTATAAAAGGACCGATATTTCATATATCTACCATATAGACTAATAGTAGGATGGATAAACCATTCTCATTAATTAACTTCCCCTATAAGGAGATTAAAACTATGAATCCTGTTATGAAACAGATGATTGAAAAATCAGTTGCAACTTTCGTGCAAGCTTTTCTGTCTGTCTTCGTGGTAACCGATATGAGTTCCGCAAAGACAGCTTTAGCTTCCGCAGTAGCTGCTGGTCTATCAGTAGTTAAGAGCTGGGCATCAACCAAGGTTGGCGACCCTAGCTCCACTAACGTTGGTAGCTAATTTTTCATAGTGCACTAGTTGATTTCATTTTGAAACTCTAGTATACTAAGAATATAAATGACGCTTTATAGGGTTGAGGTTTTTAAGACGCTCCTTTTGTCCTCAACTCTATAGAGTATCAACTGAAGGCTCCGTCTCCAAGAGGCGGGGTTTTCTTTTTATGTAGCGTCGTATATTTTAGATGCTATCTCTTCCCGAACGTCAGTGTGCTCGTCTAAGAATGCTTTAGTGTTAACACGCCCTTGCCCGATGTTCTCACCGCCGTATGCATACCAAGCACCTTTTTTATCTATGATGCCTAGTTGTGCGCCAATGTCAACGATGTCACCTGTTCGGCTGATTCCTTCACCGTAGGTAATTTCAAACTCTGCTTGTCGGAAAGGAGGTGCAACTTTGTTCTTTACAACTTTAACTCTTGTTTTATTTCCTGATGCTTCTCCATCTGCTTTCAGTGTTTCTATTCTTCGGATATCTAACCGTACAGATGAGTAGAACTTCAAAGCACGTCCACCTGTTGTTGTTTCAGGGGAACCAAACATGACTCCAATTTTTTCTCTGATCTGATTGATCATGATGAGAATTGTTTTGGAGTTGTTTAGGTTCGCAACTATCTTACGCATTGCTTGTGACATAAGTCTTGCATGTAGTCCCACGAAGCTGTCCCCCATCTCTCCTTCTATTTCTTTTGCAGGAGTTAGAGCGGCCACTGAGTCTACTACGATAACGTCTACCGCACCAGACTCTATAAGTTTATTTGTAATCGTAAGAGCTTGCTCTCCAGTGTCTGGCTGGCTTACTAGTAGATTATCTACATCGCAACCTATAGCTTCTGCATAGATAGGGTCTAGTGCGTGCTCTGCATCAATGAATGCGCATGACCCACCGAGCTTTTGAGCTTCTGCTACAACGTGCAGTGCAAGAGTAGTCTTACCAGATGATTCTGGTCCGTATATTTCACATACTCGGCCCTTGGGCAGTCCACCCACTCCGAGCGCAATGTCTAAGGCTATTGAGCCTGTTGATATGGTTTCAATCTCCATAGAGGCATTGTCTCCAAGCCTCATGATTGTACCTTCTCCAAATTGTTTTTCTATTTGCCCTAAGGCATCTTGTAAAAGTTTTTCTTTAGTCATGCTGCTATTCTACCTCGTTATGGCTTGCAAGTCAAGGCCTGATTTTGGGTATACTCCTCTACCCATATCGTGTGGTATATGGTAATTTCCACACGTTATGCTCAAGGCTGTACCCGTATATTTTAAGATCTATTTACCTTCAAGTCCCAACACCACCTATTTTTTCAGCGATGCAACACTCCCCAGATATGGCTCTGGTTGCCCGTGTGCCGGAACCGCTTGGACTTTTGCTAGTTCCGAATCTATCCTCTCAAGTCTTAATGCTCTCCGTGTAGTGACTAGCATACTACCAAGTATGTTGTTCTAGTTTATCGTGCGATTCAAATTGTTACTCTTTGAGGTAGACGTGTCCTGTTCATTACACCAGTTTCGTTATATGTCTAACCCACCGACTATTCAGTAAACCTTTATGTCATTAGGATTCCCTAGTTCTTTTTTTCTAATAGTGCTCCTTATATTACTTTGCTAGATAATCTATCATGTTTAGTTAAACTTGTCAAGGGGTCAACATTTCGCTTGTCTACTTTACAAATTACAAGTATGATATTATTATGATTAAAACTCCTGATTGGTATAAAGAGACGCCGTGTAAAGGGCGAGATAGATTATTTTTTTCGTCTGACAAAGTAGATAGGACTACAGCAAAGAAAATTTGTGCGAATGAATGCCAACATGTTGATGATTGTTTAATGATGGCAGTTAGCAATGAATTGATAATTGGGGTATGGGGTGGAAAGACTGGACCTGAGATTGAAAGAATGGTAAATGCAGCATGAAGTATCATGAGGTTGAGGAAGATCCAGATACTTTAGCTATTCTTTATAGAGGTGATTTAGAAGTTAGATTTATAACTGCTGATTCTGGAGCACTTGGAGCTAATGATTATCGTGTATTGCTTTGGGGTGATGATAATATTGTTGTCGGAATTTCTGAAGGGTATTCAAAAGATATTATTGATGAGTTTGTTGTAAGTAAAATAACAAAAGACCTTGTGTCTGATTTTGACGTTGATGATGAAATAAAAAATGAGATGGTTAGAGATTTGGCTGTTAAGCACCTTGCTGATTCTTTAGATAAAATTTTAGAAGAGCTAATAATGGAACGTGACATTGGAGCAATAGAAGATGTGTCGTTTGAAAAAGGTATTCAAGATATCTTAGACGACTATTGACTTTTCTACGTATCTGTAGTAAGATATTCGTAAATACTATTACTTATTACGGAGGCTAAATTGGCTACTAAAGATATTATTAAGTCTATAATAGATGCGTGTGAAGAGTTAGAAGCATCTATATATGAAGACTCTAAAACTCAAAGATTGTCTAACGAAGAAGCCCTACAAGATGTAGGCGATATGCATTTAGTAAAAGCAGAAGTTACCAGATTATTTGCATCTATGCAAGATGAAGTTGTTGATCTTGTTGGATTTACTGCTGCCCCTATTTCTATAGAAGGCGCAACTATTGAAGTTAAATCTGGTTCTTCTAGGAAAGCATGGGATCATCAGTCATTAGCAGAAGATGTAGCTCAAAGAATTTATGATTCATCAATTGATATTGACACGGGCGAAGTTAAAAAGAATCCTAGAGAGATGATGGCAGATATGCTTAAATATGGAGCTGTTTCTTATTGGCGTGTAGGAGCTTTGAAAGATCTTAACATTGACCCTGATGAATATTGCGAGGTAAGTCCTCCTAAGACTAGCCTTATAGTTAGGAGACAGCAATGAGTATGCTGAATCAGTTATCAGAGCCGTTTCCAGCGGAGGTTGAGAAACAACTCAAAAAAGGCGGAGCTAACCTAACCTATATTCCTATAAGCGAAGTTATCACTAGATTAAATAAAGTTCTTGGTGTAGATATGTGGTCATACGAGATAGTTAAGTGTGAACGAGACGCTCTTGATCCAGATT
>Ga0115011_10003045_pt1 | contig 11489 bp, 13 predicted proteins | sample TroAtlMetagenome_2_FD_88705 | JGI IMG/M metagenome (GOLD analysis project Ga0115011, IMG submission 88705) | Marine eukaryotic phytoplankton communities from Atlantic Ocean - Tropical Atlantic ANT8 Metagenome | ecosystem: Environmental > Aquatic > Marine > Oceanic | place: Tropical Atlantic... | reverse complement strand
GGTTTCTATAATTGGCTTGAATTGCCTTCATTTCTTCTAAATTTAATGCCAATAAACCTTTTTCACTGATTTCAATTAATTCTTCGTCGCTTACTTCTAAATTGACTATGGCTGATGGTTGTTCCATTAAAACTGGCCTCTCAGGAAAATCCAATTTTGGCCAATTTGAATTAGAGCATTCTACCCTATCAGAAATACTTGCTCTTTCTATCATTTGGTTGTGTAACTTACTAGCCAGCCATGTTGGAGAAATATCATTAGAAATACCCCAAAACAAATATGTCATTGTTGTAGCTACTTGAGATTCTTCGGAGATTTGTGGGAAAATTGTTCTCAATCCATCTAATCCTGCTTGCCCTGCATTGTCTGTGACCCCGGGTTTGAATCCGACAGTTATTGCAATTTCTGGGGATTTTTGGAATAATTTCTTGTTATTAATTAATGATTCGTCGAGAGTCCCAAATTCAATAATAGGGTCTGCAAATAAATCATATATTGCGCGTCTAGCTTCCTCCTCAGAAATATCCGATTTTACCTGATAACCCAATACCACTCTTACAGAATCTACTGAAATTGAATAATCTGATTCTAACATTGCTTTGATTGTGTCCCCTCGAGCATCGGTCAAACCTTCTATGTCTTGTGTAGCGACTTGAAAATTGAAAATCTCTACTTTCCCCATCCGGTTCCGCCGCCTATGAGTAGTCCCCGTAACAACTCGTCAATGAACAAAGCGGTGTGAAGCATAGGCTTAATCACACAAAAATAAGCGATGATTTAACATACCTATAGTCTGTGTTTGAATACATGGAGGCTCAGACAGTATGGGGTTCGAGATGGAAAAATTGTGCAAATCCTCTAGCCCACCGTATTATGGAAGTGGCTACAAAAAAGAAATCACTTGTATGCTTGGCTGCTGATATGGAATCTGTCTCAGATTTAATAGAATTAGTTACAGAGGTTGGGCCATATATTGCGGCTTTGAAAACTCATGTAGATATGGTAAAAGATTTCAATAAGAAAGATTGGGATGAATTAACAAAATTAGCAGACTCATTAGATTTACTACTTTTTGAGGATAGGAAATTTGCAGATATTGGGAAAATCTCTCAAAACCAAATGGCAGGAATTTATGATATTCGTTCTTGGGCAGATATTGTAACTGCACATAGAATTTCAGGGCCGGATATTGTTGATGGAATTGCGGCCGGTTGGGCAGATGTTGAGAGAATTGGTGGAATTTTATTATTAGCACAAATGTCAAGTCAAGGAAATCTTCTAAATCTGAATTATACAAAAGAAACTATTGAGACAGGAAAAGGTTCGCCCCATGTAATTGGATATATTGGAAATGGAAGTTCGGCAGAAGAAGTAAAACAATTGAGGTCTTTAGTAGGAGATGGACAAATGATTTGGACGCCTGGTATTAACTTGAGCAGTGAGGCAGGTAAAATGGGTCAAAGATATGGAAATCCGAGAGACAGTATATCGTCGGGAGCAGATATAATCATTGTCGGATCCGGAATTCATGGCCAAAGTAATCGTGTGGCGGCTGCAAAGGCATACGCAGATGCTTCATGGAATGCACTCCTTGAACGAGGAAAATAAATGTCTGCACCAATTGAAGAACTTGCCCTATATGCCACGTATTGGTTTGCAGCAATTGGAATTTCGCTTCTAACCATATTTATTCTTGCAAGAGAAATTCTAAAACGTTGGCGGCTTAATTATCGTCTAGAAAATAGCGATGAAACATTATTGAATGATTCATCTGTAAAAATTGAAGTTGTAACTAGCGCGCCGAAAGGAAGTTCTTTTGTTGATTCGGTACCTGCGATTCTAATTGATAAGGGCGAGTAAATCCTCATAATATTCTTGAATATCGATATATTCCAAATAGTGAGCTATACCTAATGCAGAACTAAGAATTAATAATGATAAAATTAGAAGCTTTATTTTTCGCCCGCGTTTTTTCTTGGGTTTTTCAATTACAACTTCAGACTCTACAGGAAGAGGGGGTAATTCAGGAAGGGGAGGTAATTCAGGAAGCGGGGGGAGTATTGGCTCAGGTTCTTCTAACTCAGGATATAACGCATCTAAATCTGGAAGGCCCGGGGCCTCTGGAATGTCTCCCATGATTTCTTCCCATTTTTCATCTATATCGCCAAACGTAACTGGAGTGACGAGTGTGGTAACTGCACCTGAAGAATATGCTGCATCTTGGGTTTTGGATAATCTTGTTTTACTGGAGACGAATATGATTCGAGCATTAGGGTCAGTTTCTCTCATTTCAAGAGCGGCAATGTGCCCGTCCATTGTCGGGAGATCTAATGTAAGAAATACTAATTCCGGCTTTAAGCGCACATATTCGTCTACGGCTTTGTCGCCATCTTGACAGATTTCAGTATTCCAACCTCTTCGAGACATTATATTTCTTAGCCTACCCTCTAAGATAGAATTGCCAACTACAACAAGGGCTACACGTGACATCTCAAACCGTACACAAGGGGTATGATACATGAAAGACGCGGTGCGAAAGTCAATCTAAGATAGAGTCTAGAAACCATTCTGGATCAAAGTCTTTGAGATCTTCGTAGCCTTGCCCGACTCCTGCTAAAACAATTGGCCTACCTGTAGCATGCGCTATAGAAAGGGCGGCCCCTCCTTTAGCGTCTGTGTCTAATTTGCATAATGTAACACCATCAAAATTTAATATTCTTTGAAATTCTTTTGCCTGTGTTACCGCATCGTTTCCCGCCAATGCATCGGCCACAAATATGACTAAATGTGGTTGGGTGATTCTATGCACTTTCCTAAGTTCTTCCATTAAATTTGTTTTGTTTTGCATTCTTCCCGCGGTGTCAATTATTACAATGTCATCGCCCTTAGCTTTAGCGCTCTCTATAGCGTCTCTAGAAACCGCTGCTGAGTCTCCTCCTCTCTGGCTTTTTATACATCGAACTCCGATCATATCGGCGTGGGCTGCAAGTTGATCTATGGCTCCTGCACGGAATGTGTCTGCCGCGGCTAAAACTACAGAATATCCTTGTTCTTTGAGACGATGTGCAATTTTAGCGGTTGTAGTTGTCTTGCCTGTACCATTGACTCCGACTATCATTATTGACACTGGAGTATCTTCGGTTACAAAGGAGTGAATTGTCCTATCAAAATCCCAGTATCCTGCCTCAAGTAGATTCTGTAATGATTTACGAATTATCTTCTCGACTATAGATTCTAATCCTATACGGGTATCGATTCTGGACCCAATTAAATTCGCTTTTAGTGTATTTATTGCCTCCATGACAGCCGAATGCCCCATATCAGATTGTAACAATTCTTCTTCAAGTTCAAACAATATTTCGTCCAATATTGGGCCTCCACGAATTATTTGTCCGCCTTTATTGACTTTAGCTTCCGATAAATCTATTTCGAATTCTTTTACAACCGGCACCAATTCTCTACCCGTTGTTGTTTTCATGCGATCTATAGGTTTACTTTGGGTTGATTGGATAGATTTAATCCGTTCAATTTTTTCTGTTTGTTGTGCAATTTTTCTGGCTTTCTTATCTTTTTCTTTGGAAAAGGGGTTTGTTGGTAAATCTTCTGAAAAATCGTCCCATTCGTCTGCTTCGGGTTCTTCATCTTGTGTATCGCCAATAGAATGATTGCTCTTTTTTGATTCTGCTATAGCAGACAGCAATTCTTCTCTTTCCTGAAGGATTTTTTCGGCTTCTTCGGAATCCTCTTTGACAGTGATTTCGTTCCTATCAACAGCATCCTTTGTTTTTTTCTTGAAGCGATCGAATAATCCCATGTTATCACTTAATCATCAAGAGTTAGTTCTGTGCCACGTTTTCTCTTTTTGCCCGTTTTCTTTGGTGGACTTACTTGCAGTTCGTTCTTTTTTTCCGGTATTTCGCTCGGTGTTTCGGTCTGTAATGTAGCTATCTGTTCATTGAAAACATTGGCTAACGAAATAGTCGTTTCTTCGATTGAACTAAATTCAATTTTCATTTTATTCATTAATTCAAGAATTTCTTCTGTTCTTTTTGTTAAAATCTCAATTGCCTCTCCTAGAGGTTTTTCAGCCTGGACTCTACTTCCAATATCGATCACTGCTCCGGTCTCTGGAGGGATGTCTGCAACAATTTGTACACCTGAGCCTAAAGGGATCATTGCGCCCTTAGCGCCACTAGCAGGAATTGCAGATAATGTTTCGATTGTTTGGAGTTGTTCCAGTCTTATTTGCTCTAGACGAGTCATTTGTTGCTCTATGGATTCCATCCTCTGGCGGTTTAGTTCGACTTGTTGCGCAATGCGTTGCAATTCTGCCTTATCCACTGCGCTCATTGAACTGCCGAAGTTGTCGTCTGTCAAGAAGGCGTCGCAAAAAGCAATTCAAATTATTCTGTAATAAAATCGATTATTTGGTTGGCTGCTTCTTCCGCGGATACTTTTGTCGTATCAATTCTAATTTCAGGGTTTTTGGGCGGCTCGTATGGACTTGATATTCCTGTAAAATTAGGAATTTGTCCCGAGCGAGCTTTTGCATACAGTCCTTTAACATCTCTTTCTTCGCAAACCGATAATGGAGTATCGACAAATACTTCGATAAATTCATTTTCTAATACTAACGAACGCGCCATCTTCCTTTCGGATTCAAAAGGAGATATGAAAGAAGTGATGCAAATTAATCCACTGTTTACCATCAATTTTGCAACTTCTCCTACTCTTCTAATATTCTCAACTCGGTCGGCGGAGGTAAATCCTAAATCTCTATTAAGTCCGTGTCTGATATTATCGCCATCAAGAGTGATCGTGTGCTTACCTAGTGATTGTAATTTCTTCTCTAAAATATTTGCAATTGATGATTTTCCTGAGCCAGACAGTCCTGTAAACCATATCAACTTAGGAATTTGGGACTTTTGTTCTGCTCTTGATTCTTTAGAAACATCCATTTTTTGCCAATGGATATTTTCAGATCGGCGAAGTGCGAAATCAATTAATCCCATCCCTACAGTATTATTCGAGAGTCTGTCTATAACGATGAATCCGCCCATTGTTTGGTTGTTTTCATAAGAATCGAATGCTATTCTTTTATCTAATGAAATGTTACAAACACCTATTTCATTTAATTCCAAAGTTTTTGCAGGTAGATGATCTAGTGTGTTTACATCAATACGATGTTTTAGCCTACCCAGCGTTAGTGTCGCAGACTGTGTGTTTGATTTGAGAATATATTGTCTTCCGGGAATCATAGCATCGTCACTCATCCACAAAATACGTGATTGGAACTGATCTGCTTCTCCGCACGGATCTGTTGATGTTGCAATGATGTCTCCTCTTGAAACATCAATTTCATCGTTCAATGTTATCGTAACTGATTGGCCCGCAGATGCTTTTGGTAAATTCCCATCCCATGTGATTATGCTTTCTATTGTAGATTCATTTCCTCCAGGGTGTAATCTAATTTTGTCGCCGACTTTTGTTTCTCCACTGGCTATCTGTCCGGTGAATCCTCTAAAACTCGAATTTGGGCGGTTTACCCACTGTACTGGCATCCTGAAAGGGGTTTGTTTTCTTTGATTTTCGACTTCAATGTTCTCAAGATATTGCATAATTGTTTCGCCTTTATACCACGGCGTTTTCTCACTTTTTTCTACGACATTGTCTCCAAGTAATGCAGAAATAGGTACTGCAGTAATTGATTCTAGGTCGAGTGCGTTTTCTGCAAAATCTGAATAATCCGATACAATTTGATTGTAAACTTCTTGAGAATAGTTTACTAAATCTAATTTATTGACTGCCAATAATACTTTTTTGACACCGACCATTGATACAATGAATGAATGTCTTCTTGTTTGAGTGAGAACTCCTTGTTCTGCGTCAATTAGAATGATTGCCACGTCGGCAGTTGATGCTCCTGTGGCCATATTTCGAGTGTATTCTTCGTGACCTGGTGTGTCTGCGACGATATATTTTCTTTTATCTGTAGAAAAGAACCTGTATGCCACATCAATTGTAATTCCTTGTTCTCTCTCTGCGGCGAGACCGTCTACTAATAACGCGAAATCTATTTCATTTCCTTGCGTGCCTATTTTTTTGGAGTCGTGTTTTAATGCAGACAATTGGTCGTCAAAAAGCATTTGCGATTCATACAACATACGTCCAATTAGCGTAGACTTGCCGTCATCAACAGATCCACAAGTAATGAATCTGAGTAGGCTTTTTTCTTCGTGTGATTTCAGATAAGAATCTATGTCTGTAGATATCAATTCGCTAACATGGGCCATTAGAAATACCCCTCTTGTTTCTTTTTTTCCATAGATGCGTTAGAGTCGTGGTCAATGGTTCTACCCTGTCTTTCCGAGGTTGTGGTGAGGAGCATTTCTTGAATTATTTCGGGCAATGTATCGGCTTCTGACTCTACTGCGCCTGTTAACGGATAACAGCCCAAAGTTCGGAATCTGACACTTTTCATCATGGGTTTTTCTCCTTCTGTTAGAGGTATTCTGTCATCATCTACCAATATCAAAGTTCCATCTCTTTCAACCACTGGTCTTTCCTTGGAGAAATATAATGGTACGATTGGAATTTTTTCTAAATGGATATATTGCCAAATATCTAATTCGGTCCAATTTGATAACGGAAATACTCGTATAGATTCTCCTTGGTTTTTCCGTGAATTGTACAAATTCCAAAGCTCTGGCCTCTGATTTTTGGGGTCCCATCGATGTTTTGATGTTCTGAATGAAAATATCCTTTCTTTAGCTCGGGATTTTTCTTCGTCTCTCCTGGCTCCACCGAAGGCGACGTCGAACTGATGTTTGTCTAAAGCCTGTTTTAATCCATCTGTTTTCATTACATCTGTATGTTTTGAAGACCCGTGAATAAATGGGTTCATCCCCATTTCTTTTCCTTCGGGATTTATATGAACAATTAAATCTACACCCAAATCTTTTGCTGTTTTGTCTCTAAAATCAATCATTTCTGAAAATTTCCACATGGTATCGATATGCATTATAGGGAATGGTATTTTACCGGGATGGAATGCTTTTCTAGCCAAATGAAGCATCACCGAAGAGTCTTTTCCGACGGAATATAACATTACAGGATTTTCTGCTTCAGCAACCACCTCTCTCATAATATGGATGGCTTCTGCCTCCAAAGCGTCGAGGTGGGACATGTGTTTGCGTAAGACAAGGTATATTTCACATCGACGGGTTTTGGTCTGTTTCAATTAAGTTAAAAAAAACATAAAATAATTAAATTTACTGTAATTTCACCCAATCTTCGGTCCAACGATTATCTGCAGCTACAAGAAAATATGGATTTAATACATTCTCGACTAAATCATAATCAAGATTTTTGCCAGACGGGCCCACTACAATTCCTCCTGCACCTGAAACTACTGCATGAGCCGCGGCTATATCCCAACAAGATGTTGGTCCAAATCTTGGGTACAAATCGGCTGATCCTTCTGCGACTATGCACGCTTTCAAAGAAGAACCCATTCTGACAAGATCGTAATGGCCTAATTTTTGAGCAAATAACTCGTCTTTCTCACCTCTATGTGTTCCGCTGGCAACTAGGCGTACAGGAAGAGGAGGAGAGGATGGATTGACCATCATCAAGCCAGTACCGCCGGGGCCTCTGCGTTCTGAAGGAGCTATTACTCCGCCGGACCAAGTTGTTTTACTAACTGGTGCGTGTACTACGCCAAAAATAGGTGTCCAGCGGTTTTTTTTACGGCTCATTAATGCTATATTTACAGTAAACATCCCATTTCTTTTGATAAATTCTTTTGTCCCATCCAATGGATCTACTAGCCAACAAGTATCGGAAGAAAGAGGGTCCCCTTCATTTCCTTCCTCTGATACGATCGGTGTGTCATCTATTTTTTTTAATTCGTCAACTATGATGTTGTGTGCTGCTAAATCTGCTTCGGTCAAAGGAGAGTCGTCGCCCTTATGTTCAATCCTTATATTTCCAGACTTATTGTAAATCTCAAGTATCGCGTCTCCGGCTAACTCTGCGATTTGAATTATCTTTTCGAAATCCAAAGCTATCTCTCCAATATCTTAGAAATCTTGCATTTCTTCGGCTGCTTCTTCCAATTTTTCTCTTGCTTCTTTCGAGAGATGGAATAAATATGGGTCTTCTTCGCCCACTATTTCTTTCCAAGAAGACATTGTTCTCGCCCATATTTCTTGCTCCGAATTCCATTCTAACCACCTATCAACAAAATCACAATGGCGTTTAATGTCATCATCGTCTTCAGATAGTTTCCGCAAAATAGTATTGGTTTGGGCTAATAACATACCAAAAGGGGCGTTTACTTTGTATGTCGTAAATGGGTTTCTTTCTTGGACGACCGTTAAGTGTTCCCTCCATAGTCCAAGAAATACATCATATATCCAACCTATAATCAATACCACAAATAATACCGATAGTGCAATTGCCCCGAGGCCCCAATACGTCATTGGTACCGATAACATTTCAGTGCCTGATTCGAATCTCCAACGAACATATGGCCACATCAACAAGGTCAATGTTGTAATCCAAAAACCCATAGAAATCAGAGTTTGGCTTTGCTGAATACGCCAGTACTGACGCATGAACGTTTTCTTCAACATGACCTTCCCTAGAGCCTATCTGATTTCACCGTTACGCGTTAAAGTTGGTTATTTGTCGCGAAAGTGAGATACTACGACAGGTGCAGAAGATTCCGAAGGATCAATGGCGTCTATTGAAACGATTGTGATATATCTTCTTTTAACGCCGTGGCGGCTGCCAAAATTCGAGTACACTTTTTCTCTAACTTGGTCTTCGTTTTCCGCGACTAAATCTATACAGAACTTTTGATTTGTCTTTCCTTGACGAAGTGAACCGTCTATCCGGTATGCTTGCATATTGCGGCCGAACTTCGACTTTGATATAAACGCCACGAAAACGGCGAAGACGATAATATTCAAAATTCAACACATATTCCTCTAGTTTTACTCAAGGTTCAAGAACGTGTTAGTTGCGATGTTTATCGATTATTGATGAGTACCCCCTCCACTGTTGATACTTCATCGGAACAAGATGGTGAAACATTGGAAGAACGGTTGGGAAAAATCTCGCATGAAAAACTAGTTCAAGAAGTGATTTCAGTCTGGAATGAAGCGATGAAGATGGAGCAGGAATTGGTGGTTTCTAGACAGCGGGCACGAGCGTTGGAATTAGAATTAGAAGCTATAGATTTGGAACAAGGTGAAAGTCCCTCTGTTTCAGACCTTGAAGAGCAATTACGCGTAATGAAAATTCGATATAGCCAATTGGAGAGTAAATTAGAAAATGAAAAAATAAGAAGAATTGATGGTGGCGGTATTTCAGAGGGCCGTACACAAGAATTGCAAGACGAAAATGCTAGATTACTCAAAGTTGAAGAAGAGCAAATGATTTTGATTTTAGATATGGAAGCCCAAATCGATCGGTTGCTATCTACAATAAAAGAAAGTTAAGCATTCATTTTTGAAATGAAATCTGTCAATACGTTCTGCAAAGTATTGGCATTGTCAAAAGATTCTGTTAAATTACCCGTAATTATCCAATCTGCTCCTGCGTCAGATGCGATCTTTGCAGCCTCTCCGTCTCTGATTCCTCCTCCAACGATAATCGTCAGATTACATGATTCTCTGGCCGCTTTGATTAGGGCTGGAGAGACCGGTTTTTGGGCGCCACTTCCTGCTTCAAGATAGATTATTCTGAATCCATAATATTCTGCAGTTGTTGCATATGCAGAAATCCTTTCAGTTTCGTTTGATAGGATTAGATCTGCTTCCCCTACTTCCCCTGCTTTTCCTCCAGGCTCACAAATAATATATCCCATTGGCAATGGTGAAATTCCGGCTTTTTTGATGAATAAAGAGCCTGAGACTTGTTCTTCAATTAAGTATCTTGGAGATTTGCTATTCATCAACATCATGAAAGTAATTGCGTCGGCGGCAGGTGAAAGCGCGGCTGCTCCCTGAGGAAATAATACAACGGGAACTTTCCAATTTTTTTCTTCTAAATCTGAGTCTTGTGATGAGGCCCAAGTTACCAACTCTAATGCTTCTTGGATTGCAACTACGGTATTGTTTACATTATCCATATCTGTGTCGCTTGAGCCCCCTACGAGTATCATTTTGCTCCCTGCAGCAACCGCTGCCACTGCTCTTTTGGCAGCTGTATCTGGAGTTTGGTCTGCGGGGTCTATCAAAATGGCATGTCTTGTGCTTTTTGTCTTATCACAAACATGTTCCAGTGTCTGACTCTCTACCCCGCCCATATTAGTCCCTGAATGCATCAAGCATCTAATATTTTACAAAGATCTATTCAGATAAAGAGGATTCTGCTGCATTGATTCCTGCATTGACTCTGTTAATTAATGCGGTGCGAGGATCTTTTCCTCGCCATTCCATTTTTTGTATCAAATTGTCACCAATATTTGCATTTTGGCTCCATATTTCTATAGTTTGATCTGATCTGATTCCGAAAATCTCCATATTCGTTTTTGAAATTGTGACGCCCCCGTGCCATAATTTGCCTGATTTTTCGCCCCTAAAGTCGATTATTCTATCAAATTTCATTTGGCCTGCTCCTAAATATCCCGCTCCATAAAAATTTATTTTGTCTTCTTCTATATTCTTTACAATAGATTTCAAATGTAAATTCGCTCCTCTCTCCGCGAGAGAAATTGAAAGTGATTTCACAAACCACGAGTATCTGACTGCTGTAGATTTGTCCTGGGGTTGTTGATTGAATAGATTTCCTGCCCACTTAATCGGAATTATTGGCCACTCGGAAAAAATCCCGGGCTCTTCCCCGTACATTCCGGATTCGGCCTTTTCATCAAATACATGGATCTCTGAGTTGGGGTCTGCGTCCAATAACCTATGGCCACATACGAATACTTCTATTCCAGAACCAATGATGGCGATTTTCATAATATCTTCTCATTGTAATTTTAATCAATTTAAATTTTTCAATGCTTTTAATGCTGTATTGACATGGATGGCAGTACCTAAAGACAGGGCCGTTTCATCTACTTTGAACATGGGGTGATGTACATCATAAACAGCATCTATGTCAGGATTGCCCACACCAAGGAAAGAAAAACAACCCGGCACTTCTTCTGTATAATATGCAAAATCCTCTCCTCCCATAATTGGATCTGGCATTTCTATGAGGTTTTCTTCTCCGAGTATTTCTTTTGCTGCGGATTTTCCTAATTGCCAGCAACCGGCATCATTTATTGTCGGAGGATAGTCATTACCAGGGAAGGATACTTCTGCTTCACAGCGGTTAGCCAAGGCTATCGATTGTGCTACTTCTTTGACTCGTTTTTGTAAGTTTGATACCCCTTCAATTGTTAACGATCTTATTGTGCCTTGTAACTCCATAGTTGAAGGAATAACGTTGAATGCACTGCCGGCATTTGCCATTGTAATACGGATTACGCC
>Ga0115011_10003043_pt1 | contig 11490 bp, 5 predicted proteins | sample TroAtlMetagenome_2_FD_88705 | JGI IMG/M metagenome (GOLD analysis project Ga0115011, IMG submission 88705) | Marine eukaryotic phytoplankton communities from Atlantic Ocean - Tropical Atlantic ANT8 Metagenome | ecosystem: Environmental > Aquatic > Marine > Oceanic | place: Tropical Atlantic... | reverse complement strand
TTTTACCACCACATTTTTCCAGTACCCCGATGGGGGGCAGCGCGACGGATTAGTGCATGCCGTTTACGGCGGAGTTTATGGCAAGCCGCACGGGGTGGTAAACAGTCACCCGCGAACCGGCGGTCTGATGCCGGTGATGGCGCACCTCGGCCCTGCAGCACCGTGCGGTCTGGAGATTTACGAGTCAGCCGTGTTCGGCAGCGACTTCACCGGTAACCTGTTTTCCTGTCAGTTCAACTTGAATCGTGTGCAGCGCCACGTGCTGACTCCTGACGGCGCGACATTCCGCTCGGAGGACTCCGATTTCCTTGCGTCGACCAATGCCGACTTTCACCCGACCGACGTGATTGAGGACGCCGATGGTAGTCTGCTGGTTCTCGACACAGGCGGTTGGTACAAGCTCTGTTGCCCGACGTCGCAGTTTTGGCGACCGAAAGTCTTGGGTTCGATTTATCGAGTAAAAAAGACTGGGGCAAAGCCGCCCAGTGACCCGCGCGGCACGAAGTTAGCCTGGGCGGCTCAAGCGCCCGAGCACTTGGCTATGCGGCTTGACGACGTGCGACCGGCAGTGAGGAAGCGAGCCATCGCTGCCTTGGCCAAGGGTGGTGATAGCTCCGTCCCAGCCTTGGCCAAGCGGTTTAGGCAGGGGGGTGAGCGGGCTCGGTTAAACGCCATTTGGTCGCTGACTCGCATCCGAACAGCTAGCGCCCGTCAAGCTGTTCACGTCGCGTTATCCAACTCGTCGCCAGCCGTTCAGCAGGCAGCGGCGCACTCGGCCGGACTGCATCGAGATGCCGGGGCGATCGATGGCTTGATTTATTTGCTGGGGAATGCCGTGCCGCCGGTGCGCCGAGCTGCTGCTGAGGCGCTGGGCAGGATCGGCTCGCCGCGAGCTGTAGCGCCACTACTCACGCTTGCCGACGAACCGATGGATCGTGCGCTTGATCATTCGGTGACCTATGCACTCATCGAGATCGCGCAGCCGGATGCTGTGACCTTGTCGCGCTTGACCAAGCGGCCGGGGGCGCTGCGCGTGGCATTGATGTCGCTCGACCAAATGGCAGGCGATAACTTGTCGGCTGCGGAGGTGTTGCCGTGGCTTCAGTCGGACTCGGCTGCACTCCGCAAAACAGCGGAATGGATTTGCGATCGTCACGCGGACTGGGGGGATGATCTCGCCGTGCATTACGCAACCGAGCTTCGGCAGGTGAAGTCAATAGCGGACGGAAAGGCGCTCGCCGCGCGCTTGGCCAAACTTGCCACCGCACCGTCGATTCAATCCGAGTTGGCCAAGGCCGTAGCCGATGCTTCCCAAGGAAAAGCTTCGAGGTTGACAGCGCTTGCTGCGATGGCTTCCGCGCCTGTTAACCCCGCGCCCGACGCTTGGCTCGACGCGATCGGCTCTACCACCGCTCCGCTGCAAGCAGTGGCTGTGCAAACGCTTGTGAGCATTCGCTTGGCCAAGTCGCAGCAGGAACACGCAGCCCTAGTGCTGCGTCGGCTCGGCAGTTCGCTGGCGTTGCCGGATCGGCAGCGCACGCTAGCTTACAGCGGAATTCCCGCCGGACTGTTTGCGCCGGACGAAGTGGAGTTCGGCTATCTGCTGGGCCAACTCGACGCAGCCAATCCGTTCACGCAACGTAGCAACGCAGCCAACGCGCTGGCAGGGGCCAAGCTGGCAGAGTCACAGTTGGCCAGGCTCGTGAAACGACTCGGCAGCATAGGCTCTGCGGAGGCGACGGTGCTGCTGCCGGCATTTGGACAAGGCCGAGCATTGCCGATCGGCGAGGCGCTGTTGGGGGTGCTCGCGCAGGCGAACTGGTTGCGAGGGCTGGACAACGAAGTGCTTCAAAAGGCCACCGCAGGTTACGGCAAAACAGTTAAAGGAGAGGCGGCGGATTTGCTGGCCAAAGCCAAGGCTACTTCGCCGGATCAAGCCAAGTTGCTGCGAGAGTTGGCCGAAGGATTGCCAGCTGGCGACGCGCTCCGGGGGAAGGCGGTGTTCCGTGGCCCGAAAGCTGGTTGCTCGACCTGTCATTCGATGGCCTATCATGGAGGTGAGTTTGGGCCTGATTTAACGAGGATTGGCCAGGTGCGAAAAAAGATGGATCTGCTCGAGGCGATAGTTTTCCCAAGCGCCAGTTTCGTTCGCAGCTACGAGACGATGCAAGTGAGCACCGGCGACGACGGCGTGCTGGCAGGGATCGTGAGGGATCAGGATGCGGGTCAGGTCACACTGGCTCTTTCGCCAGAAAAAAGCGTGAGAGTGGAGCGGGGAGACATCCGGAACATGAAGCAGCTCCACGTATCAATGATGCCTGCAGGGATGAACACCATTCTGACTCAACAGCAACTCGCCGACCTCACGGCCTACCTGGAGGCAAGCCGGTGAAGCGGAAATACTTCGTCGATGTTTCCCTTTTGAGCAGCAGTTTTTTTAACCTTCATTGTCGAAAAGCAAGCCAATCAGCATCACTGAGGTAATGTTTTTTATGTGCGGAGCTTATTTATTATAATTCGATTGAAGTAGACCTTGTTGCTGTCTTTGTCTATCTCGATTCCCATGACATGGCCGTTCGCAACGTAATCCAAAACAATTTCGTCCAATATTACGCCTTTGTCTTCCTGCTTCTGGAACTCAGCGTCACTCCAGTCCGTATTTCTCGATCCATGACTGTGGGAGCGTGCCGAAGCTTAGTAACCAGTCGTTGAATCGGCGCAATGGCCAGCCTCGTACTTCTACCAGTTTCTGATAAAGCCGCTCGTTTTCCAAACGGCCCAGCCAGTAACTCATCGGCACGCCGGGGCTGCCGGTGTACCAGTTCACGTCCGCCTTGGCGCGGGCCTTTGTGAAGCCGAGGTGCTTCTGCATGTGCCTCACCGCCTGCCCGTGACTGTATGTACCAGTTTGCAGACGGAGATCGACGATGATGCGGTGGCAGCGCCAAAGCGCATCGTGCAGTTGCTGCAACTTCAATTCCGGCGACTTGATGATTCCGAGATCGACGCACATCTGTTCGCACCACAGCGTCCACCCCTCATAAAAGATAGCGTGTTCATCGAAGATTCGACGCCACTTGCGCGGGTGAGCATTCGCGAAAATGAACTGTAGGTGGTGGCCGGGATACGCCTCATGCGCGCAGGTCAGTTCCAGCCCAAAGTGTTGTTGCCTCTCAGCCAGTTTGGCAGCTGCGCTGCTCTTTGTACTGCCAAGGTCGTTCACCCAAAAGTAACCGCGCTGCCGCTTGTCGAACGGCCCGGGCGGCGAATAGGCAGCCATAGGAATGACGTGTTGCATGAACTCCGGAACGAGTGTAACCGCCAGTGTGTCACCACTCGGGAACGTCATCGCTTTGGCTGTTTTGAACTTCCGGATAATTTCCCGGTTGGTTTTTCGGTAAAGCGCCAGCAGGTCGCCTTCCGGTTTCCACGATTTGCGGGCGGAGTCGACAATCTTTTCAACCGACTTGTTGCTGCCAAACTTCGCGCATGCCTTTCGGAGCATGCTGCCGACGCGGTCGATCTCTGACAGTGCCACCGCCTCCACTTGGCCGAGCGTATAGTCGAGGCCAAGTTCGTCGCGAATGCGCCGTTGCAGCGCTGCGGGTCCGATCGCAAACGAGCCCGGCTTGGCCAAGGTCTTTGCCAAGACCGAGTCGTGGTAACGCTGGCAGGCGCGGTTAGCCGCGACTAATAGTGTAGCATCGGGACGCTGTTTTCCATTGGACTGAAGGAAGCCGGCCACCGCATCGAAAAACACGCCGGATGCCTTGTATGAATCAGCCATAATGCTTCGCCACACTCGCTCAGGCCGGGTGATTAACCGGGCCGCTTGGGCAAGATAGCGCGGTGTATCACTCAGGAGGCTGCGGATGTTTCCAGCCGCTCGCTTGGGGTTGTCTTCGCCGCGCTGGAGTTCCTTCAACAGAAAGCCAAGAACCACGTCTATCCCGGCTGGATCCATCTCATGCCGCCCACGATCAAACTCTTCGCACTCTCTCAGCAACCGGGTTCGGAATGCCAAGCGGTCGAGGTTTTGCTCGTTTGACAACGCGGAGGGAGCAACGGTGTCGAGCTTGGCCAAGGCGGCCAGGCGCCGAGAGTTTTGACTGCGGAGCGCCTTCAGCGTGGCGGGATTAAACCTACCCTCGCCACTACTCAAGCCGATGTGGGTGGCGTCAGCGGGATGCTCGCGGTAAAATGTGTTAAAGTAATCGTCGAGCAGCGCCTCAAAGGTTTTGGAGGTTGAAGTCATTCGATGAGCGATTTTAAGGGTTCGCCTGCCAGTGGCCAATCCAAACCTCGCTCAGAGAAATAGTTTTGCGGTGCTTCAGTGGTTTCATGCTCATGGTTTTTTTGAACTGCACAGTGAATGAGCTTAGGTCTTAAAAGCCTGGCGCTAAAGCGATGTCATCGATGGTCTTTGATCCGTTGCAAAACAGGTTGACCGCCTTGAGCAGTTTGAGTGTCTTTTACAACATGAATGGTATCAATCAACGGAGTATAGATCGAAATGGGTCGCTGCATCAACGTATAGCTTTGATCGAAAAAAGACCCAAAAAAGGCAAGACATCTTTTTTGAATGAGAGTAGCCTCTCCTCCGTTCGTTCAAAGATGTAATGATGATTTTGTTTTTAAAACAATTTGGCTGCAAAACAGTTTTGGTTTTGGGTTGCTTGGCTTTGGGCGTTGGAGGCTCGGCCGCGGAGTTATCGGACGCGGCCAAGGTTGAGTTTTTTGACAACAAGATTTATCCCATCCTCAAGGCGCAATGTTTTAAGTGCCACGGGGATCGGGAGAAACTCAAGGGAAACCTTCGACTCACCAGTCGGGAGGCACTGCTCAAGGGCGGCGAGTCCGGCACGGCGATCCACTTGATCAAGCCGGAGCAAAGCCTGTTTTTGGCGATGGTCTCGTGGAAGGACGAAGACCACGAGATGCCGCCGAAGAAGAAATTGTCGGATGAGCAGATCTCCTTGCTTACCGAGTGGGTGAAACTGGGCGCTCCGTATAATCCGGCCAGCGAGATTCATGGTAAAGAGGTTGCTCACGGCGACTTACCAACGAACGAAATCAATGATCGTACAACGGCCGCCTGGGCGTTCAAGGGGGGCAAGGCGACTCCCGCGCCGGAGGTCGATGACGCCGCTTGGCAAAAGAATGGTATCGATGCGTTCGTTTACGACCGACTAAACAAGGCCGGCCTGCAGCCAAGCACCCCGGCGGCCAAGCGTGTGTTGATTCGCCGTGCTTGCTACGACTTGACCGGCCTGCCCCCATCACCGACGGAGGTCGAGGCGTTTCTAGCCGACTCGTCGCCGGGCGCCTTCGAGAAAGTCATCGACAAGTTACTGGCTTCGAAACGGTATGGCGAAAAGTGGGGGCGACATTGGCTCGATCTTGTTCGCTTCGCCGAGACAAACGGCTACGAGCGGGACAGCCGGAAGGATTTGATTTGGAAATACCGCGACTATGTCATTCGAGCCTTCAACGAGGACAAGCCGTACGACCGTTTCGTCATGGAGCAGTTGGCAGGCGATGAGCTTCCGGATCGCGACGCCGACAGTGTTACAGCCACCGGCTTTTATCGACTTGGCATTTGGGACGACGAACCGGCGGATCGCGAGTTGGCTCGCTACAATTATCTCGACGATATCCTGCGGACGACTGGTGAGACGTTCCTCGGACTAACTATCGGTTGCGCTCGCTGCCACGATCACAAGATTGATCCCATATCAGCGAAGGACTACTACTCGATGCTATCGTTTTTCAGCGACATTTCGCCGCACGGCAAGGGTAACCGCAACCACGTGCCGATAAGCGATCCGGCGGATAAGGCGGCCCACGAAAGGGCTGTGGCTGCGAAGCAAACGAGGGAAGCTGATTTGAAGGCAAAGCTCGCGCCGCTCGAGGAGGCGTTTATCGCCGGCTTGGCCAAGCGCCGGCCGGAACTCAAGTTGGGTACCGGGTTGCCCAAGGGTAAGAAGGACGCGTGGGTCGTCCCGGACGCCAATCGCGGCAAAGGCGTAAAGTGGGAGTTTACTTACGACAAACCGGCGGACAATTGGTTCGAGATCGCCTTTGATGATAGTAAGTGGCGTAAGGGACGCAGCGGCTTTGGCGCTCCCGGCACGCCAGGTTCAAAGGTGAGGACGCCTTGGCATTCGAGCGAAATCTGGCTGCGCCGCGATTTCCGTTTAGACACCATCCCGGGACAATTAACTCTCAAAATTCACCACGACGAGGACGCCGAAGTTTATCTCAACGGCAAACAGATAAAGACTTTTAAGGGGCATCTGCAAAATTATACCGAGATTGATGTCACCGAAGAATGCCTCGATGTTCTCCAGACGGGGCGGAACACTTTGGCGATTCACTGCAAACAAACGGGCGGTGGCCAGTACATCGACGCCGGTTTGGTAGTCGATCAAAGCACCACGCCGGTGCCGGTATTGGTGACCAAGTATGGGGGTGAGATTTTCGGCGAAACCAAGTTCGCGGAGTACAACAATCTGAGCGGTAAGTTGGCCAAGGTCCAATCAACCAAGCTCAAGCTCAAGACCGAGTATGCGATGGCAGTGGCTGAGGATACGCGGCGCAAGATGTGGATCCTTCGGCGCGGCCTGCCTGCGTTGAAGGGGGAGGAGGTAGGCCCGGCGTTTCCCTCCATCCTTGATGGTTCTGACGCCCAGGTGCCGGAGGATTATGCCGTGGGCAAGGCGTCCGGAAAGCGGCGCGTACTCGCCGAGTGGGTGGCCAGCGAGAGCAACCCGATGACAGCTCGCGTTATGGCCAACCGCCTTTGGCAGCACCACTTCGGGCGCGGCATTGTGCGAAGTTCGAACAACTTCGGTTTTATCGGCGAAAAGCCGACCCATCCCGATCTACTCAATTGGCTGGCCAATGAGTTGGTCTCTGGCGGCTGGAAACTCAAGCGCATGCACAAGCTCATCATGATGAGCAATACTTACCGGATGTCGTCTAGTGGCGATGGGGTCGCCTTGGCCCGTGATCCGAACAACAACTTGATGTGGCGTCATGACATGCGGCGTTTGTCGGCGGAGGAAATCCGAGACTCCATTCTTAACCTCACTGGCCAGCTCAACCTCAAGATGGGCGGCCCGAGCATTTACACCGAGGTGCCCAAGGACGTGCTGGCGACTGCGTCACGCCCGGGCGCGGCCTGGGGGAAATCGCCGGAGGAAGAGCGCAATCGCCGAAGCGTATATATTTACGTGAAGCGCTCACTGCACGAGCCGTTCCTCAGCGCGTTTGACTGGGCCGACACTGACAATACCTGCGATGTGAGATTTGTGACCACGGTCCCGACGCAGACGCTGACACTGCTCAACAGCAAGTTTCTCAACGACTCGGCGGAGAGATTGGCTAAGAGCTTGGCCAAGGCTGTGCCGGGTGATTCCAAGGCGCAAGTCACCAGAGCGCTACACTTGGCTACCAGCCGCAAACCGACAGGAGAGGAGGTTGACGATGGGTTGGAGTTGATCCAAGGTCTGAAGGCCGAGGCCAAGTTGGATGACAATGAGGCACTTCAGCGGTTCTGCCTGCTGGTGCTGAACCTGAACGAGTTTTTGTACCTTGATTAATCCAAGAGTTTTAGAATCAACAAATGAGCAAACGAAATGACATGCCGAGGAATACGTTTTGTGGGCGGACCCCGAGGCGTGAGTTTATGCACCAGATGGGCGGCGGTTTCACGTCTCTCGCGTTGACCGGACTGCTGGGCGGGGAAGGCTTTATTAACAGCCAGGCTGTGGCGGCCGATGGGAACACCCCTTGGGCCAATCCGCTTGCACCCAAGGATCCCCCATTGCCGGGTAAGGCCAAGAGCGTGATTTTTCTGTTCATGTACGGAGGGCCAAGCCACATGGACACCTTTGAGTACAAGCCCGAGTTGTACCCACTCGACGGCAAGACGATTGACGTCAAGACCTTTGGCCGTGGTGGCAAGAAGAGCAAGGGGCGTGTCGTGGGGCCAAAATGGAAATTCAATCAGTACGGTCAGTGCGGCAAGCATGTGAGTGACCTTTTCCCTAACGTCGCTCGGCACGTGGACAAGATTTCGTTTCTCCACTCGATGACGGCTGACTCGCCGATCCACGGCTCGGCGATGCTCATGATGAACTCGGGCAGTCTCCTGAGCGGTCGCCCGTCGATGGGTTCATGGGTGAATTACGGCTTAGGATCTGTAAACGAAAACCTGCCGGGTTACGTTGTTATGCTCGACCGCACCGGTGGCCCCATCAGCGGGGCCAAGAACTGGACCAGCGGTTATATGCCGGCGGCGTACCAGGGCGTAGTGATGAATCCCAGTGCCCCGACGCCGATTCTCGACTTGAAAAACGCCCGCAATATGAGCCGCGAGCAGCAGCGAATGCTCATCGACAAGTTAAACAAGTATAACAGCAGGCACTTGAGTGAGCGCGTCGACAACTCCGCGTTGGCCGCCCGCATCTCCAGCTACGAGTTGGCTTACAAGATGCAGATGAGCGCGCCTGAGGCGGTCGATTTCGACTCCGAACCGGAACACCTTCAAAAGTTGTACGGTCTTGATCAGGACCGCACGCGGGACTTTGGCCGCAAGTGCATGCTGGCGAGACGGCTGGTCGAGCGCGGTGTGCGTTTCATTCAGGTTTACTCAGGCGGCAATCATAACGACGCCAACTGGGATGCTCACGGCGACCTCGAAAAAAATCACAATTACCACGCCGGTAACACCGACCAGCCGGTCGCCGCCTTGCTGGAGGATCTGCAGGAGCGGGGGTTGCTGGACGAAACCCTCGTAATTTGGGGTGGCGAGTTTGGCCGCCAACCTACCGCCGAATATGCCAAGGGCACCGGCCGTGACCATAACAGTTACGGCTTCACGATGTGGATGGCCGGGGGCGGTATCAAGGGCGGTGTTAGCGTTGGAAAGACCGACGAACTCGGCGCCGCCGCCGTCGAGAAACCATTCCACGTAAGGCGCTTGCATGCGACCGTTCTCAAGCAACTTGGCTTCGACCCGAATGAGTTGAGCTACTTTTACCGGGGTCTGGATCAGCGCCTGGTCGGAGTGGAAGGCGCCGAGCCGATTCACGAGATCATTGCCTAGTCCAAGCGCTTAGCGAGGCGTAGGTCCATCGTTACAGTCAGTTAGGGCCTTTTGGGTGTGAAACCATGCCCGGATAACTCGTCAACTTGTCGTGAAGCAAATTCGATTCAGAGTTTTACTTTTCACCCTGTGGCTGCCGGGTTGCACCTTAATTGCTGACTCATTTGTTGATCGGGTTCAGAAACTGGATCGCAACGGTGATGGACAGCTGTCACGCGAGGAGGCTCCGAAGTCGTTTCGCAAGTTCAAGTTCGACCATGCAGACCGCAACAAGGACGGTTTTCTCGACAAACGAGAAATGGATTGGGTGTCCGAAAAGCTGGCGACAAAAAAACATTCAACGCCGGCCATGCCCTCCCAACCAGTTACGCCCGAGGCCGGGAGAATGACGGTGGTTCGGGACATCGTCTATCGAAAGGATGACAATGAGACCAAGGGCCGGAACAAGCTGGACATCTATTTGCCTCGCGGAAAGACAGGTTACCCGGTGCTGTTCTGGATTCATGGCGGCGGTTTGCATAGTGGCGACAAGTCGAAGATCACCGAAGTGGCTGGCCGGTTTGTTGCCGAAGGAATCGGCGTGGTGTCGGCGAACTACCGCCTTTACCCCGAGGCAATCTACCCGGTGCAGATCGAGGATGTGGCGGATGCCTTTTCCTGGGTCCATCGGAACATTGCCAACCGCGGTGGCGATCCTGAAAAATTATTTGTGTCCGGCGGTTCGGCTGGCGGACACCTGACCGCATTGCTTACACTGAACGATGCGTTCCTGAAAAAGCGCGGTCTCACAAGTGGGGCTATTCGTGGTTCCATTCCCATTAGCGGATTGATGGATGTGAGCCGGGTTGGAGGGGCGCGGCGTAAGGGGGTTTGGGGCGAGAAGGCTTCCTCTCACCGAGTCGCCTCCCCGTTGAATCACGCCCGCAAGGACGCTCCGCCGTTGCTGCTTCTTCACGCCGAGCACGACACCCTTGATCGGCGCCAACAAAACCAGGCGATATTCGTTGCTTTGAAAAAAGCCGGACACCCAGATGTTGCAATCCACGAACTCAAAGATCGTTCCCACAACAGCATCCGCCCCAATCTTGCGGACCAAAACGATACGGGCGCAGGACACATTCTGAAATTCATTCGGCGCCTTTGCTCTGCTCAGGAAAACGGCAGCGAAGTGAAACAGCGCCCGTGGTCACGCCACACGATTGATTCGGCCGACAAGGCTACTGGCAAGTTGGGAGCTGATGGGGTGCGTCTGGCCGACTTCAACGGTGACGGGCTGCTGGACATCGCTACCGGCTGGGAGCAGGGCGGCGCAATAGTCGTTTACCAGAATCCGGGGCCGGTCAAGGCCAAGTCCGCTTGGCCAAGTGTCACCGTCGGTCGCGTCTCTAGTCCAGAAGACGCCGTGTTTGCCGACTTGGACGGAGACGGAAATCTCGACGTTGTCAGTTCGTGCGAGGGCAGGGAGCGCACCATGTTCGTTCACTGGGCACCGGCCAAACGGGCGGATTACCTCAAGTCTAGCGCCTGGGTGACAGAGGCCATTTCGGCCACAAAACAAAAACAATCATGGATGTTCGCCGAACCGGCGCAGATCGACGGACGGGGCGGGATCGATCTGTTTGTGTCGTCCAAGGGAGCCAACGGGTCGATCGGTTGGCTTCGGGTAGATCAAAAAACGAGTTCCGGCCGCGACGCCGGTGCGATCAAATTCGTGAAACTACGGTCGGCAGGCTGGATCATGACGTTGAAGGCGTTGGACATGGATGGCGACGGCGACAGTGATTTGCTTTTTTCGGACCGAAAAGGAGGCAAACGAGGTGTGAGCTGGCTTGCGAATCCGGGTGGTACAGAATCGGAAAGTCCGGATAAATGGACCGAACATGCCATTGGGGGCAAAGAGCATGAAGTAATGTTTTTGTCTGTTGGCGATCTTAACCACGACGGTGATCGGGACATAGTATGCCCCACTCGTAATGGTGAAATCCTTCTGTTCGAGGGAAATAAAAACGGATGGAACTTTCATTCAACTCCAAACCCATTCGGGGTGCCGCATGGGAAAGCTGTGGCGATTGGGGATATTGACAATGACGGTCAAAATGATTTATTTCACGTTACAAATACGGGAAAAAACCGCGAACTCCCAGGCGCAACCTGGATGAGTCAACGCACTGATAGACCATGGTTCGCCAAATGGAATGTGACCGATGTAAGTGGGAGTGTTGGCGTAAAATTTGACTTGGTGGAATTAGTGGATCTGGACGGAGACGGTGACTTGGATGCCATCACCTGCGAGGAAGTCGATAACCTCGGTGTATTTTGGTTTGAGAACCCTCTTTACGATTCTGATAAAGTTAATAGAACTCCTTCAAATTGAACGG
>Ga0115011_10003038_pt1 | contig 11499 bp, 17 predicted proteins | sample TroAtlMetagenome_2_FD_88705 | JGI IMG/M metagenome (GOLD analysis project Ga0115011, IMG submission 88705) | Marine eukaryotic phytoplankton communities from Atlantic Ocean - Tropical Atlantic ANT8 Metagenome | ecosystem: Environmental > Aquatic > Marine > Oceanic | place: Tropical Atlantic... | reverse complement strand
TTCAACGACAACAATATGAATTATTCTTACACAAACAACATGATTACGGCCCAGGTAATATTAGTGTAGGTACTTTTTTAGTTACACCTGAAGAGATAAAGTTATCACTTACAGGCCTGTGGTTTCGTATGAATGACAAGTTACAACGTGTGAAGACATTACTACTTGGTGATAAGAAATCAGCAGTCCAAGATGAACCATTGGAAGATGCGTATCTTGATGTTAGTAATTATGGAATTATGGCAACAATAGTTGGTAGAGGTAAGTGGGGAAAATGAGATTTCCATTATTACAATTATATAAAATGAATAGAAGTCAACCATTAGTTAAAGTGGGTGATTCAGATGAATGGGTACAATGGATGTCTTGTAACTTAGATGGTTATCCACCTGAAAGGTTACCTGGTTCAATGACTGATCATGGTAAGATACCACAAGGACAATACGAAGATTTACCTGAGGTGTTTATAGATACAAACGGAACAGAACATCGTATTGAAGATATACATATAATGAAGAGTAGTTAATGGGTAAAATAAGTTATAGTCAATTTTCACAATGGGACAAGTGTCCTTATACGTGGAAACTAAATTACGTAGATAAGGCTGAAACGTTTAAAGGTAATATTTATACGTTATTTGGTAGTGCCGTACATGAAACTATTCAGGCATACTTAGTTTGTTATTATGAAAGAACAATCAAAGAGGCTGATAATCTTCCATTAAAAGATATACTACAATATAGAATGGAAGAGAATTATAAAATTTCAAAAGAACAACATGGTGATGATTTTGAAGTCTCATTGGATGAGATGAAAGAATTTTTTAACGATGGTTGTAATATTATAGATGAGTTTCTTAAAAGAAAATCAGGTTATTTTCCAAAGAAAAATACAGAGTTGGTTGGTATTGAGATAGGATTGAATCATAGAGTTTCTGATAGTATTAAATTTAGAGGTTATATGGATGTGGTTATTCATAATAAAACAACTGGTCGTATAAAAATCATTGATATTAAAACTGCAACTATGGGTTGGAATAAATATATGAAAGCTGATAAGAACAAGACCAATCAGTTATTGTTGTATAAATACTTTTTCTCAAAGGAGAAAGAAATTCCTATCGATAAAATAGATGTTGAATATTTAATATTGAAGAGAAGATTATATGAAAACTTTGATTATCCTCAAAAAAGGATACAAACTTTTTCACCAGCGAGTGGAAAACCAAGTATCAATAAGGTTATGAATAGGTTACAAGAGTTTATAGACGAATGTTTTGATGAAGATGGAAATGTTGTAGATAATGATTATGAAAAATGTGAGAAACACAAAAAATGTATATTATGTAAGGGATTATAATGGATGGATATGTAAATAGTACGATAAGAATAAAACTATCTGATTTTGTAGGTAAACCATTTGAAGAAGAAGTTTATGAGAAATTATCTCACTTGGGTTCAGTTGGCTCACATCCCTTTCCAATTTACTTCTGGTATGATGGTGAGAAAGATAAAATAACACAAACACAGATGAAGGGATTCATAAAAAAGTGGGAATCATTAGGTGGTGTTAGTTATAAAACTATAATTAGAACAAAGTTTTTTGATAACTCGAATGAATTTATTTGGTGGGATATTAGACCAGTTGAAATGAAATCCAGTTATGTTAGGTTTAGTTATTTGTATCATAAACCAGAACAAATCATAGATGGGTTAGATAAACTATTGACGGTTTACAAATTCGTAACAAATCAACAAGAAAAGAAACAAAAAAGAAATGATGATGAAGGTAGCAATTATAGGATCTCGTAGTTATACAAATTCAAGAAAAGTAAAAGATTTTATCTTCAAACTGAAAGAAAACTTTGGAGATGAATTAGAAATAGTAAGTGGTGGACAAAAAGAGGGTAGTGATGGATACGCTAAAAAGTTTGCGTTGGAACTCGATGTAAGGTATAGTGAATTTCCACCACAACATTATCCACACAATATTCATTGTGTGAGACCTAAATTTGAATATGGTAGGCAATATTATGTTTCTAATTATTTTAAACGTAATAAACAAATTGCAAACTACTCGGATAGAGTGGTTGCATTTGTCTCAGATTCAAAAAACGTAACAAGTGGAACATTATCCACTTTACAATATGCAGAAAAACTAAATAAAAAATCAATTATTATTGATTAAATATATATTTATATATGTATATAAATGGAGTTATATTATGAACGAGGTTAAACTAACTTCGGTGAAAGTTATTAATGAACTATATAAAAAGTTCAAGAATAAGACTATTGACGATGAATTTTCGTTACAGAAATTAGTAAATAGAAGTTTGAATATGTTTGTTTACGATGAAAACTTTAAAGAAAAAGTTTTGAAGTATGACAAACTACATCAAAGTGGAAGTAAATTTTAATTAAAAAAATTAAAGGTTTTATTAAATGGCAGAACTTAAATTACCGAAGTTAAATAAATTAGAAAGTCGTAGAAAAAAGAAAAAAATACTTCTTTTATCTGATGACTTGAGAATGTCAAGTGGTGTTGGTACAATGTCGAGAGAGATTGTTATGAATACCGTAGATAAATATGATTGGGTTCAGATAGGTGGAGCTATCAAACATCCTGATAATGGTAAGATTGTAGATATGAACGAAGCAACACGAGAGGAATCTGGTGTTGATGATGCATTTCTCAAGGTTTATCCTGTTGATGGTTATGGAAATGAAAACATATTAAAAGAAGTTATGGCACTTGAAAATCCAGATGCCATCTTACACTACACAGATCCAAGATTTTGGCAGTGGTTATACAATATGGAACATGAAATCAGACAGAATATTCCTATATACTATTACAATATTTGGGATGATTTACCTTATCCAAGATGGAACGAACCATTTTACGAAAGTTGTGATTTGATTATGAATATATCAAAACAAACTGTGAACATCGTAAATAACGTTTGTCAATTTAAACCAAGAACTGAATGGGATTCTACGTATATCCCTCATGGAATAAATGAAAAATATTTTTATCCAATCACAGACGAAAGGGAGAGATTGGAGATGAACAAGTTTCGTAATGATATTTTCAGCGGAAAACCAATTGAGTTCTCACTATTGTATGTGAATAGAAATATTCGTAGAAAGATGCCAGGAGATTGTGTTCTAGCATTTAAACATTTTTGGGATCAATTACCAGAGGATAAACGAGACAAAGTTGGTTATATAATGCACACCCAACCACAAGATGAAAATGGTACAGATTTACCTGCACTTATTAGGGAAATAGCACCAGAATGTAACATAGTCTTTAGTGGTGGTAAACTTGATAATAGACAAATGAATTTTCTTTATAATTTATCTGATGTTACAATGAATATTGCATCCAATGAGGGATTCGGATTAGGTACTTGTGAATCATTGATGAGTGGAACACCTATCATTGTTAATGTTACAGGTGGACTACAAGACCAATGTGGATTTAAATTAAAAGATAAGTTATTAACTTATGAAGATTATTATGAAGTTGAGAGTTTACATAATTGGAAGAAGTGGGAAAACAACAAAGATTTAACTCATGGTGAATGGGTAAAACCAGTGTGGCCTCGTTCAAGAGCACTTATGGGTTCAATTCCAACACCATATATTTTTGATGATAGATGTGATTGGGAAGATGCGGGAGATGCTATAAAATATTGGTATGATATGGGTAAAGAATCAAGAGATGAGTGTGGTATAAAAGGTCATGAGTTCGTAATGAGTGAAGAAGTTATGATGAGTGCTAAGATGATGGGTAATAATTTCATAGACCACATGGACACTGCATTCGAAAAGTGGACACCAAGAAAAAAATTCAACATTTATAAGGCGTGAGGAAAATATGAACAAACCTTTAGTATTAGTATCTGCACCTGTAGAAACTCGTAGTGGATACGGAAATCATTCAAGAGATATTTGTAGGGCTCTAATTGAATTGGATAAATATGATGTAAAAATAAATGCAGTGCCTTGGGGTAAGACATCGAGAAATGCACTTGAAGATAATAAACATCATAATGAAATTAAGAATAGAATTATTTCAGGTGGGCCTGAACTACAACTACCAAAACAACCTGATTTACATCTTCATCTTGTTATACCTAATGAGTTTACACCGATAGGAAAGAAAAACGTTGGAATGACAGCGGGTATTGAAGCATCAATACCATCACCACAATGGGTAGAGGGTTGTAACAGAATGGATAAAGTAATATTCACTTCAGAATTTTCAAATCAAGTTTTTAAAAATGCAGAATTTACGAAGAAAGATGAAAAAACAGGTACAGAACAACCAATAAAGTTAAAAGTTGAATCAGATACATTATTTGAAGGATTTGATGAAAACTTTAAAACTACTTCTGAATTTGATGATGAAGTAAAAGAAATGTTTAATCAAATAGATGAGGATTTTTGTTTTCTCTACACAGGTCATTGGTTACAAGGTGGATTAGGTAAAGATAGAAAAGATACGGGCATGTTGGTTAAGGTATTTTGTGAAACATTCAAAAATACAAAGAATCCTCCAGCACTTATTTTGAAGACAAGTGGCCATGGATTTTCTATTATAGATAGGAATGATATTCTTGATAAGATTAAGACTATCAAAGATTCTTTATCTTCAAACACACTTCCAAATGTATACCTTATACACGGAGATTTTACTGACAATCAAATGAATCAACTATACAATCATCCTAAAGTAAAAGTACATACCACATTCACACACGGAGAGGGATTTGGTAGACCATTATTAGAAGCGGCTCAAAGTGGTAAACCAATTATTGCTTCTAATTGGAGTGGTCATTTAGACTTTTTACATGGAAGTTATTGTAGTTTGTTACCTGGTTCATTAGTTAAGATACCTAAAGATGCGTATCCAAAAGATTATGTATTTCAAGGAGAGGCTCAATGGTTTCAAGTTAATTATCAAATAGCATCTCAGTTATTAAAGGATATATATAATAATTATAAGAAGTACAAGGTGAAGGCACAACACCTCAAAGTTTACACTCAAGCATTTTCATTTGATAAAATGAAAGAGAAATTAGAAGAATTGTTAGAACCTTTATTGGAGTCACTACCAAAACAAGTCAGTTTAAAATTACCTAAACTGGAAAAGGCTGGTGAAGACAAATCTGATACGGAAGTAGGAAAATTAAAATTACCAAAATTAAAAAAAATGAGTAAATAAAATGGCAGAAAAAGTAATAACTTGTCCAGTTTGTTTGGATAGAAATCATTGTTTTGAAGAAGTTCAAGATGAGTGGTCATCTTATATTTGTTTTCGTTGTGGATACACTTCGAACTCTACGTATAAAACAGACTCAAAGGAATTAGAATCAGCAACTAAAGGTTCAACTGAACTGATGAAAGAAATAAGTTTTTATGATGTGGATAGAGATATAACTTGGTTTCCATCTATTGTTAATATGGGAGATTTAGGGATAGTTTATCCTGAAGGAGTGAAAACAAATTGGGTGTATAAATTGGCACAACCACGAGCTCTCACAAAAGAAGAAAAAAAGGATGAAAAATACAAGGGACACGATAGGATGTTAGACGTTGATAACGCAAAAGAATTTGGTCAGTATGAATTTTTAGAATCACTAAAACTAATGGGTGTTGTCAAGGATTTATAATGAGGAATACATCTTGGAATCGTCTCCAACCTGGTCAAATTGTTAACTTCCTTTATCAAGGTAAAAAAGACAAACGGGCATTTCGTAGGTTTGTTATTATACTTGATACAAAACATAGAGCAAACACTAAAGATGGTATGAACATTTATGTTAGTGGATTACAATTAAAAAAGTTCGGTGAGGATCACGTATCAAAACAAAGTATTAATATGGCTATAAATTTATTAGGTGGACTTGCATCAATAAAGGATAAGGCTGGAAATAAAATTGGAACACAAGTAAACATTCAAGGTGTTACCGGTGAAACAAAAGATCCATCAAGAGCTCAAATAACTGCAGTTCTCAATAGATTAAGAAGATTAATCAGAAGAGAAGATATTTTTAAAACATATGATTATGTACAATGTAAGAGACGTAGAGTTTATTTGGAAACTGAATACGATAAAATATCTGGAAATCTTATCATGGAATTAAACACACAAATAGAAAATGGAACTGAGGTTATAGTTGAAGATTAGTTATGGAATTACAGTTCACAATGAAGTAGAAGAATTAAATAAGTTATTAGAAATATTAATTCATAAGACAGATCCTGAAGATGAAATCGTTATAGTTGACGATTTTTCTAATCAAGAAACACAAGAGGTAATCACAAGTTGGACTCAACAATATGGACACGAAGATATGAAAGTTATCAAAGTGTATCAGAGAAAACTCAATGGTGATTTTGCTTCACAAAACAATTATGTGATTGAACAATGTAGTGGTGATTATATTTTTCATTTAGATGCAGATGAGTATCCACACGAAGTATTATTAAGAGACATTAAAAAGGTTTTAGAGATAAATGATGTTGATTTAATATGGGTTCCGAGAGTAAACACCGTAGATGGACTAACAGAAAAACACATACAACAATGGGGTTGGAAAGTAACGGAACAAGGTTGGATAAATTATCCTGATTTTCAGTCGAGGGTATTTAAAAATAATAAAGATATTCGTTGGGTAAGACCAGTACATGAACAGATACAAGGTGCTAAAACATATGCACACTTACCACCACACGAGGAATTGAGTTTGTATCATCCAAAAACTATTCAAAAACAAGAACAACAAAATCAATTATATTCAGAAATAATAACATGATAAAAATAAAGGTATTAAATCCGACTCAAGATAGAAATGAACCTACATTTCGAGTTTTTATGGCATGTAAAGCTGCGTTGTTAAATTATAGTATAGAAATAACCGACTCGGATGACTTTGATTATATGTTCGTTGGGATGCACGATTTTATGAATAAGTCCTTGAAATTAAAAGATAGTGTTGATTGGGGTTTAGAAAATTTAAATAAAGTTACTGAGGGTGGTGATTACTTATTATTCGATGGTTCAGATTCAACTTCATTGATGGGTTCAATTGAGGTATTAGAACAATGTGACGCCATTTATTTATTCAAAAACCAAATACTAAAACGTGAAGAATACAAAAAACCAAGTAATTTTGGTAGATGGTTTTGGGGAAATGGAGAACTTAATTTAAGTTATGATATAAAAGATAAGGATTGGAATAGGATTAAGTTAAGTGGATGGAATCTTGGACATTTAAATCCACAATTAATAAACGAAATGCCACCTTTAAATCCAGTTAAACCTCACGATGTGTGTGCAATTTATCAAGGTGACCATAAAGAAAACTATGAACATACGATTAGAAATGATATTTCTTATACTGAACATAGAAAAGGTGCTTGGGAAATATTAGATGATAAATTTGATTCACGAAAAGAAAAGTTACCTCAGGATCAGTATTTTCAATATCTTTATGATTCAAAAGTTTGTTTATCACCATTTGGTATGGGTGAGGTATGTTTTAGGGACTTTGAATCTATTAATGTTGGTACGATTATGATAAAGCCTGATATGGGTATGGTGTTAACTGAACCAAATATCTATATCGATAAAGAAACATATTTTGCAGTAAATTATGACTGGTCAAATTTAAATGAAGTGGTTGATGAAATATTATCTGATTTTGATAAACTAAATCGTGAAATCATAGATAACTCTCGAAGAAAATTCGTTACTGGTTATCAGTATGAAAATTATTGTTTTTATCTTTATAATATCTTTTCAGATATGGCGGATATAACAATAGGAGGCAGTTAAACAATAATGATAGATAAATTAATGTTAGATAACGTCAGTCTTGTAACATCTTTTAACAAGAGAATATTTGAAACTGATGACCAAAAAATATTCCATGATGTAAAAGAAAAATATCCTGAGGTTGAGTTTTATGTTTATCATGAAAATTCATTCGAAAAAAGAAATCATAACGTAGAGATAGATTTTACTGGTGAGGAAAGAGACACTTTAAATTTGTTGGATTTATTTGAGGTTTATGAAGATAATTGGTTATATGATTTTTTACAAACTTCACCCTTTAGTACGTGTCACGAAATTGGAAGACCTGGTTGTAGTCCTGATGGATCCTCAAATGAATATTGGAATAGGAATTCAATATATTGGTTTAGAAAGGTAGCAGCAATAAATCATTGTGTGGATGTAACAACTAAACCTTACTTAGTTTGGGTTGGAGCAGATACTCAGTTTAGAGAAGACAAAGACCATCCAAATGGTTTTGATAAACTCTTCTTTGATTATGTTTCTAATTTCGATAGTTCTGTTATTACGAGACCTGGAATGGCAATAGATGCAGAAATAATAGTGTTTAACTTGGAGAAAAATGGTAAAGATGTTGTTAAGAAATGGTTTGAGTATTATACGAGTTTAAGAGCCTTCGATGAGTTCAGATGGGATGATGGTTATATTTTAACTTTGTTGGTTGACCAATTAAAAAAAGAGGGCTACACCTTTGGTAGTTTGAGACATGGTTTTGACCAAAATGTTTACAGATATGTTAGGCATTTTAAAGGCCCGTTATTAAAAGTTAGAGATATGGAGAGAGGTATATAATGGATGTTCAACCAGATATATTCGAGAATATTCCAAGTAAAAGGGAATATAAAGAAACGACAACCATCAAGTTCAAAAATGATTTACTTGATTTTTTTGATACTGATAAGTTTAAGGATAAAAAAATATTAGAGTGTGGGACTAATCATGGACACACCACAAGAGTGTTGAGTTTTTTGTTCGATAAAGTTACCACAATGGACTGGAGAGAAGAACCAAATTTAAGAATGGCTAGAGAATTAAACCATGATAGAGATAACATAACTTATATTCAAAAAAATCTATATGAGGATGAATGGGGATTAACAGGAAAATTTGATGTATTTTTTATAGATTGTGTTCATGATTTTAGGCACGTGTATAGTGATATAATTAATTGTTGTAATCTTTCAGAAAAAGAATCATATTTTATTTTTGATGATTATGGTATAGGTAGTTATTATCAAGAGGGTGGTGTCAAGGCAGCAGTAGATAAGTTTTCAGAAGAACATAAAGGGTTTAATATTATTAAAGAAATTGGAATCTCGGAGGGAGAGGTTAGAACTATTGGAAAACCTTTATTGGCATCAGAAGGTGTGATTGCAAAATATGATAACGAGTGGTATTATGAGTAAAAATGTAGTATTTATGACTTGTTTTGAGAAGGCACCAGACTTTTTAGATTATAAAGAGTGGTGTTTTAAAACATGGAAATATTGGTGTGATAAAAATAATGTAGAGTTGGTTATCTTAGACCAAGAATTGAGACCACATGGTGGTGGAGTATTCAATGAAGGAGAAGGGATGAAACCAACATGGCAAAGATGGCATGTTTGGGATGTATTAGAAGCCAATGATATTGATGCAGATAATGTGGCATTAGTTGATATTGATACGATGGTACATTGGGAATGTCCTAACTTCTTTGAACAAACAGATGGTGAGTTTGGTTGTGTACAAGACAAATTCTTTTTAGAGTGGACAATCAATAGTATTAAGGGATATCAAGATTTCTGGCCCGATACAAAGTTTGATTGGACTACATACTTTAATTGTGGGTTTATTGTATTGAATAAGAAACACAAAGAGTGGTGTAAGAGTGTTACCGATTTTTATTATGAAAATGAATTGGAGTTAAAAACAAGACAACATCAGACTGTAAAAAAGGGTTCAGACCAAACACCTATTAATTATATGATAAGAGCAAGTGAACATCCTATTAAGTTTTTGAATGAGAAGTTTAATTTACAACAATTACATTTAAGAGGAGTTTTAAATCCAATGATTGCTGAGGCAGGTTGGGTGTGGCACTTTAATGGATTTGATAAAACCAAAAGAAATGAATTGATGGGCCAAGTTTGGAATATGTTAAAGGATAATTATGAAGAAAATTAGTCATAGTAAACTACCAATCACTTTAGAGAGTGGTGATAAGTTAACATCCGATATGTTACACACCATACAATTAAATCTTATGTATGATGAAAATAAATCTAAGAAAGATAATCTTTCAGCTTGGACTTTATGGACAGATGAAAATGGTGAATGGTTTAATCCTTATCCAAAAGATAAAAACCAATTGGAGTTGTTTGATGAAGTTGAATAATAAATTTGCTATAGGTTGTTTGGTACAATTTTATGAAGTAGATATCATACAAGATTATTTATCGAGCGTTCAGAAGTCTTTAATTGGAATTGAAAATCGTGAAAACGTTATCGTAGATATTTGTGTAAATTTGAATCAAGACTTAGAAAAAATGGATACTAACAAAATCACAGAAGAAGAAATTCTTAGAAGGTTTCAAGTTTGGTGTAAAGATTTTGGATTTTCCTATTGGACTAATAAAGATAGATTGTTTACTATTGCAGATTATCGTAGAGAGTTTAATGATAAGTATTGTGAAGAAGTTGATGTATTGATGTGGGGTGAAAGTGATGCATTAATACCAAGACAAACTTGGGAAATTTTAGATAATTTACATAGTGCAGTAGAGGAGACTACACCAAAGTATGTTGGATTCTTTGCCACTTGTAAAATGTGGGATGAGTCGTGGAAAGTATTAGAACATCCTGATTTTACAGATAAACCATTTATTGAAATGGATACCGAAAACTGGTGGAGTCTAAGATATAATATGAAACAAGAAGAAATGGATGAGATAAATGATAAGGTTGATGATTTAGATATACAAACTACAAATGAATTGAAATTTAATGGTTGTGGGTTGGTCATATCATCAGAGGTAATCAGAAGTGGAGTTAATATACCAAAGAGTGTATTCTTTGTCCATGAAGATACTGCATTTATGAATAGATGTTTCTCACATTTTCAAGGTCAACTACCACAATATACTATCAAAAACATTCTATTGGTACATAACAGAAAGTTACCAAACAAAAGAATGTATATCAAGGGACAAGATTTCTCAGATGGTGATATGACCAGAATGAGAAGACAACAGTATTGGTTTAAGAACGCAGATAAAATGTCTCAGGCTAATGCGTTTAGTTATAATAAACAAGGATACACATATTCATGGGATGATGTGTTTAAGGAATATAATGATGACGTATGATCCATTACTATGGTATAAAGAGAGTCTCACAAGAATGACACAAGAAGAACTTGATAAAGAAGAATCAAAACGTAGAATGAATGGTTCTTGGGACACATATGTGAAGACTTTAGGTGATACACCAGAAAATATAATTAAGAAGTTAGGTAAAGTGGGTGAATGAAAAAAATAGTTGAATATTGGAAGAAACTTACTATAACTCTTGCACTACCAATCTTAGTAATCAATAGTGTTATGGATTATTATTATGGATGGGAAGCCAGACAACAAGTGATTCAAGAAG
>Ga0115011_10003036_pt1 | contig 11510 bp, 11 predicted proteins | sample TroAtlMetagenome_2_FD_88705 | JGI IMG/M metagenome (GOLD analysis project Ga0115011, IMG submission 88705) | Marine eukaryotic phytoplankton communities from Atlantic Ocean - Tropical Atlantic ANT8 Metagenome | ecosystem: Environmental > Aquatic > Marine > Oceanic | place: Tropical Atlantic... | reverse complement strand
TTTGACTTATAACATCTGGGGGTGAAAGCATAGCTCCAACTAAAAAACACATAATTATACTCATAGGTCTAAAACGTGTTAACAAGTTAACTGTTATAACTCTAAATTTTAATAAAGCAAATAATAATAGAGGAAGCTGACAACAAATTATAGAACCTATAATTAAAGATCGTACTATTGTAATATACTCGTTTATTTTACCTTCAAATGTTATTTTAAATACTTCATTAGATGCACTAGTATCAAAATCTAAAAAAAAAGACCAAGCAATTGGTATTAGAACTTTATAACAAAATATAATACTTAAAATAGTGCTTATAAAATTAAATATTAATATTTTAAATAACTTATCACGCTCATAACTGTAAATACCAGGTAATAAAAAAAAATAGATTTGGTAAAAAAGAAAAGGTATTATAATAATTAATGATGACATTAATGATACGTTTATAAACGTAAAGAATGCTTCAGTAATGTTCGTATAAATTAAATGTTCAATTTTATTTATTAAAAGAGGTTTAATAAATATATATATTATTTCTGTTGCAAATTCATACGAAGTAAAAAATGTTAAAATAAAGCATAAAAATAAATATAAACTTCTATATTTTAACTCGTATACATGTTGAAATAAAATAATATTTTGGTAAATCATAAAGTCTGAAACAAAGTTTTTTACTTTTAATGCGGATGAATGACTGAGCGGTTTAAAGTGCCAGTCTTGAAAACTGGTGTATTTAATAAATACCGTGGGTTCAAATCCCACTTCATCCTTAAATAAAAAAATTAAATTAATTTCATGATTCAACTAAATACTCATTTATCCATTATTGATAATTCTGGGGCAAAAATTGCTAAATGTATAAAAATATTAGGGGGGTCTTACAAAGGTTGTATTGGTAATACAATTGTCATAGCAATACAAAAAGCAGCTGCAGGTCGTAAAATAAAATCGGGTGAAGTTTACAGATCGTTAGTTGTACGCCAAGAAAAAGAAATGTCTCGGATTGATGGAAGTACATTAAGCTTTTTTGAAAACTCTAGTATTATACTTAATAATAAAAATATACCTATGGGAACCCGAATATTTGGTCCTATACCAAAAGAGTTTCGTAAAAAACGATTTATGAAAGTGTTATCCATTGCTCAAGGCGTAGTATAATAAATATATAAACTTAACAAATGTCTTTACTAGATAAGTATGTTCGAAAAAAAAGTTCTGCAAACAACCTTACAGTTCAACAGTTGGTAGATTTTAGAACTCATATAGGAACAAAATTTTCTTTTAGAAATCCTTTAATTGATGAGTATATCTATGGTTTAAACATTTCTAAAAACATAATATTTAATAGTAGTATAAGCTTATTTTTATTAAGAAGAACTCTTAACTTTTTAGAGATTTTAAAAAAGGATAATGGACAGGTACTATTTGTTGGAACAAATGGTGACTTTTCTAAGCTTGTAAAATTTGCTGGTGAGAGTACTGGGCAACCCTACGTATCTATGCGTTGGATTAAAGGTTTACTGACAAATTGGGAAAATCTTAATGTTTCTATTAAATTTTATAACTTGTTTTTAAAAAAACTTCGTAAATCTCGTAGACAAAAACAAAAGATGCATGAAAATTTTTATGGTCTTCGTTTTTTAAACAAATTACCATCAGCTATTTTTTTAATTAGTTTAAATACTGATAAAGAAATTATACACGAAGCAAAACGATTAAATATACCAATTATAGCTATTGTTGATAGTAATCAACCTGTTGATTTAATTGATTACCCGTTATTAGCTAATAGCGAATCTTTAATATCAGTTTTCTTTTTAATACGTTTAATAACACTTTCTTTACAAAAATAATATATTTTTTATTATTTAAACTTACGGTAACAAACATTTTTAATAAAAAATAAAAGTTAATTTTAATTATGCCACAAATGGATTTATACATTGGAGCATCTCAGGTTTTTTGGTTTACAGTGATATTTTTATTTTTTTATATTTTAATTGTAAAAAATATATTACCTGTACTTGCTCGTTCAATCAAACTACGTAAAAAAAAAGTTGATAATACAAGTGTATCTACATTAGATAATGAAGGGGCTGAAGTAGTTTCTAAAACAGCTTCTATATTAGAAGGGTCATTACGAGAGTCTCAATCATTATTATCAAATGTAAGCGTATCTAGTTCTAACTGGTTAGATAACTCAGTAAAAGAAGTAAATGAAAAAACTTTACTTGATTTAAACAAAAATTACATCAAAGTAATTGGTGAACTTAAAGGTCGAAGTTTTTTGATTGAAGAGGTTATTAGACAGAAGTAATTCTTCTATAATAAATAAAGGAAAAATATAAAAATGACAAATCAAAATTTAGCTTTAAACTATGCTTATGCCATTCTTGGTACAGCTTTTGTTTGTACTGGAATGATCATGGACGCTGAAGTTTTAGTACTATATATGTGGATTCTTTTTGTTGCTTTAGCTTATTCTTATGGTAGTAACATTGTAGATAATTCTATTCGAACAGAAGCATTAAAAATTGGTAAAGAATTTGATAGTTTCTTTGATGTTCAAAAAAAAATTATTAAAACATTAATTAATTATCACATTTTACAAGTATTAGTTATATCTCAAGTTAAAGCGTTATTAGATTTCTCTAAAAACGAAATTAACAACTTAATATCAGCTAAAAAATCATTATTAGATAGTTCTTTAGCCACTCAAATGGAGCAAAAATTATCTTATTTAGCATCAAAAGAACAGACAATTGGTGCAAAAGTTCAAGCTGATGCTTGCAAAATCATAACAGATAAAATTTATTCTGTATTTACAACAGATAATAAAGATAAACAATCTTTAAAAGCAAAAATTTTAGATGAAAATATGTCTAGACTTGAAAAAATGTAATGATTTTTCTTGTAATGCCACTAATATTTAATTAATATTAGTGGTATAAAGAGTAATTAGCTCAGTTGGTAGAGCATCTCGTTTACACCGAGAAAGTCAGCGGTTCGAATCCGTTATTACTCATAAATGTATTAAATAACAGCACTAAAAAAATTTATATAATTTAAAAGTGGTTTTATTTTGATTAACAAATAGCATTGTATTGTTATTTATTAATGGGCTCATAACTCAGTTGGTTAGAGTATTCCCTTGATAAGGGAAAAGTCAATGGTTCAAGTCCATTTGGGCCTACATTTTTTTAGTTAAAAAAATTAAAAGATTAATAAGAATTAAATTTTTCAAAAACTGAAAAGGATTATTCTTTACAATAATGTACGTTAACATTATAATCTTTGATTAGTCAACAACTGTTACATATTCATTTTTAATTTGTTTACAAAACGTTGAACTTTTTTACTTTGTATCGTTATATTTTATCTTTTTTTTATTCTATTAGATTCTTTAAATGTTTTTAACAACATTTTTAGTGAATAATGCTTAATTAAATAACAATATATGGTTTAACTAGTCTTTGTACTTTAACTTTATATTATGTTAATAATAACATATATAGTTTTATTTAGTCTTTTTTATTCAGACTTAAACAATACTTTTAAAAGAACTATTAGTATATTTAAACACAAAAATTTAATTATTTTGAGGTTTTAATAGTCGGGGATAACAAGCTTATGATTCTTAAAAGCTCTTATAGATAGAATCATCTAGCACCTCTATGTCTACTCATCACACCTTAAGGGTGAAAAATTTTAAAAAAATAAAACGTGTTTAACAAAATATAAATTTTGTTAATAAAAAAAATTATGGCTGTTCCTAAAAAAAAAGTTTCTAATTCAAGAAAGAAAATTCGATTAAATTCTACAAAAATAAATATGCGAAATTATGTATTTTGTGATTCTTGTTCACAATTTATAAAAAAGCATAGTTTCTGTACTAATTGTACATTTAATTCCGAAAACTGTTCTACAAATATAGTTGACTACTATAATAATTAAAAAAAAATAGTTTAAGACATACTATGACAAAATTATTAAAACGACCACATTTTGAAGTGGCGAATGCTCATATCGTAGACTACCCTACACCAATTAATCTAAATAACTTTTGGAATTTTGGTGCAACAGCGGGTATTTGTTTAGGTATTCAAATTTTAACAGGTGTTTTTTTAGCAATGCATTATACACCCCATATTGATTATGCTTTTTTAAGTGTTGAACATATTATGCGTGATGTAAATTATGGTTGGCTATTACGATATATGCATGCAAATGGAGCATCAATGTTTTTATTATCAGCATATATACATATGGCAAGAGGTTTATATTACGGTTCTTATAAATCACCTCGAGGTATTGTATGGGCAATTGGTGTTGTTATATTCTTATTAATGATGGGAACTGCATTTATTGGATATGTATTACCTTGGGGACAAATGAGTTTTTGGGGTGCAACAGTAATTACAAACTTAGCATCAGCTATTCCTTTAATAGGTCCTTCAATAGTTGAATGGCTTTGGGGTGGTTTTTCAGTTGATAATGCTACATTAAATAGATTTTTTAGTTTACATTATTTATTACCTTTTGGTATTGCTGCAGGTGTTATATTACATATAGCGGAGTTACATAGAGAAGGTTCAAATAACCCATTAGGTATTCATTCAAAAGATGTTGATAAAGTTACTTTTTATCCTTACTTTTATGTTAAGGACTTCCTTTTTTTTTGGATGTTTGTTTTATTTTTCTCATACTTTATATTCTTTGAACCTAATGTTTTAGGACATCCTGACAATTATATTGAGGCTAACCCTATGGTTACACCAGCTCATATTGTACCAGAATGGTATTTTTTACCTTTCTATGCTATTTTACGTTCTATACCAGATAAATTAGGTGGTGTTATTGCAATGGTTGGAGCTATTTTAATTTTAGCGGCATTACCTTTATTAAACACTTCTAATATTAGAAGTTCTTTTTTTAGACCGCTTCATAAAAAGTTTTTCTGGATTTTTCTTGCAAACGTAGTAATTTTAGGTTGGATTGGTGGTAACCCAGTGGAAGATCCTTATGTACTTATTGGACAATTATCATCTTTATTTTATTTTGCTTACTTTGTTCTAATCTTACCAGGTTTAGGTTTAATGGAACGTATTTTAATAGAACATTATCTTACTATGCAAGATACAAAAAATGCGTAGTATTGTAACTTTTGTAGTTTAGTTTAAACAATTATATTTATTAAACAAATAAAATGATTAAATTTTTATGTTTAAAGTGTTATTAGAATCTTTTATACCTGTAAGTTTTTGTGATGCTCCTGAACCTTGGCAATTATATTTCCAAGAGGCTGCAACACCAGTAATGGAAGGTATAATTAACTTACATAATGATATTATGGCAGTGATAACTTTCATTTTAGTTTTCACTTTATGGATGTTATCTCGAACTATATACTTATTTAAAGCAGAACGTAATAGCGTTCCAAGTAAACAAGTCCATGGAACAGTTATTGAACTTGTTTGGACTCTTGTTCCAAGTTTCATATTAGTAACTATTGCAATACCTTCATTCTCTTTATTATATTCTATGGATGAAGTTATAGATCCAGCAATTACATTAAAAGTTGTTGGACATCAGTGGTACTGGTCTTATGAATATTCTGATTATAACACTTCGGAAGAAGATACTATTAATTTTGATAGTTATATGATCGCCGAAGATGATTTAGAATTAGGTCAACTTCGATTATTAGAAGTTGATAACCGTGTTGTATTACCAATAAACACTCATATTCGTGTACTTATTACATCAACAGATGTTATTCATGCTTGGGCTATTCCTTCTTTAGGTATTAAATCTGATGCTTACCCAGGGCGTTTAAACCAAGTAAATACTTTTATTAAACGTGAAGGTATTTTCCATGGACAATGTAGTGAATTATGTGGTGTTAACCATGGTTTCATGCCTATAGTTGTAGAAGCAGTTTCATTACGTGATTATGTTTCTTGGATATCTGCTAAATTAGAAGATCAATAAATTTATTTGATCTGTTTACGTAATTTTATTTTTTTTCTTAGTTAAAAAGACATATTGTATTATTATTTATGAACTTTGTTTCTAGTACTACAACATTCTGTCATCGATGGTTATTTTCTACAAATCATAAAGATATTGGAACACTATATTTAATTTTTGGTGCTTTTTCTGGTATCTTAGGGACAACTTTTTCGATGATCATGCGAATGGTTCTTTCTCAACCTGGAAACCAAATCATTGCTGGAAACTGGCAATTATATAATGTTTTAGTTACAGCTCATGCATTACTAATGATTTTTTTCATGGTAATGCCTACAATGATTGGTGGTTACGGTAATTGGTTCGTACCAATTATGTTAGGTGCTCCTGATATGGCATTTCCTCGAATGAACAATATTAGTTTCTGGTTATTACCTCCATCATTATTTTTATTATTAACTTCAGCATTTGTTGAGGTAGGTGTAGGTACAGGGTGGACAATTTATCCTCCTTTATCTAGTATTATTGCACATTCAGGTCCTGCTGTTGATTTAGGTATTTTTAGTTTACATCTTGCAGGTGCATCTTCAATTATGGGTGCAGCTAATTTTATTACAACAATTATTAATATGCGAGGACCAGGTATAACTTGGCATCGATTACCTTTATTTGTTTGGTCAGTATTCTTAACTGCAATATTATTGTTATTATCACTTCCTGTTTTAGCTGGTGCGATTACAATGCTATTAACAGATAGAAATTTCAATACTACTTTCTTTGATCCAGCTGGTGGTGGTGATCCTATATTATTCCAACATTTATTTTGGTTCTTTGGTCATCCTGAAGTGTACATTTTAATTTTACCAGGTTTTGGTATTATCAGTCACATTGTATCAACATTTTCTAAAAAACCTACTTTCGGTTATTTAGGAATGGTATATGCTATGAGTTCAATTGGAATTTTAGGATTTATCGTTTTGGCACATCATATGTATACTGTTGGTATGGATTTTGATACTCGAGCTTATTTTACTGCGGCTACTATGATTATTGCTGTACCTACAGGTATTAAAGTATTTTCTTGGATAGCTACTATGTGGGGTGGTTCAATTGAATTAAAAACACCTATGCTTTGGGCTGTTGGTTTCATTTTCCTATTTACTTTAGGTGGTGTTACAGGTATTATTCTTTCTAATTCTGGAATAGATATTGCATTACATGATACATATTATGTTGTTGCACATTTCCATTATGTGTTATCTATGGGTGCTGTATTTGCATTATTTGCTGCTTTTTACTATTGGATTGGTAAAATATCAGGTTTCCAATATCCTGAAACATTAGGTCAATTACATTTTTGGCTAAGTTTCTTAGGTGTTAACCTAACATTTTTCCCAATGCATTTCTTAGGTTTAGCTGGGATGCCTCGACGAATTCCTGATTATCCAGATGCTTATGCTCAATGGAATTATGTAGCTTCTTATGGTTCTTACATTACTACTTTTGGTATATTATTATTTTTTGTTATTGTATATATTACATTAACTTCTGGTCGTCCTTGTCCTGCAGATCCGTGGGGAACAACAGATATAGATGGTTCTACTTCAAGCCTAGAATGGGTATTAGATAGTCCACCTGCTTTCCATTGTTTTGACGAAGTACCTCGAGTTTATGATGTTCTTCCTACAGCAAGTATTTCTAAATAGATTTTTTTTAACTACAGTTAATATTACTATATTAACTGTAAGTTTTTATAAGCGAATATCGATTAATGGCTAAATTATCTGCCTTCCAAGCAGAGGCTCTGGGTTCGAATCCCAGTATTCGCATATTAAATAAAACAATAACTTCTTGTCTTTTTACGGGGAAATAGTTCAAAGGTAGAATTACGGTCTCCAAAACCGTCGATAAGGGTTCGAATCCTTTTTTCCCTGTGATTTATAATTAGTTCAATTTAACTTTTTATATTATAAAAAATAAATATATTAAATTATGTTAAGTCCTAAACGAACCAAATACCGAAAAAGTTTTAAACTTAAAACTATAGGGCTTGAGTATTCAAACAAACTATATTTTGGTAAATACGCTTTAAAGTCGTTAGAACCTTTTCGTATTACAGCCCGACAAATTGAAGCAGCAAGACGTGCTATAACACGTAAAATGAAACGTGAAGGACGTGTATGGATACATGTTTTTCCACATATACCTGTTACCTCTAAACCCACAGAAGTTCGTATGGGTAAAGGAAAAGGTAATGTTTCTTATTGGGCTATGCCTATTAAACCGGGTCGTATACTGTTTGAAGTAGATGGTGTTTCTAAAGAACTGGCTAAACAAGCTTTAAGTTTTGGGGCTGGAAAATTACCGGTCCGCACACGGTTTATTTCGCGATCTAATAATTTAACTTAAATAAATTAATTATTATATATGGTAACGATAAACCAATTGATAAAATCGCCTAGAAAATCTAGTACTCATAAATCCAAAACACCTGCGTTACAGAAATGTCCACAACGTAAAGCTGTATGCTTAAAAATTTATGTTACATCTCCTAAAAAACCTAACTCTGCAAAACGAAAAATTGCTAAATTAAAGGTGACTAATGCAATGCAAACAATAGCATATATACCTGGAGAAGGTCACAATTTACAAGAGCATTCTGTAGTTTTAGTACGTGGTGGTGCGGTTAAAGATTTGCCTGGTGTCAAATATCACTTAGTTCGGGGTAAATATGATTTGAGTTCGGTTGTAAATAGACGAAAAGCTAGATCCAAATATGGTACAAAGCTTAAAAGAAAGTAAAGTATAGCCTTGACAAAAAACCTAGACTTTAGTAAACAAGAAATGTATGAAAAGTTATTAAATCTTTTAATGAAGAATGGTAAAAAAAATACTGTTCGTAAGATCGTTAATAAAGCTTTGAAAAAAGCTTCTTTAAAACTTCCAGTAAAAGACATACATACTATTTTACATACAGCTATTTATAACCTATCTCCAGATATTGAGTTAAAATCTAAACGTATTGGTAGTACAACTTATCAAATTCCTGTAGCAGTATCGTTAGAACGTAAAATAAATAATGGTATTAAACAATTTGTAGAAATTTTGATACTTCGAAAAGAACGTACCTTAATTGAACGGATTACTAATGAAATTATAGATTCATACAATAATAAAGGTTTAGCTGTAAAAAAGAGAGATGAAATTCATAAGCTTGCCGAAGCAAATAAATCCTTCTCTCATTTTAATTGGTAATAATAATCTATAATATATAAAGTATAGAAAGAATGCCTAGAGTTTTAAATACTCAGATTCCAGATAACAAACGTGTTGTTATTTCTTTAACGTATATAAAAGGAATTGGAAAATCACGCTCTAAACTGATATGTTCAAAACTAGGTATAAGTGAGAACACATATATAAATGAATTGACAAAAAACCAGTTAAGCAATATTGTATCTTTTGTACAAAAGACGTTTAAAACAGGGTCAAAAGTCGAAAATATACAAATTTCTAATATACGTAATTTGATAAAAATAAGTTCTTATAGAGGGTTAAGACATTTTAAACGACTTCCTGTTAGAGGACAACGTACGAAAACAAATGCACAAACAGTCCGTCGCATTAATAAAAAAATTTAACTTTATATAAGTTATAATATAGACAATTCTTTTTTTACAAAAAAGCACTTCATGGATTCTTAGGTATTAAAGAAAAGGACGTGATAAATAAACGAAAAGTTGTATGGAGATAACGATGTCTGTGATATACAAATATCCGTAATGAGTAAACTCATTTTTTAATATACTTAATACAAGTGTATACAAACTTAGTGAATTGAAACATCTTAGTAACTAAGGAAGAGAAATCAATAGAGACTCCGTTAGTATTGGCGAAAGAACGCGGAAAAGGCCATAAATTAACTATACTTTTTCCTAGAAATAAACTGCAATGTTTTACCACAGAAGGTGAAAGTCCTGTATTCGAAAAAAAGTTATAAAATATAGAGTAAAACGGGACACGTGAAATCCTGTTCGAATATAGGGAGACCACTCTCTAAGCCTAAGTATTCTTTAATAACCGATAGAGAACTAGTACCGTAAGGGAAAAGTAATTTTCATTTCGATGATATAAATTTTTGAAATGGAGTGTTAACTAACAGTTGGAACTTTTATTGAAAGTAACAGCGTACCTTTTGTATAATGAGCCAGTGACTTAATTCATATAGCAAGCTTAATTATTTATGTAGGCGTAGTGAAAACAAATTTTAAACTGAGTTTAAAGTTATTTGAATTAAACCCGAAACCAAGTGATCTAGCTATGAGCAGGTTGAAAGTATGGTAAAACATAGTGGAGGACCGAACCCGTGTCTGTGGAAAAAGACTGGGATGACTTGTGGTTAGGGGTGAAAGGCCAATCAAACTTGGAGATAGCTGGTTTTCCACGAAATCTATTTAGGTAGAATGTTTTATAAATATTTTTTGGGGTAGAGCACTGTTTGAATGCGGGGGGCCCAAAGCCTTACTAAATTTTGATAAACTACGAATACAAAAAAATATATAAAATATACAGACTATGACTGCTAAGAGCCATCAGTCAAAAGGGAAATAGCCCAGATCGTATGTTAAGGTCCTTAAATTACAACTAAGTGGGAAAGGAAGTTCGATAACCAAGACAACCAGGAGGTGGGCTTGGAAGCAGCCATCCTTTAAAGAAAGCGTAATAGCTCACTGGTCTAAAGATACCCTTTGGGTAACTAAGTTATCCTGCACCGAAAATGTATCGGGGCTGAAGTTGTATACCGAAACAACGAATTTAAATTATATTAGTATAATTTTAAATGGTAGTGGAACATTCTGTACGTCGATGAAGGTTTTGTGAAAACAAAACTAAAGATATCAGAATCGAATATGCTGGCATGAGTAACGTTAAACAATATTATTAAATATTGTCGCCGAAAGTCTAAGGTTTCATGGGCCAGGATAAACCTCCCATGGTAAGCCGGCCCCTAAAATTATAAAGCGAATGCTTAAATTGATGGGAATTTAACTTCTTGAATTTTAAAGCCATTTAGTACAGTGACTGTTTATAAACTTTAACAAAATTGAATAAGATTATATTTTGATAAATTAATAGATACAAGAAATAGCTACTAATGTTAATATTATGTATATAATATTAAATAATCAAGACCGTACTTTAAACCGACACAGGTAGACTAGTAGAGCATACTAAGGCGCTTGAGAGAATCATGTTAAAGGAACTCGGCAAAATAACCCTGTAACTTCGGGAGAAAGGGTGACACACTAAAGTGTGTTGACACAGAAATGGGGGAAGCGACTGTTTACTAAAAACACAGGACCCTGCTAAGTTGTAAAATGATGTATAGGGTCTGACACCTGCCCGGTGCTGGAAGGTTAATAGAATTTGTGAAAGCATTGAATTGAAGCCCCAGTAAACGGCGGCGGTAACTCTAACCGTCCTAAGGTAGCGAAATTCCTTGTCACCTAATTAGTGACCTGCATGAATGGTGTAA
>Ga0115011_10003035_pt1 | contig 11512 bp, 8 predicted proteins | sample TroAtlMetagenome_2_FD_88705 | JGI IMG/M metagenome (GOLD analysis project Ga0115011, IMG submission 88705) | Marine eukaryotic phytoplankton communities from Atlantic Ocean - Tropical Atlantic ANT8 Metagenome | ecosystem: Environmental > Aquatic > Marine > Oceanic | place: Tropical Atlantic... | reverse complement strand
TCCGCTACCCCATATTTCTATTTCTGTATAATCATTCTTTACTGCATCAACAAACTTTTGCATTAACGCACCAATTACGTGTGCGTGTTCTCCTGTACGATCTCCTGGACCAAACATGTTTGTGCATATAGCTGTACGCCATTTATAACCACGTTCTTTATTAATAGCTCTACATTGATGCATACCTACAAGTTTAGGTAACGCTGTAGTTAAATATCCTTCATATATTTTGCCGTCCATTAATTGATCTTCTTGGTATGGTTGTTCACCATGTTCCGGATAACTGCAAGTACTACCTTGTAACAATACTCTTTCTATACCTGCTGTACTTGCCATTTCAAGTAAGTTGTTTTGTATTTTTAAGTTACGCAATAGTAATTCAAAACTACGATCTAAATCCTCTTGTAGTCCTCCTACTGTGGCCGCATTAATAATCATATGCGAAGGGCGTGGACCGTCACGTGTAATATCACTAAATGTTTGTTGAAAATGTGTATAATCAGTTGTATTAGTATTGCCACCTCTAACTTGTATTCTATTGTTTAATAAAAAATCTTTATAGTTACGACCTACTAAACCTCTATCACCTGCCAAATAATATATCATTTTTTAATTTCCAAATAATCACCTTTATTAAACCGTTGCAAATAATCACCGGTAAGTTTATAATAAGGTAGGGCATACCCGTCCCATAATGGTGCTGGTTGTATTAAAGCACGACCGCCTGGGTTTAAAAACTTCCTAATATTTTCGATAAAAAACACCCAATCATCTATATTGTACATAGTGAAATAGGTGTGCAATTTTTTGTCATTGCCTTGCACCTGCCATTCTGTACTAACATCAGCACCGTCAAAATGTACAACTTCTTCTGTTTTCCAAAACACGTTGCTTTTGGACATTGTTATAACATCATATGTGTCCGGTAATATAAACTCTTGTTGTGGTTTTATGTGTAATTCAAAAGGTTGGATATTCATCCATGACCACAACACATCAAATATTTCTCTTTTGCCCTGTGAGTGTACTTCACATTCTGTAGTGCTTATATTACTATAACCTAGTTGTTGTAATGCCCACGGCACAACTCCAAACCACACACCTACATCTAATATCTTTGCATCTTTTGGAACTGTGGCAAACATTTGTTCATGAACGTCCCAATAGTCTAGTTGTGTGGTTGTAATAGTTTTAAAATAATCAGATTTTTCTGTTTTATATAACTGCGAAAAGTCTGTTTGTTCTATTATATTTTTAAGCATTTGTCAAGTATTTCCTTACATTTTGTTTCGTCATATTCAAGTGTAACTGTATTTTTATTCCAGTTACTGGTTGACAAGTCAAGGTCTTCATAGTATGTTGGCTCTATGTCTCCAAATTGTTCTTCAATCCAACGATCTTCTTCACGCATGGCTAGTACTGCACGTTCAAACAATGCATAATCCAACTCGCCTGCATCGCCTGTTGCATTGTGATATGCTTGTGTTGTGCCTTGTGTTTTTACCCAAGATATTGCTTGTTCTAATTTATTTTTACGTTGTAGTCGTATTACATTATCTGCTTGTTCTTTTATATCATTTACTACTGTAGTAGGCACACCTTGATATCGAATTATTTTTACTGTCCATTTGGGCATAGCAGATATTATATCCCAACGTCTTTTATGTTCATCTAGGAACTGCTTTTGTGTAGGATACTCATATAAATCTATAGATTGCATATTATCATCATACCCTTTAATGAAATGCTCCGGTGGTATATAAGGACGATGTCTATATGCTTCTATCCAGTCAAATCTTTCTAATGCTTCTAAAAACCATTTACTTAGTAAATCATAATTTATTTTCCCATTACGTTTAAGTCTTGGTATAATTAAATCTTCTTTATTAAAACATTCGTACAAAGGGTTTGGATATGTGCTAGTTAATGCATGTGATCCTGTGCGTGGTGTTGCTACTATTAATGTTTTCATACTACTTCAACTTCAGGCATAGCAAATATCATATTGCCACCAGCTTCTAACCATTCACGTTCTTTTTTAATAAACATATCTTTAAATCCAAAATTTGGAACAAAAAATACATCAGCATTTTCTTTTGCTTCTTGTTCACTTACAATAGGAATGTTTGTGCCTACAGTGAATCTACCTATCTTATCCGGGTGTATTTCGGCCGCTCCATCAAAGTAATTGCCTATGTCCCATAACTGTAACATTGTATTACCTTTTGTACTAGCACCGTATACGTATATTTTCTTACCAGCATTTTTAAATAATTGTAACTCAGCTCGTAGTTGTACGCCACGAGTTATAACGTTATCATAAAAGTTATGTATAGCACTTATGTCTTCTTCATGTTTTATAGAACCTGTACGATATTTTCTTGCCCATATTTGATATGATCCACCCTGTATGTCATTAAAGTATAAATCAAATATTTCTAATCCATTGCGTTCATATAATGCTACTAAACTTTTATAGCTATAATATTCTAAATGTTCGTGACATACATTGCCTAAATCATTCATTTCTAGCATAGGAGCAAGTGTCATTAATTGTGCAATAAAAATACCATCGTCTGCCAAACACTTTTCTACACTATGAATAAATTCATTAGGATCATCCATATCATAAAACATGCCAATGGCTGTAATAGCTGAGGCTTTATGTATTGCTATGTCTGATTCTATTTGTAGATGTGAGAACATTGTTTTGATCATTTCATCACAATGTGGAGCAAGTTTATCCCATAGATTAGAAGCAGGTTCACAGCCTATGCGAAATCTGCCTGTTTCTATGCCTGATAACAGCGTACCGTCATTGGCGCCTATATCTAATACCACATCACCGGGACTAGTATGCTCGTTGACATAACCTGCAATGTCTAATAGGTTTTGTTTTAGTTTAGGATTTAAGCCTGATTCATACCAGTAATGATCGCCATATAATATTTGAGGATCTACTGTATCTTTCATTTGTACTAAATCACATTCAGTACATTGCTGTAGCACCATTGGTGCTTGACCTCGATGCTCACCTGACTTTGCTGGAAAGTCATTAACATATATGTCGCCAAAGTTTGCTATAGTTTTAACTTTACTTTTGCAAACTCTACAGTTATTAACTGAGTTAATTATTATACCCATGGATTAATTACTATGCTTCCTTCAGATGGATTGTGTCCATAGAAATGGTTATGTGCTAGTATATAACAATAATCGCCACTTGTCAAGTGGTCTTCAAAATAAACTGTTCCACCTAATTGTTTAATATAGTCTGCTACAACAATACTATAACTACCTTCGATACTGTCAACACCATACTTGTAACTTTTTCCTAATATTATTACTGGTAGTTTAAATTGTAAAGCACGTTTAGCCATTAGCTCTGCTTGTGCTAGTCTTATTGTATGTTGATTTAATGCAGGATCATAGTTTAAGCCTTGCTTACTAATCCAACTCATCATTAAATTATCACGTGGGTGACAAGGTCCACCATCACCCCAACCTGGTTTCATGTATGCATTACTTGTTATAAGTTTGTCTGACTTTCCAAGCCATTGCATTACTTTTCCAGCATCTGCATTACCCACAACTTCATATGCTAAGTCCGAAGCCCAATTAGCAAAGTTTATCTTTTGTATTATCCAACTATTATATAATGCTTTAGCAAGTTCTGCTTCTTGATATGTTCCCCAATGTTGTTCGCTTGAACTAAGACGTGAAACTAAGTTTGCTATATCTCTATTATATTCTCCGCCTATAAACCAACAGTCTGGAGAAATTAAACCTTGTAAAACATCTCCTTGACTTATAAGAAAAGGCATGTATATTATATTGTTTGTTGTATGTAATGTTTTACATGTTCCTGGACTTACTGTACAGCCTACAATAATAGTTTTATTTTTAAAATAATTTAATGCTCTTTTTAAATTTGTATAATCAAAATCGCCATGGTCTTCTGTAGTTGGAGTATCTACACATATCCATATTATATCACATTCTTTAACTTCCTCAATGGTATTATATTGTTTAACAATATCAAACCTCTTGACATCTATGTTTTTTTGTGTTAGAGCATTATATAGAATAGAGCCTATATTCCCTACACCTACTATACCAACAGTTGGCATTTTATCACAAGCATATAATTCTAATATTTCTGGTGTTATGAGTTCATTTACTGTTTCATCTATTACTTGCGAAGGTCTTTGATCATCATGCATAAATTCATCTAGTACACTATCTATATGTTCATGTCCTGTTTTGCGTATACGATCTAAATCAATACAGTATGTAATATTATAATTTTCCAAAAAACTTTTTTGTGTTAATAGATGTACATCTAACTTGTGTTTTGTTAAGCCTTTAATATTATTAACTGCTTCTTCAAAACTCCAATTTTGATTTACCATTGCTCTATGAAGTTGTCCTACTATTCTCTTTTCAGGTTGTCTAATAAATGCATAGCCTATTAAGTTAGTTAAGTCGTAGTTCTTTTCTAATGTGTAACCATACTGTTCTGCAATGTGTAGGAATTTTGTGTTGCCGTTACGCCATATAGGTACAAAGAATGTACCTTGCTGTGCATTTACCCATACAGCATTATCCCATATCGACATGTTAGGAGCATTATCTATTACTTCTTGTGGTGTCATGCAAAAATGCTTTCAAGTTTTTTGTTTTGTTGATCAGTAAACGCACCAAAAAAATGATTGTAGTTGTGTTCTAATACGCTGTGCATTTCATCTGTGTACGGTTGATTTAAATCTACGGTTTGTACAATATTTTGAAGTTGATACATTACTTTCTTTATTCTATTATATATGCCAGGCTGTGTGTCATAACTTTCACCCCAAAAGTTATTAAATGTTTTAAAACCCATGTCATGTAATTCTTTTAAACTATTTTTATCTCCTATAAGCAAAAATGGTTTTTTATTAACTATAGCACGAGCAACTTTTTCAGTAAGATAAACTTTATTGTCACTACAATTAAATTCTGTTACAATTTCTGCAAAGCAGTCTGCAGATGCATTCCTTGTTGCTAGAGCTTCAGGCACATACTGATCGTCGGTAGCAACATCATATGAATCACCAATGTATTGTCTACCATTGAACTCAGCAAATGTCATGTCAACTTCGTCTGTGTATTTTCTTATAGTATTTTCGTAGTAGGGTTTACCTAGTTCGGACCATTCGTGTGCTGTGTATGTGCAATGCTGTAACAGTTGATTTTTATATGCTTCATGTAGAGCTAACACTCGATGTGAACGTAAACGTCTATTCAACCATAAAAAATGTTTACGAAAATTTGTAGCAGTTTCCACAGGATAATTTTTAAGCATGGACCAGCGTAGGAAAGGTTCATTGTAATCATATATGGGCCAGGCTGTGTGTTGTTTGACTCCTTTTATACTAGAGCCACATACAAATCTTGAACCTGCAAGTAAATCACGTGCTTTTAAACTGTGATACAGAGTATTGTATAAATCCAAACTATTAAATTCACCTTCCATATTAGGTGCGTGTGCTTTTTCGTCTTCATTCATAGTAGACCACCAGTCTTGTAATAAAAATATAAGTCGAGTGTGTCCTGAGCGTATGTTGTCCCAATGTGTTTCAACAGAGTCAGCATAGTTTTTAAAGTATTCAACTTGTGAATTAGTAACATCACCATGATCACCATTTAAACCTGGTAACCAATATGGATGACTCTTTATGATATACTCTTGCACAGGACTATTGTCAACAATGCCATTGATGGCGGCGCTTACACCCCATTGGGAATTTGAATGAAATAAGTCATATAGACGTTGATCAGTTAGTAAGTTTATCTTAGAGTGGAACGTTTGCGTCATGCCAATAGTCCTTAAATTCAGGGACAATGTCCAGTATACATGAGTTACGTATACGATCTAATTTATTTGATTCATGAATCATTTGCTCCCAACGTGATTCATCGCGAGGTGTATTCATAATATGATTCATTAACCCTTCAATATTTGATGAGTCAACCCAATGCCAAGATTTTGCTTGAGGTTTTATTTCTGCTATTGTTTCAGTTATGGCTTTGTATCCTTTTTCTTTTATTTCATCTGGCATGTGTATAGGATCCATGTATTCTGGTTGTGTAACTTGAATTGCAAAAGGAAACAGGCCTGAATGTCCTTCAAATTTTGCTGTGTATCTCAATAGGTCTGGAAAGTTTAACCAAGTTAGACTGCTCATAGTTGAATGAAATTGAAATGTCCATGGGCTTCTTTGTATATCTTCCCAATTAATTTTACCCAATTCTTTACGCCATGTTTTGAGTTTATTCATGTTGCGTTCCCACTTACTCCATTTGCCAGGCCAACGAACATATTCGTTTACTGCACCAATACCATCACAACTTAAATTAAATCCTACCTTTTTTAATCGATTCCAAGACTCTTTGCTTTTGTCTTGTATAGCCAATCCGTTAGTGTTAAACTGTATGCTAATTTCTTCTGCTCTGCCTGATTGCATAATGCGTTCAATGATTTCATAATATTTTTGATTGAACAAAGGTTCCCCACCTAAAAAGTTGATGTGTTTTACTGTGGGCAGTATATCTGTTAGTATTTTTTCAAAACGATCTGAATTATACCAATCAAATGTTAGATTATCATAATTGGTACGCCAAAAATCTAGCTGTGGATGATATGCCATATCTTCTTCCCACATACTACTTGACCATGGATTACACATACGACATTGAATGTTACATTTGTTACCCAAAGTCATTTCAACATATTCTATTTTTATTTCAGTGGGTGGTTCTGTGTAGCCCATGTACATGTCTGATTTGGGATCCATAAACAAATCATTAAAATTTTGTCTGTATGAATAACCACCATTGTCTTCTACTGTCCAACAGCGTTTGCACAGCGAATGTCTTTTGCCATCTTTGATATCTTCTCTCAACTGTTTGTGCCAAAGGTTATCCAACGGATTGTCCACGTCTTGCACTTTGTCCATGGGTACGCCTGAATCCATGAATGTTTTGTTGTGAATGTCATAGTTACAGCAAGGGCGTACTTGCCCTACTGGATCAACGCTCAAGTGATTAAATGGTAATACACAGTAGGTATCAGGATTCATGTATCTTTTTATTTTCCTAGGCATATTCTGGTGTACCTTTACTGTATTTTGTAATGTAGATGTCCGTGCCACAATGACAATGCGACTTAGGACATATTATACTATCAGGCAAGTCTAATGTTAACTCTGGATCATATAGGTTGCCGACACGTGGCATAACTCCACAACTTCCCATATCTATATGTCCTTCACAGTTAATAAAAATACTTTCCATTGGTATCATACATTTCCAACCTTTAAAAAAGTTTTTGCTTTCTGCAACAATTCTATTACAGTTAATTGGTTGTGTACTTCCGTCATCATATACTTCTATACTTGCCATGCCTTCGGCTTTTGCTTTAACACCAAATTTAATATCCTGTTCCAAATTGGTTGTTTCTAGAAACTCTTTATGTTCAGGATTCTTATAATTGTAAGGGCGTGTTGTATGTGATAGTTCTTCAAATATAGGTACGTACTCTATACGCCAGTTATGTTCAATCATTTCATTCTTTATTCTATGGCTAAAGTCTATTACTTGGTCCCATGTAGGTTCATGCATCATCATACGTCCACAAAGGTAATTTACTTTATCGCTTAAAAATTTGTATATTTGCAAATAATGATCGCTGTCTACAAACTCTGGATGGTAACTTGCAACTACATCATCAAAGTAATGTACGTTCTTTTCCCACCATGCCATTTTACTACTTAGATTAGTATTTACTGCAAATTTTACTTCACTCATTCCACTAGCTAAAATATGATCCATTACTTTAACTAACGGCTTCCAATAACAAGGTTCGCCTCCACTAAAGAATACTTTAAGTCTTGTATAACCTCTAGCAAGTTCGTAGTCGATTAGTTTTGTTAAACCGTCTTTTATTTTTTGTACGTCTAAGTTTAAATTAGTTCCAGACCAGTTACTATCATTACAATAGGTACAACGGAAGTTACATAAGTTACTAACTTGCCAAGTTATATTAACAAATGGTTCTCCTTCTTGTACTATTTTTACTAGTTTGTCCACTTACCTGTTCCACTCCATTCGTATTTAAAACTATAATCTACCTTTCTTGCTGTTCTAAAGTCTTGCGTTATTTTATAAAACCAATCGGCATCAAATGCATCATCTACTTTACGATCTTTAAAGGTTTCATCATCTTTCCATGCTAACTTTCTTGCCCTTTTAACTGAAGCACTATTGTTACTAAAGAAATTCATAACTGCATATACAGGTCCTACTGTATCAACCCAGTCGGGGTCATTGTTATGAGGTTTTTCATCAGCATATAGAAAATCTGTATCAGTTTGGGCATAATGCCACCAAAAATCGGCTTTCCATTCGCCAGCTTCATTTATAGTAAAATAGTATTCAGCATTTAATGGTGCCGCATTTCTTGCTCCCCATTCTTCGTATTCCCATTCCTTAACAAATTTTAATACTAGTTGGTAACCACCTCGTGCCCTCCATACAATACGTAAGAACGGCCATATTTCATTTACTAAACTGTCTGCAAAATTACTAATGCCGGGCTTAATAATATTATAATCAAAGTCATCATAATCATATTCGATTTCTTTTTGTAATTCTGGATCATCAAATTTTATGGTGTAATGACGATCAGCAAGATTAGGTCTCCTAGGAGTTTGTGGAACTCCACCTTCTATTCCATTGCCTCCATGTTTTTTGTAGCTCTGATTGGATACTAAATCAGTATATATAGAAAAGGTTTTCATTTTAATAAGTTTATGTACAATACTGCCAGTCTGATCCTTTTTAATCCAATGATCATAATACCACCATTGTTCTATACCAAATCTATCTAGGTTTTGTCCAACAATAGTATCTACACCTACACTAAATCCTGTGCCTTGTGATATATTATGTAAATTTTGATGCCTCATACGCCATATAAATGTAAGTGTATCTTCAAAGTCTTTATATGTTTCATTTGGATAACCTACAATCCAATTGGTCATGTTTAGAATGCCTACCTTTTTACCATCTCTCATATTAGCTTCCATTTCAGGTAATGTTACTTTTTTATCCATTAAGTCTATTACAGCTTGACTTCCTGATTCGGTTCCATAGTTAAGCACTTCACAGCCACCATCTCTAAGTGCCTGTAAGTATTCTAAATCCATACGCCCATCATGTCTGCAATAGCCAGACCATTTAATGTCACCCATGCCTTCTGCTTTAACGCCTTCTACAAAAGCTCGAAGTTCTTTTAAGTTACCATTTACTAAACTATCAACAAAATAAAATATACGAGTGCCATAGGTATGGTACATGTGTCTAACTTCTTCTAATGTACTAACTGCTGTACGTTGCCTATATTTGTAAAAATGAGTTTCTTCACAAAATGTACACTTAGCAACACAGCCTCTACTAATTGCACATAAAGCACCGTCTCCAATGAAATATTTTTCCATTGGCATATCACTATAGTCGGGAAATGGTAAGGTGTTTAAACTAAATCGTACATTATCATCTTGTCTGATTACTTTTGCATTGTTCTTTGTTTCAGCGAAATCAAATTGAGATTTCATTTCTTTAGCATTTAATATATTAAGCAATGCTTGTTCGCCTTCGCCATTAACAACAATGTCATACCAATCTTCTGGCTCAAAATAACTATAGTGTGTTTGAGGACCACCTACTATTACGTCTATCCATGGTGCTAACTCTTTAATTTTTTTAATCATATAATCTGTAGGTTCTTTATTACAATAGTATAAACTAAACCCTATGTATGTTGGATTAAATTTAACAATGTCAGTTATTGCTTTATCTAATACAGGCTTTACATATTCATGTAAATCTTTCCAATACTGTTCACCAATCCAATGCCAATCTCTAGGACCATGCCATGGCTCCCAACCAGTGGCCCACTGGTTTTTTTCATAATCATGAAATGCTTCAACATTTAAATCATATGTTTTTGTTTTGTAACCTGCTGTTTTTGCTACACCTGCCAACTTAGCAATGCTATAATGAGGGAATCCTGGATCCCATTCCGGACACATTACAAGAGCAAGTGTAGTATTGCGATTAAAATCATAATCAATAACAACATCTTGCAAACCTTTTTGCTGTCCTTTGCTGTACTGTGCCATTACTATTTGAGTAGCAGTACTGCGATCTGGTATATAAGTTTCGTCTGATTCTTTATTCATACTTTAAACTTCTTGCTAACTCATCAAATAGTTCATACCATTTCTTATCATTTTTTCTATGCTTGTCTAGTAAATTAGAATAATCTATAAATTGTTTTCTAAACATGTCAGCATGGTTTAGTTCTTCTACATTTTCTAATAGTGTACAAATTTGTTCTATACCTGCTTTGTACCATAGCTGTTTAATTTTCAATGGAGGCTTATATTGTCTTAGATAATATGCATATTCTTTTCTGACTTCAAAAGGAATTATTCTAACATTTAAATATGTTGGGTGGTCTAAAATAATAGGGCTCCATATATAAACTCTTCCTTTATCATAATTAAACCCTGATCTATAATGATGTAACCAATCTAATATTTGAGATGGAGAATTATAATTATATGTTTGATATACTGTATAATGTTTAATCATCCAGCTTTGAGGGAATGTGACAGTAATTTTAGCTAAGTTATCTTCTATCTTTTGCCACTTAGTAGGAAAACGTATGTACTCGTTTTTTTCTCTTACATCATCAATACTAACCTGTATCTCTCCATTTTTAAATTGCGACAGCGTATTAAAAAAGTTATCGTCCCAATTAGTTAAGTTTGTAGTAAGTGCAACGTAACAATCTACATTACCACTATCTAAAATTATTTGCATAATTTCAGTATTACGTTTAATTAAGGTTGGCTCGCCACCTGTTAGATATAATCTTTTTAATGTAGGAGCAACTTTCTTTATGCTTGTTACAAACTCTTCATTTTCCCACCATAGCCAATTTGCTTGACTGGCTAATGTAATCTCATTATGCCATTCGTTAGTAAGCCATTCCGGCATACTATTATTATTTGTACTACATTCATTTTTTAATATACGTTTACGTTCATCATAGATTCTATCACTGCTTAAACTCCAACAGCTATTGCAACGCAAGTTACAAAAATTACCTAAACGTAATTCTAAACTTTGTGGCATTGGTGGATTAGGATCTTGATAGTCTTTTGCATACAAGCCTCGATCTTTTAATTCTGCAAATGCACTTTGCCTACTGCTACGTAGTCCTTGATCTTCTAAGTTCCAACACACATTACATGCTTCAGGCCTTTCGCCATTGAGTAATTGTTTGCGTATGGTTGTCATATAATCTGAGTTCCATATTTCTTCCACACTATTATTGCCAAAGTTTAGCTCATGCCCATCTTTATCAGTAGCATGTATATTTTCATTAATGCTACAACATAGC
>Ga0115011_10003034_pt1 | contig 11512 bp, 6 predicted proteins | sample TroAtlMetagenome_2_FD_88705 | JGI IMG/M metagenome (GOLD analysis project Ga0115011, IMG submission 88705) | Marine eukaryotic phytoplankton communities from Atlantic Ocean - Tropical Atlantic ANT8 Metagenome | ecosystem: Environmental > Aquatic > Marine > Oceanic | place: Tropical Atlantic... | reverse complement strand
TCTGTGGATTCAGCCGAGATCAAGACGAACGCCGTGGGCTCGTCTGAGATCGCGGCCAACGCGGTGGGCTCGTCCGAGATCGGGGCAAACGCTGTCGGGAATTCCGAATTGGCGCCTAACGCCGTCAACTCAATCTCGGTCGAAGATGATTCTCTGACGACATCGGACCTTGGCGCGAACTCGGTCGGTGCGTCCGAGTTGGGGAATGACGCCGTGGATACCGGTTCCATCCAGGATGGGGCTGTGACCATGGAGAAGACTGACTTCATTGGCGAGGGCGAGGTGGAGTTCGAGGGCGGCCAAATTTTCGTATATCACACGAACCAAGAGCGGTTCATGAGCCGCACCATAGAGGGTGATGCTGTGATTGCGGAGGATGGGGAACTGACCGTGACCGCCGATGCCATCGGCTCGGCAGAGGTCATCAATAATTCGCTGACCGCCAGCGATCTGGCCACCAATTCGGTCGATTCCTTAGAGATCAGGGCCAACGCGGTCAACACCTCCGAGATTGCGCCCGCTGCCGTGACCACCGTCGAGATCGAAGATGAGACCATTACCTCATCCGACTTGGCCGCAAACTCTGTCAACCATTCAGAGATCGCCGCCAACGCCGTTGGGTTCTCGGAGATGGCGGACAACGCCATCGGCAACGCGGAGATGCGAGACGACGCCATCGGCTCGGCTGAGGTCATTGCGGACAGCCTGACGGCCGCCGATTTGGCCAGTAACTCGGTGGATTCTGCCGAAATCAAGACGAACGCAGTCGGGGCCTCGGAAATCGCGGCCAACGCGGTGGGCTCGTCTGAAATCGGTCCCAATGCGGTGGCGAACTCGGAACTGGCGCCCAACGCCGTCAACTCAATCTCAGTCGAAGATGATTCTCTGACAACATCGGATCTCGGTCCGAACTCGGTCGGAGCGTCAGAGTTGAGCAATGATGCCGTGGATAGCAGTGCCATCCGGGATGGAGCGGTGACCATGGAGAAGACCGACTTTATCGGGGAGGGCGAGGCGGAGTTCAGGGAAGGCCAGATCTTTGTCTATCACGCGCAACAGGAGCGGTTCATGAGCCGTGCGATCGACGGGGACGCCGTGATTGCCGGCGATGGGGCCCTGACCATCACCGAGAATGCCATTGGCTCTGCGGAAGTGGCCAATAACACCCTGACAGCCAATGATTTGGCCGCCAATTCGGTTGATTCCTCAGAGATTAAGGCAAACGCCGTCGACACGTCTGAGATCGCCCCCGGCGCGGTGACGACGGTCGAAATCGAAGACGAGACCATTACCTCGTCCGACCTTGCTGCCAATTCCGTAACGCATTCAGAGATCGTCGCCAACGCGGTGGGGTACTCGGAGATGACGGACAACGCCGTGGGGAACGAGGAGATGCGCGATGACGCCATCGGCTCGGCTGAGGTGATCGCCGACAGTCTCACCGCGGCGGATTTGGCCGCCAACTCGGTCGGCTCATCGGAGATCGCCGCCAATGCCGTGGGCTCTTCTGAGATTGGAGTCAACGCTGTCGCGAACTCAGAACTTGCACCTAACGCAGTGAATTCGGTCTCGGTGGCTGATGATTCACTGACCACCTCTGACCTGGGCCCAAACTCGGTCGGGGCGTCTGAGTTGGGCAATAACGCCGTTGACGGTGGTTCCATCCAGAACGGCTCGGTCTCCATGGCCAAGACGGACTTTGTTGGCGAGGGCGAGGTCGCCTTGGAAGGTGGCCAAATCTTTGTCTATCACCCGATCCAGGGCCGATTCATGAGCCGCACCATAGACGGTGATGCCACGATTGCTGCCGATGGGGCCCTGATCGTGACTGCGGACGCCATTGGCTCGGCCGAGGTGCTCAATAATTCGCTGACGGCGAACGATCTCGCGGCCGGCTCAGTGGGCACTTCCGAGGTGGCTACCAATAGTTTGACCGCCGATGACCTGGCGGCGGATTCGGTCGGGAACTCAGAGCTGGCCAATAGCGCGGTGGCGCTGGCCAATATGGCCGACGACGCCGTCGGGAGCGCCGAGGTGGTCGACAACTCACTCACCGCATCTGATTTGGCCGCAGACTCGGTGGGTACCTCGGAGTTGGCCAATAACGCCGTGGGCAGCGCGAACGTCATCGACGACAGTATCACCTTCCACGATTTAGCCGATAACGTGTCGCTGGACGCGAGCACCACGATTAATCTGGGCAACCTCTCCTACAGCATCAATCTGAGTGGAAGCGGTGATTTTCGGATCCAAGACGCCGGGACTACCCACCACTATTTCTACGATAATGGCGATGTACGGCTGGGGAATAACAACGAGATGTATGTGGACACCAGCACCGGGCGGGTCGGCATCAAAGACAACACGCCGAGCTATGAACTGGACGTGACCGGAACCGGTCGGTTCACGGCTAATGTGCGTGTCGGTAATGACCTTTTGGTGTCCGAGAACATCGATGTCGGTGAGGATCTCATCGTCAATCAAGAAGCCATTGTCGGCGGTACCCTGCTCGTCGGCGGGATCACCACGGCCGATGGCGGGATGAAGGTCGGGGAGGTCAACCGGAACCCGAGTGCCGACAACACCTGTACTGCGGCCAACGTTGGGCTCATGAAGCGTTTTAGGTACTGCTCGAATGTGAACACGACCTCTCGGGAGTACAACATACTCAGTATCTGCCTGCAGAGGGGCACGAACAGCTACGGGTGGGAGACCATCAAGTCGAAGTACTACAACGACTGCGACGCCTGTTTTCACGCCGGTTCTTGCGGTGGGAATGATTGCAGTGAAATCACCGAGGTGTGCGTGAGACACGAGGATTGTTGCAATGGTCAGATGCCGCTGGTCTGCATGAACGGCACGTGTCGAGTCAGCCCCTGATGATTGCGGATGAGTGACTCACTTCGAGGGACTGTGAGAGGCGCTTACACATGACCAAAGACACCCGAAGTACGTGCCTTTCACTCCGCTCGCCGTCGAGGGGCACCTCACGGGGCACAAGGCCTGGAATTTTGGCTCCCATCGTTGTCCTCATCGCTCTTGGCGGTGGGCTGTCGACCGGTTGCCAATCGCAGTCAAAACCCGCGGATCACGCTGAACTCAAAGCGCTTCGTTCGGCACTATCGTCGACGCAAGAACAGACCCGAAAGCTCGAGAGCGACCTGAGGGACCTCAAGGGGAAAGTCGAGTTCTTGTCGCGTACGTCGGCCACTCACGGAAGAGCGATGACCGGTGCAGCCGGCCGTGCTCCTCAGCCGGGTGAGTCTCATCGGAGCGATGATTCAGGGCAATTTCCGACGCCAACCGCCGAGGGCAGCGCTGATCCGATTTCACGCATTGGTTCGTGGCGTTGGCAGCGTATCTCTTCGTTTAGAGAGGCGAACAATCTATCCCACGAACAGGCGGGTACCTTGATTGATCTGGTACAGTCCGAACGCATCGCTCTGCGGGTGCTGGCGAAGGAGTCAAAGGGGCAGGACTCGCAACAGATCGAGCAAAAGGCGCGAATGCTCAAGAGGGTGACAGACGCCAAGGTCGCGGCCCAACTGGGGGACGAGACGGGGGCGAAGTGGCGCACCTTTCGAGAGAGCAGCTGGGGGAAGAGAAGATAATGAGACCGTTCTTCGCGATCTTGGGCATCGCCGTATGGGTCTTCCTCAGCGCGAGCGCATATGCGCAGCCTCGGGTTCCCGCAGATCGAATGCGGCAGTCGCTCTTAGATGACATCACCGCCGCCGTCCTAGAACGAATCAACGTCGATCAGAACGGGGCCCGAGAGGCGCGGTTTCCCACCCGCGGTTTTGGTAAATTTGATCGCAACCGAGACGGCGTGTTCTTCACCCGCGCCGCGCTATGGGGCGTCCCCGACCTCCTCTTGGCCATCGAGCAGTTCGTCCACGACAACGTCGATTTGGATGGTGACGGCGTCAACGGGTTCTACGAACTGGAGTGCGAGCGGGCCGCTGCCGGGATTCGGCTCAACCCATCGGACGCCACCACTGCGCCCGGTACTCAGGACGGCGCCGTTGACTGTGATGGCGACGGTCTCGCCAACGCCGTGGAGCAGGACTACGGGATGAACCCCGTCGACCCCAACGATCTCAACGGTGATCTGGATCATGACGGCGTGAGCAATGGGGACGAGATTGAGGCAGGTACGAATCTGCGTCCGGTGCTGTACCTGGAGCGCTTTGATCCCGGCGAAGACGGGAAGGTGGGCGTGCGGGTGATGATGCGCCAGGACAACGCCGATCTACAGCCCGTACTGGTGGAGATGTACGTCGCCTATGATCGCAGCGCGGTCAGCTATGACCGAACCAGCATCGGGGGGGCCGCAGCGGCCGCCGGAAAGAACATCTTCGCCGTCCTGGTACGGGACAATAATCGGAACCCGATTCAGATTCGCTTCACCTTGACGTCATTCCGGCCCACTCACGTCGCCAGCGGAGAGCTGGCGCAGATCATCTTCGATGTCGAGCGCGCGGGCGCGACTGAGTTTACCTTTGATATCGAGGCGTCTCGGCTTTCACCACCCGAGGCACGGGAAGCCCAGACCTTTGGCCGCGGCCACCCTGACGAGCCTTTGCGCATGGAGTTGAACTGATGGCTTCGATCCGAACCCACCTCATCGCTGTCTTCAGCCTTTTCTTTCTCCTCGTCTGTGGGGCGGCGCACGCGGGGCCGGCCAACGTCTCCGTCGCCGAGAGCTCGAATAAGGACGGTGTCATCGAGGTCGCGGTGCTGCTGGACCAGGCCGACGCGGGCCGTCAGCCGGTGCTGGCCGAGGTCTTCGTGGAGTTCGATGCCAAGCGGCTGGCCTTCGTCGAGGGCGCGGCGGGCGAGAAGGCAGTGGACGCCGGCAAGCGGCTCTTCGCTCACGAGGTGTCCAAGGGCGTCGTTCGCTTCACCTTGTCGGGCGTCAATCTTCGGCCTTTGACCAACGGGAAGCTGGCCATCTTACAGTTTTCCGCCGTCGCGTCGGGCCCAGCCCGCGTTGCGCTCGATGCGAAGCGGAGCAAGTTTGCGCCCAAGCGAGCCCGTGAGGGTCTCGGCTACGGCAATCCGATTACCATCCAGGTCTCGAAGTAGGAGCCTCCATGCGCGCGCGAATCGCCATCTCTCTCGTGCTTTCTTTGGCCCTCGGAGCCTGTGACTCCGAAGGGGATGATCCCAACGGTCAACCGATGTTGCCGGATGCATTTACCGGTGCTGGGGGCGGGGACGGCGGGAGTATGGGCCCAGGGCCTGCTCCCGATTGTCGCAATGCGGACCGCGCGTGTAGTGACGGCTTTGTCTGCCAGTCCAATGCGGAGAGTGTCTACGAATGCGTCGAAGCGCCGCCCATGGGCGGACGCCCGGGCTCTGATCTGGATTGTCGAAATGCCGGACAGGAGTGCGGTGTGGGCTTCGTGTGCGAGGCCGACGCTGACGGGATCTACACCTGTGTACCAGCCGCCCCCATGGGCGGCAGCCAGGGGTCGGACCTAGATTGTCGCAACGCAGGGCAGGAATGTGGGATGGGGTTCGTCTGCGAGGCAAACGCCGAGGGGGCATACGAATGTCTTCCCGAAGCGCCCATGGGTGGCAGCGCGGGTCCAGATTTAGATTGTCGAAACGAAGGACAAGGGTGTGGTGCGGGCTTTGTTTGCGAGGAAACGGCCGATGGCGCCTATGAATGCGTGCCTGCCCAACCGCAGATGGGGGGAGACCCAGGGCCGGTTTTGGATTGTCGAAACGTCGGTCAGGAATGCGGTGCGGGTTTTCTTTGCGGAGAGAATGCCGACGGCGCCTATGAATGCATGCCGGCGCAGCCTCCAATGGGGGGGGAGCCCGGCCCCGATTTGGATTGCCGGAACGCAGGGCAGGCCTGCGCTGAGGGCTTTGCCTGCCAGGAGAATGCCGACGGCGCCTTTGAGTGTCAGCCGGGCCAACCTCCGATGGGGGGAAATCCGGGACCGGACCTTGATTGTCGGAACGAAGGGCAAGGCTGCGGCGAAGGGTTTCAGTGCCAGGAGAATGCGGACGGGGCCTATGAATGTCTGGCCGAGCAGCCCCCGATGGGCGGCGAGATTGGCCCAGCCTTGGACTGTCGAAACGAAGGACAGGCGTGTGGCGTGGGCTTTCTCTGTCAGGAAAATGCCGACGGGGACTATGAATGTCTGCCTGCGCAGCCCCCGATGGGCGGCGACCCCGGACCCGACCTCGATTGCCGGAATGCTGAGCTCGCCTGTAGCCCCGGATTCGAGTGCGTTTTGGGCGAGGACGAAGAGTTCGAATGTCTGCCGGAAGGGCCAGACGACGCTGACGCTGGGGTGCCCGATGGAGATATGGGGGTCCCGGAGCCGCGCTTGTGCGAACCGTGTCTAGACCATGACGATTGCGGGATGCCCGGTGCCCGTTGTCTCCGGATTGGGGCCGGCCGATTCTGTGGCCTCGACTGCAGTGATGATGCAGATGTATGCCCCGAGGAGTATCGCTGCCAGCAGGTGGGCGATGCTCACCAATGTGTTCCCGCACTCGGATTTTGCGAGGCCTGCGCCGATCCCGATGGCGACGGGTATGGCGTGGGACCAGATTGTCTCGGCATCGACTGCAATGAACAAGACGACCAGATCAATGCAGGTGCCATAGACGACTGCGACGGGGTGAATAACGACTGTGACCGGGCCATCGACGAGGATTTCGTCGCCCAAGGCTGCGGCGATGGCGAGTGTGTCTCGCAAAGCGCGTGTGTGCGCGGTGAATTCATTCCCTGTGAAGCCGGTGAGGCCGGTGGCGTAGAGAATGCGTGTGACGGTCTGGACGAGGATTGCGATGGACGGGCCGACGAGGGGCTGGATGCACCGGCGGCACGGATGACAGCGGGTGTCTGCGACGGTGCTGTTCAGATCTGTCGTGGAGGCGACGGCTGGGCGCAGCCGCGCTTTGGTGACATCAACGGCTACGAGGCTGACGAGCGCAGCTGTGATGGCCGAGACAACGACTGTGACGAGGACGTAGACGAGGGTTTGGAGCCGCCCGATGCCCGCTTGACTGCAGGGCTTTGCATCGGCCAAGTGCAGGTCTGCACCGGTGACCAGGGATGGCTCCAACCCAATTACAACACCATTGATGGATATGAAGCCGATGAGTCCACATGTGATGGAGATGACAACGACTGTGATGGGCGGACCGATGAGTCACTCAATGCGCCCCCGGCGAGTCTGACGGTCGGGGTCTGTGCGGGCAGCCGCCAGGTCTGCGACGGGCAGGATGGATGGATTGATCCGAACTTCGGCGAGATCAATCGCTACGAGGCGGCCGAAGTGACGTGCGACGCCCGCGACAATGACTGCGATGGGCAGACCGACGAAGATTTGGAACCGCCGGCGGCCACCCTCAACCAGGGCGTTTGCCAAGGATTGGTGAAGATCTGCCAAGGGCAGCAGGGCTTCATGGATCCGGATTTCAACGACGTGAATGGCTATGAACCAGGGAACGAGGCCAGCTGTGATGGCCAGGACAACGACTGTGACGGGACTGCCGACGAGCGGAATCCTGGCGGTGGAGGCAATTGTGACACCGGTGAGGAGGGCGTGTGCGCAGACGGACGTCGACAATGTGTCGACGGTGAACTGGAATGTCAGCAGCGCGTCCAAGCCGGTAACGAGGCCTGCAATAACCGCGACGACGACTGCGACGGCAATACCGACGAAGGCGTGCTCAACGCCTGTGGCGCCTGCGGGAACGTGCCCCGAGAAGTCTGTGACGGCAATGACAACGACTGTGATGGGGACACCGACGAAGGCGTGCTCAACGCCTGTGGCGCCTGTGGAAACGTGCCCATCGAAGTCTGCGATGGCAATGACAACGACTGCGATGGGGACACCGACGAAGGCGTACTCAACGCATGTGGTGCCTGTGGGGCGCTGCCAGCCGATACCTGTAACGGCGATGATGACGACTGCGACGGCCGTACCGATGAAGCCTTCCAAGCCCAAAGCTGTGGTCGCGGGGCATGCGTCGCTCAGAGCGCCTGCCAAGGGGGTCAAGAAGTGGCGTGTCAGCCCGGCGAGCCACTGGCTGGTAATGACCAAACATGTGACGGGGTAGACGATGACTGTGACGGGACGGTCGACGAGGATTGCCGCGAGAATCTGCTCAGCTTCGAGGTGGTGCGGACCAATGGCAATAGCGTCGACGTCAATATCGTGTACGCGCAGAACCTACCGGCAGGGGTCGATGCAGACCGCTACCAGCCCCGAAGCATCGATATGCAAATCAACTTTACCAACGGCCTCAGCTTACCCAATAACGATAATGATGCCCTGACCTTGGGGCCGGCCACGTTGGCGGCCCAGAAAGAGCAATTGGTGCGTGGCCGGACCCCCGGGGAATTCAGCTTCTTGCTATTGTCCTTCGACCCCAACGCGAGTCGGAATCCGATTCAACCCGGGGTCATCGCGACCCTCCACTTCACTCGCCAGGGCAATGCGGCTCAGTCCATCACTTGGGATGACCAATTGACCACCATGGCCGGCGATCCCATCATCGCGCCCGTCGCACCTCAAGAGATCTTGGTGCTCGAGGATTTCCAACTCGACTGATCAAGGGGCCAACTTGACCCCTTGGCCGAAAGGCCGTCTAGTCAGTTCGATGCCTAAAGGTGAAGGACTGCGAGATGATCAAACGGACGTTTCTCTTGGCCACTCTCGTCGCTGTCTGTACCTCGGGGTGCGGGCAGGACGAAACCAAAGGCTCCGCCGACAAGAATCCTTCGCCGCCGAGTCAGGCGGCTACGCCGATCGCTAAGAAGAATGTGTCCCCACCGCCGCCAAAGGGGACTGTGGCTCCGCCTCGAGCCAAGCCGAAAGCCGGCGCCCCGACGCCGGCAGCACTCGTCAAGCAGGTGATCGAAGCGGCCGATACGAAGCTAAAGAGGGGCGATACAGCGGGCGCGGTAAAACTCTACAACCAGGCGATGCGGATGAACCCGAAGGGGCATGTTCCCTTTCAACGGCTCTGTGTGCACTACACCAAAGCGAATCCTGACTTGGCCTTGCCTCACTGCCGAGAGTGGTTCAAGCGTGAGCCGCACGAGCCCACGAAGAAGGGGATTGTGCCCATTCTCTTCAAACTCAAGGCCAACGCAGCCGCCAAGAAGTAGGCGCAACGCTTCAGCGCCTCGTCCCGCCTCGACGGCATCCTTTTCGTCCGAACATTTGACTGAGGAGCAGGGGATACCCTCTTTGTCACTCAGCGCCCCAACCGTAGGCAGCGGGACAGATCTGGCGGGAGATGGTCAGCGACGCGCGGGTTGGGCTCATTGCCTACCGAATAATGACAGTGAGAGTCGATGATGCGGCGGTCCACCCGTACCGATCGTCGACGTTGGATGAGAAGACACCGAACGCCGTCTACGGACAACGGTAAGTACTGGCACTCCATCGCTGCAAATCCTCAACGGCTTCGTCTTTCAGTAGGCCCACTATGGACCCGATGTGCGGGGACCGGCGACTGGATAGATCCCTCCCGTCCCGAGAGAGCGTTGTACACGCGTCGGGTTGGGGAGGGGATGGGTCTACAGCCTCGAGAGGCGTTCTATTCAGGGAGTGTTGAGGGTGCCGCCGGCGTACATTGCATCGATTACGTCGGCGTACTTCTTGTTCACCACGTTGCGCTTGACCTTCATGGTGGGCGTCAACTCATCGCCTTCGACGGAGAAGGGCTCGGGGAGAATGGTGAACTTCTTGATCGTCTGGTACCGCGCGAGCTTCGAATTACACTCGTTGTCGATGTAGGTCTGGACGTAGGCGCGGACCTTTTCGCACTCGGCGATCTCGGCATAGGTCTTGGCGCTGGAGCCGGCGGCTTCGGGCAACGCCTCGAAGGTTTCGGCATCGAGGGCCATGAGTACGCAGAGATACGGTTGGCGGTCGCCCACGACCACGGATTGGCCCACCCCGACGAGGGAGGTGAGGTGCTGCTCGATCTCCGCCGGTGCAACGTTCTTGCCGCCGGCGGTGATGATCAGGTCCTTCTTACGCCCAGTAATCTTGAGGAACCCATCGCTGTCGAGCTCACCAATATCACCGGTGTGCATCCAGTCGTCTGAGTAGAGCTCTTCGGTCTTCTCGGGCAGCTTGAAGTACCCACGGGTCATGCCCTTTCCGCGGAGCATGATCTCGCCGTCTTCGGCGATGCGAATCTCCACGCCCGAGAGTGCACGTCCGACGGTGCCGAAGCGGGGATAGCCCACGGGCTGCCCACTGGCGACGCCGGTGGTCTCGGTCATGCCGTAGCCTTCGTGGATGACAATCCCGAGGGAGGCGAAGAATTCGAGGGTCGAGAGCGAGATCGGGGCGGCGCCACTCACGGCGCCAGCCAATCGGTCGAACCCGAGGGCGGCCTTGACCTTGTTGATCACGAGCTTATTCGCCATGCGGCGCGCAAAGGTATCTACCGGCTTGCCAGTGCGGACCGATTTCCTGAACGCGGCGAGCTCGGTCCCAATGGCCCATTGTGCCAATTTGGCCTTGATGCCCGTGGCGGCGCCCAGCTTGGCGCGCATCGCCGTCTCGAACTTCTCCCAGACTCGAGGCACGGCCAAGAAAACCGTGGGACGGGCTTCGATGAGCACCTCTTTAACCTTCTTGAGGTCGGTACAGAAGTACACCTCACCGCCCTGGGTCAGGCCCAGGAAGTTGGTGAAAATCTGTTCGGCCACGTGGCTGAGGGGGAGGTAGCTGACGCCAACGCCGTCATCGACGGTGATTTCAGGAAAGTCATTGGCGATGCCGCTGGCGACGGTGTTGATGCCTTCGTGGGTCAACTCGGCGCCCTTGGGTAGCCCCGTGGTGCCGGAGGTGAAGATGAGCAACGCAATATCGCTCGGGACGATGGCATCCGTGCGCGCTTGAACCTCGGAGATCTGCTCGTCGCCACCGAGGGTCAATACCTTTTGGAAACTGATGATGCGGTCATCATCCCGCTCCACATCCTCCATGGTGATGAGGGTGTCCACCTCCATCAGGCCTTCCTCGATGCACTCCAGGTGCTTATCGAGCATGGCTGCGTCTTCGACGATGCAGATGCGTACGCCGGAGTGCTTGATGATGTAGGAGGTCTGCTCCTTGGTGCTCGTCGGATAGATCGGGGCAGGGATCCCGCCAGCGGCGACGATACCCATCTGCGCCAAAACCCACTCGGGTCGGTTGGACCCTACGATGGAGACCGGGTCCTTTGGGGTGTGCCCCAATGCCACCAGGCCGGCGCCGAACGCTCGCATCTTGTCGCTGTATTGGCGCCAGGTGATGGATCGCCAACCGCCATTGGTCTTGGACCAAAGCGCGGCCTTGTTGGGGGTCTGCGTGGCCCAGTGATCCACCCATTGAAGCAAGGTCGAAGGCTTACTCATGATTCGCTTCTCTTCCGTCGGTCCGATTGATGGGAAACGGGAGAATATGAATTTCGTGGCCTAACCTTCAAGAGGGGTCAATGGATCCTGCGAGAAGTGTGCCTGACTTTGGGGGGG
>Ga0115011_10003033_pt1 | contig 11512 bp, 11 predicted proteins | sample TroAtlMetagenome_2_FD_88705 | JGI IMG/M metagenome (GOLD analysis project Ga0115011, IMG submission 88705) | Marine eukaryotic phytoplankton communities from Atlantic Ocean - Tropical Atlantic ANT8 Metagenome | ecosystem: Environmental > Aquatic > Marine > Oceanic | place: Tropical Atlantic... | reverse complement strand
TGGGAGTTAGGTTGGGAGTAAAGTTTGACCCAATTGAATCAGTAGGGCTTTATGTACCTGGAGGCAAAGCTCTGTATCCATCATCTGTTTTAATGACTTCTATACCGGCATTAGTTTCAGGAGTAAAAAACAGAATAATGGTTTCTCCAATATCAAACATTAATCCTCCACAAATAATATTGGCTGCAGCTTATTTGGCTGAAGTAACTGAACTTTATACAATGGGGGGCGCGCATGCAATAGCTTCATTAGCATATGGAACCAGGTCTATACCAAAAGTAGATAAAATTGTAGGACCAGGTAACTCCTTTGTTTCAGAAGCTAAAAGACAAGTATTTGGCAAAGTTGGTATTGATTCTATTGCGGGTCCTTCAGAAATTTTAGTATTATCAGATAATAAAAATGATCCAACTTGGGTTGCTTATGACCTTCTTTCTCAATCTGAGCATGATGAGGATGCTCAATCAATTTTGATTACTGATGATATCAAATTTGGTAAAGAAGTAGAACTTTCTATCCAAGATGCTTTAAAAGATTTACCAAGGAAAAAAATAGCTTCTGAATCATGGTACAACAATGGAGCTATAATAATTGTTGATGATTTAAATGATTCTATAGATTTAATTAACCAAATTGCTCCAGAGCATCTAGAGTTGTCAATTCAGAATCCTAATTCTTTTTTAAAAAAGATTAAGAATGCAGGGTCAATTTTTGTTGGCAGATACACACCTGAAGCTATTGGAGATTATGTAGCAGGACCTAACCATGTTTTACCGACTGGAGGAACGGCTAGATTTTCAAGTGGACTGGGTGTTGAAGATTTTTTTAAAAGAAGTACATTTATTGAGTGCAACAAACAAAATATGTTAATTTTGAGAAAACATGCAAGTGTATTGGCAGACATTGAAGGATTGGATGCTCACAAAATTTCAATGAATATTAGAAATTAGTTTATTTAAATAAGACTTGACTATTTAAACATTATAAGCAGATTGTAAGTTTATTTAAAAAGGTAAATTATGGCAAAAGAAGGTGTAATTGAATTTTCTGGAGTAGTTGAAGAACTACTTCCTAATGCAATGTTTAGGGTAAAACTAGATAATGATCATGAAGTTTTAGCTCATACAAGTGGTAAAATGAGAAAAAACAGAATAAGGGTATTGCTAGGTGATAAGGTAACTGTAGAGATGACACCTTATGATTTAACAAAGGGTAGAATTACTTTTAGATATAAGTAAAATTCATCAATTATTACAAAATGTCTGCTAAAAAAAATGAAATACATTTTGTACTTGGATCTTCTTCAAACAGAAGAAAAGAGTTGCTTGGCCAAATAGGAGTTTTTCCTGACAAAATTGTAAAGCCAAATATAGAAGAAAATATTTTCAATAAAGAAGTTCCTTTGTCGTATGTTAAAAGAATGGCTATGAAAAAGATGGATTTTGTTCAAAACAAATATCCAGAATCTCTAATATTGACTGCTGATACAGTTGTTGCTGTTGGTAGAAGGATTTTACCCAAAACTTTTTTAAGAGAAGAATTACTAAATTACTTAGGTCTACTTTCAGGAAGAAGGCATCGTGTTATTACTGCTTTTAGTATAAGTTCTCCATTTTTTAAAACAAAAGTAAAACATGTTACTTCAATAGTTAAATTTAAAAGACTTACAACAGAAGAGAAAAACTTTTATTCAAACAGTAATGAATGGAAAGGAAAATCTGGTGGGTACGCAATTCAAGGGGTTGCTTCAAGGTATATAAATTTTTTGTCAGGATCATATAGTAATGTGGTTGGCTTGCCTTTAAGTGAAGTTTATAATTTTTTGGTTTCAAATGGATATAAAATAAATAATGAAAAGAAATAAATTATTAAAGCAGTGCTTAATATGTAAGAAAGAAATTTTAGTGAAATCAATTAACTATCCTTTTTGTTCAGTAAATTGTAGCAATATCGATCTAAGCAGATGGTTTGATGAAAAATATACTTTTTCTGAAGAAATTGACGAAGAAAATATTAATTTTTTTCAAAAGTAGACATTTTCTTTTCTGGAATGTATAGATAATATTGTGCCCAGGTAGCTCAGTAGGTAGAGCAGAGGACTGAAAATCCTCGTGTCGGTGGTTCGAATCCGCCCCTGGGCACCACTTGTTAAAAAACTAAAATTTTATAATTACTTTTTAAAATCAAAAATAAACTCACACTTTTTAGAAACTTTTCAATCTATGTGATTAAGATAAGTTTTTACCTTTTTCAATAACATCACTAAGAGAATAACTATCTAATACGGAGTCTAGTAATTGTTCAGAACGATTCCAGTCATAGGTTCGAAAAGAATGGCCCCTTGTGACAAATTGAGCACCTGCATAAAACATCTCGTATTGTGTATGACGACTTGCAAATTCTGAACCGATAGCGTCCCAGGCGAGCTTCATGAACTTAACTTTTTCCTCTGATGTTCCAATAGCTGATTTTTGAGTAGCTTTTATATATTTATTCAATTCTGGATTAGCAAAATCTTCAGCAGAAGAAGGAAGCATAATCAAACCTCCGCCAGCTAGTTCTCTCATTGAGGTAATGAACTCAGGATACAATTGCTGTGTTAAAACTTGAGCTGTATACATTAAATTTCTGTCCGGAACATAATATCCATTATATTCTCCACCACCAGATTCCATCCCGTACACAAGTCCCTCAACCATTGCAGCTTGTGCTGCTAAGTGGCCTAATTTTTCTGCAACAGCTGGTATATTAATAGTACCAATTGTTTCACAAATACGTTTAGCCACACCAAGTTGAAATTGCATCTTTACCATTAATCTTATTTGAGCTTGGTAATTTTGCATATAATGGGCATAGGTATCTTGAAATTGAGCTCGGGCGGTATCTGTATCTTTATAAATAAAGACTCGTTCCCAAGGGACTTTAACATCATCACAATAAACCAGCGCATCATTTTCGTCGTACCTAGCAGATAATGGATAATCATATAAACTTGTTACAGATTCTTCATAAGATCGACGAGACAATATCTTTAATCCTTTTGTATTCATAGGTATTGCAAATGAAATAGCGTATTTTTCTTCGCCTGCTTTTAATGGTTGAATATTAGCAAAAAGAACCTCGTTTGCCATAATTGAGCCTGTGCCAAGCATTTTTCCACCACGAACGGTAATACCTTTTGAATCTTCGTCTACCACACCAGTTGCAAGAAACTCATCTTGTTGTTCTCCAGTGTCTTTATTTCTATCCGCCTGGGGATTGATAATCACATAGGTCATATATGCATCAGTATCACGAACCCATTGAAAATATTCCCAAATTGCTTTCGCTCTTTCTGGTGAGTGTTTTTCAAAAACTGGTAAACCCATGACTTGACCCACCATAGATGAGGCAATGTGATCAGGAGATCTTCCTAGCCATCCACCAGATAAACGAGACCATCCTGCGATAGCTTTCCTGCGGGCAACAAGCTCATCATAATTTTTAGTTAATTGCCAACAGCGATTAACTCTATTTCCAGATGTTGGGCTTTTGAAAGTCATATATTCAATGTGCTTTGGGTCTGCTTGAAAATCGTATAATGCAGCAGCTGCAGAGACTGCATTTTTATATGCAGGGTGTGTAGTTACGTCTTTTATTTTTTTTCCATTAAGGTAAACTTCTCGACCATCTCTTAGAGATTTTAGATGTTGAGATCCAGTTTTTGTCATATACTTTATCTCCTACAATTAAATTTTCATATACATATACTAATTGAGCAAATAATTATAAGTCAATTTTATTTGACATTTTGATTTCTGATAAGTCAAAATTAATATTTAATAATATTTGCATGAATAAATTTGATATGGAAAAAAATGAAGACAATTATTGTAAAAATTTAGCAATAAAAATTTTTGATGATATAGCTGATTTAACTAAAGACAATCAAGGTGTAACAAGAGAATCATATGGCAAAGGTGAAGACAAAGCTATTAAATATCTAGAAAATTTAGCAAATGATCTGGGGTTGTTCATAGAAGTTGATGAGTGTGCTAACGTAATTTTTTCAATTAATGAAAATAAAAATAGTTCATATATTTTAGTTGGTTCACATATGGACTCAGTGCCTAGGGGAGGTAACTTTGATGGCCTTGCCGGTGTAGTTGCTGGATTTGTAATTTTAGCAGAGATAAAACACAAAAATATTAAATCCAATTTTCCTATAAAAGTTATTGCCTTAAGAGCTGAAGAAAGCGCTTGGTTTGGCCCAAGTTTTATTGGGTCTAAGGCTATCTTTGGATTGTTGACAAAGAAGGATCTTAGCTCAATGCACAGAGATAAAAACTTAAGTTTAAAGGAAGCAATGTTATCTTGCGGTGCCAATGTAGAGAAAGTTCAATCATCTAAAATATTTCTAAATAAAGATAAAATTAAGGCTTTTGTAGAACTCCATATAGAACAGGGACCAATACTTATAGATAAAAAATGGCCTGCCGCAATAGTAACAGGGATTAGAGGGAACATAAGATATAGAAAAATTAGTTGTCTGGGTACAGCAGGTCATTCTGGAACAATACCTAGGTGGTTAAGAAAAGATTCTGTTTTTGCTAGTACAGAATTAATTTCAAGAATGGATGATCACTGGAAAACAATTGAACAACATGGAGGTGATCTTGTTCTAACTTCAGGAATTTTTCATACTGATAATTTGCATCATGCTATGTCTAGAATACCTGGAGAATTATTTTTCAGTTTTGAAGCTCGTAGTCAAGATCCGTCCACACTTTTAGCTTTAGAAGGTCTTTTAAAATCTGAGTGTAAAACTATTGAAAAAGAAAGAGGTGTAAAATTTAAATTCGATGATCTAATAAAATCAGCTCCAGCTGAACTGGATAAGAATATAATAGATAAATTATTAAAATCTGCAGAAAAATTTGGATTGAATGAGGCAATCTTACCTAGCGGAGCGGGACATGATGCCGCAATTTTTTCTGATCAAGGTGTACCAACTGGGATGATATTTGTTCGAAATGACAACGGTTCTCATAACCCTGAAGAGACAATGGAAATAAAAGATTTTATAGTAGGTGTATCAATTCTTAAAGACTTTATAAAAAATTTTTGAACATTTAAATTTTGTAATAGAAATTAAAATATTTTTTTATTTTTTATTGGTATAAGTTATAATTTAAAAGAATTTTTAGAGGTGGGAAATATAATGTTCCAAACAAATTTTGCTGAAGAAGAGATGATATCGGAGTTAACAGCTAAAATGTTGATTGAAGTTGAGGCTATAAAATTTAACGTCAAAGTACCTTTTAAATTTACTTCAGGGTGGGCAAGCCCAGTGTATATTGATTGTAGAAAACTTATTTCATATCCAAGAGCAAGACATACATTGATGGGTTTTGCTAGTTCAATGATTACAAGAAATATTGGTTTTGAAACGATTGATTCTATAGCTGGTGGAGAAACAGCAGGCATACCATTTGCTGCATGGATTGCAGACAGACTTATGTTACCAATGCAATATGTTAGAAAAAAACCAAAAGGTTTTGGAAGAAATGCTCAAATAGAGGGAGACTTTCAAGATAATTCTAGAATTTTATTAGTTGAAGATTTAACTACCGATGGTAATAGCAAGATACGGTTTTGCCAAGCTCTTAGAGAAGCAGGAGCAAAAGTAGATCACACATTTGTTGTTTTTTATTATGATATTTTTCCTCACACCAGAAAAATTTTGCAAAAAATAAATTTAAATATGCATTCTTTAGCAACTTGGTGGGATGTTCTTAAAGTTGCTAAAAAAAACAATTACTTTGATATTAAATCAATAGGAGAGATTGAATCCTTTCTTCATGAACCAATGAAGTGGTCTGCAGAACATGGAGGAATTTCTTCATTAGCTGATTAATTTAATATATAAATTTTACAATCTTTATTTATTTTTTAATAAATTAATTTTTCTTTAATATTATTTCAGAGCCCTTTTCTGCTATCATGTTTGTTGCTGCATAAGTGTTTCCAGAAACCATTTCTGGCATAATAGAAGCATCTATAACTCTTAAATTATCAACACCATTAAATTTTAAGTTTAAATCAACAACTGAGCTTTTATCATTGCCCATTCTACAAGTGCCAATTGGATGATAAATAGTGGAACCATTATTCTGTGCATAAGTTAAAATTTTATCATAATTATCAAAACTCTTGCCAGGCAACGTTTCTTCTACACAATATTGGCTTAAAGGAGGAGAAGAAAAAATTTTTCTAACTAATTTTATACCTTCAACTATTGTTTGTTGATCATAACTATTGTTAAGATAATTAGGCTGTATTTCTGGTGCGGTATTGCTTTTTGCAGAAGTTATTTTAACCCAACCTTTACTGGTAGGGCGAAGTTGTGTTATGCCACAGGTCATGCCACTCAATTTTTCTAATTCTGCTGTTCCAACATTAACACTGTCGTAACTTGCAGGAGCAAATAGAAGTTGAACATTTGGGTTAGATAATTCTTTTCTAGTTTTCGCAAAGACGGCACCAGTTGAAACTGGTGTTGTTAGCATTCCTTTTTTAAAAAAAACATATTTAAATACTTCTTTTAATAAATGAAAGCCTCTTGATTTTTCATTATATGTTGAAATGTTTTTTACTCTCATTGCAATTCTAATTGCATAGTGATCTTTTAAATTTTTTCCTACTTCTGGCGAATGAATTAAGCATTTGATACCTAGTTTTTCTAAATAAAATTTATCTCCAATTCCTGAGAGTTGTAATATTTGAGGAGAGTTTATTGAGCCTGCGCTAAGAATAACTTCTTTTCTTACATTGATTTTTCTTAAACTATTATTGTTTTTAAAAATTACACCAGTTATTTTTTTATTTGTTAAGATTAATTTTTCTACTAAGGAGTTTTTAATTAATTTAAAATTTTTTTGATGAAGTATTGGCCTTAAATAGGCATCAGCAGCACTCCATCTAACATTATTTTTAATCATGTTTTGGTAAGTGGCTGTTCCTTCTTGATTCCCACTATTATAGTCTGAGTTTTTTTTGATACCAATTTTGTCAACTGTATCAATAAAGATTTTAGTCAATGGGTGCAATTCGGTTAAATCTGATATAATTAATGGACCGCTTGTACCACGAATTTTTTTGTCTCCGTTAATTCTTGTTTCAGCTTTTTTAAAATATGGTAAAACACCATCCCAATCCCATCCAGTGCAACCTAATTGAGCCCAACCATCATAATCTGCTGCTTGTCCTCTAACGTACAAATGTCCATTAATAGAACTGGATCCGCCAACAACTTTACCCCGAGGGAACTTTATCGATCTATTTCCTGTATTTTTTGAAGGAGAAGTAAAATATGGCCAATTTAGTTTTGGATTATAAACTGTTTTAGAAAAACCTGCAGGTATTTTAATATAAGGGTTTGTGTCATTACCACCAGCTTCAAGGCAAAAAACTTGAAATTGTTTTTGTTTTGATAATCTGTTAGCTACAACACAACCTGCTGCGCCTGCTCCAATAACTAAATAATCACAATATAGCTCTTCCAAAATTAAACCCTTTTAAAATTTTAATCATCTTAATTTAAGTATTTAGCTTTAGAAAAACTATCTTGAACTGTAGTCCTTACTAAATATCTAGGTTCTTTAGGGTTATAATTTGTGCCCCTATGTAAAATAGACCTGTTATCCCAGATCAATAGGTCATTTTCTTCCCATGTGTGAGAGTAAATAAATTTTTCTTGCGAAGAAAATTCCTTTAAATAAGTTAATAATTTTTCACTTTCTTTTTCTGGAAGATCTTTAATATAAGCAGTATGTGATCCAAAATATAATGCTCTTTTTTTATTTTTAGGGTTAGTTTTTACCATTGGTTGAACTACTGGAGGGAATTTTTCAAATTCAATTTGGCTAACCATTTTTATATCAATTTTAGATCTAGAGTGTGCAAAATGGTGAACAGCTTCTAAATTTAGAACTTTTTCTTTAATATCTTTTTTTAAATTTTCATAAACAACTCTCATGCTAACAAACTCTGTATTCCCTCCTTCAGTCGGCACTTGTTTTCCAGAGAGAATAGATGCATGAGCTGGTATAATTTTGAAAGAACTATCACTATGCCATTGTTGGTTTGCTCTATCATTTTTTGACTGTTTATGATCGGTATCAACAACCTTTCCAGTCTCATCTAAATTTGTAAGTATAACTAAATTTGAATTTGTTCCTAATGTGCCAGGTTTTGTTACTTCTAATTCTCCAAATAATTTTGTAAAATCAATTTGCTCTTGTTCGTTGATTACCTGTTTTTTAATAATGACTAGAGAGTGTTCTTCAAATAGATCCACTATTTCTTTTTTTTCATTAGCACTTAATGAATTGATATCTATATTCTCAATACTAATTCCAAAATTATCATGTAACTTTTTTACCAACATAATCTCCTGTATTTTAGATTAAATTAAATATTTTTGTAGTTATTTCTAAAAAATTTATTTAAATTGATGATAGGCAACAGAGGGTAATGCATGGAAACAAATAAAAGGAAAGTTCTAGTTGTTCAAGGCTTGCACGAACAAGGTATAAAAATGTTAGATAAAAGGTCTGATATTGAATACCAAGTTTTAATGTCAGATGATGAGAATGAGATTTCAGATGCTGCAAAAGATGTACATGGAATAACTGTTAGAACTGCTAACATAACTCAGAAAATTATAGAAAGTGCTAAAAATTTGTTAGTAGTTTCAAGGCATGGTGTAGGTTATGATTCAATCGACACAAAAACATTGAGTGAAAAAAAAATTCCTCTTACCATTGCGGCCCATTCTAACATGATTTCAGTTGCAGAACATGCAATGTTCTTTCTATTAGCTTTGTCTAAAAATGTATTTTACTACGACGACTTTACTAGAAAGGCAGACTGGTCAACACGTTGGAATATAAAAGCATGGGACCTCGCAGAAAAGAAAATTTTAATTATTGGTTATGGAAGGATTGGTTCCAGGGTTGTTAAAAGGGCATTAGCTTTTGAAATGAAAGTTTATGTTTATGACCCTTTTGTTGACAATAAGGTTATTAGTTCGTCTGGCGCAATACCAACAGATAATATACAAGATATTTTGTATGAAATGGATGCAGTGTCCATTCATTGCCCAAGAAACGCAGAAACAGAGAATATGTTTTCAAAAAAAGAATTTGATCAAATGAAAAACACATCTTTTATAATTAATTGTGCAAGAGGAGGTATTATTAATGAAGACGACCTTTGTAATGCATTAGATAATGATAATATTGCAGGTGCTGGATTAGATGTTTTTGACATTGAGCCTGCTCCAAAATCTAACCGAATGTTAAACACTAAAAATGTTATTTTGTCACCCCATATAGCAGGGGTGACTGTAGAGGCGACAGTACGGATGGCTAAAGAAACTGTTCAAAATGTCCTGGATGTTTTTGATGAAAAAGTAAATGAAAATGTTATTGTAAATAATGAAATTTTAAGGAGATAATTTTGAAACAGCAAGGTTTAAACAAATGCTGGATGGAAGGTAAAGGTGCCATTAATGGATGGTGCAGTATTCCATCTACAATTACTGCAGAAATAATGTCTTTAAATAAATTTGACTCTATAACCATAGATTTACAACATGGTTTGATTGATTATCAAGTTGCATTAAATATACTTCAAGTTTTCTCAAAAATAGAAACCACTCCAATGGTAAGAGTGCCGTGGAATGAACCTGGAATAATAATGAAAATGCTAGATGCAGGTTCTTTAGGCATAATTTGCCCAATGATAAATAATAAAGAAGATGCATCAAAATTTGTAGGTGCAACAAGATATGTCCCTGATGGGTTTAGAAGCTCAGGACCAACTAGAGCTGTGATGGTGCACGGCGGCACTTACCATGATGAAGCAAATAATAAAATAATTTCATTAGCAATGGTAGAGACAGAGGAAGCATTAGATAATGTTGATGATATTGCTTCAACTGAAGGTTTGACTGGTATCTATATAGGTCCCTCAGACTTAAGTATTTCAATGGGTCTAACGCCAGGTTTGGATAGAACTGAAGAAAAAATGGTCAAGGCTATAGATAAAATAAAAATGGCTTGTAAAAAGCATAATATAAAAGTTGGCATTCATTGCTTGTCTCCTGAGTTTCTAAAAAATAAACTTAAAGAAGGGTATGATTTAACAACTCTTGGGTCTGATTTCAGATTTTTTAGCGAGATATTGTCTAAAAAAATTCAAGAAGCTAGAGAGTAACTTAAAATTTTTTTTCCTGATTCTTACCTATTTTATTTAATAACTTTGTTAGCGTTTGTGGCTGCAGGAATTTTAAAAGGGGCTACAGGAGCTGGGGTTCCTATTATTACCATACCTGTAATTTCTGCTTTTTATGATGTAAGGCTTGCTGTTGTAATTATGGTTATTCCAAATGTATTAACAAATATTCATCAATTATACACATACAGAAAATTTATATTACCGCTAAAGCTTACATTTTTTTTTGCACTTGGTGGAGGATTAGGAGCTTTTTTAGGCACAATATTTTTAGCACATTTATCTTTAGACATATTGTCTATTGGAGTTGGGTGTATAGTTTTAATGTATATAATTTTTAAACTATTTGCTCCAAGTTGGCATTTAGTTTATCAAAAATCTAAAAATTTATTTTTTCCATTTGGTTTTCTAGGAGGTATTTTACAAGGTGCATCAGGTATTTCTGCGCCAATATCTATTACATTTTTAAACTCAATGAAGTTAACAAGGGAAACTTTTATATCGACTATATCCGTTTATTTTATGATGATGTCTTTTTTTCAGGCACCAGGCTTAATTTATTACAAGTTTTTAGGATATGATATTATTTTTATAAGTTTACTTTGTACCTGTGTATTATTATTAAGTATGCCAATAGGTGCTAGAATTGTTAAATCAATGTCAGTTAATGCATTTGATAAGCTCATTTTAATTTTGTTAGGAACTATTACCTGTAAAATATTTTTTGATACTTTTTTAAAATGATCATTTATATCCACATGAAATTTTACTGTTAATAACAGAGCATTGGTACTTCATTTCATTAGCAGAATTAATTATATTTTTATGGGTTAAACATTGGTGTAAAAAATCTGACCTTTTAAAATTATGCTTATAATTTTTAGATTTATCATTTGATACTAAATCATAAAAGCTGTTTGGATTTAGTTTTATTTTTTTAGACAGGTTTGTATATAAATAAGAATAGTCTTTAAACGTTTGTAACGAAAATGAATTTTGTGAATTTTTTGAAAGAAAAATATAACCTGAATTATTTTCAATTGTATTGCTGTTGATTAATAAATGATATTTAAAGCCACTTATTCTATTTGTAAAAAATAAAAATTTACCTTTTAAGATAATAACCGTAATTAATTTTTGAGACTTATTAATTGATTTTATTTTAATTGATGAATTTTTTGAAAAACAAATTTTGTTATTATCCATTAATAAAATGGCAGGTTTTTTAATTGAT
>Ga0115011_10003031_pt1:5000-11514 | contig 11514 bp, 15 predicted proteins | sample TroAtlMetagenome_2_FD_88705 | JGI IMG/M metagenome (GOLD analysis project Ga0115011, IMG submission 88705) | Marine eukaryotic phytoplankton communities from Atlantic Ocean - Tropical Atlantic ANT8 Metagenome | ecosystem: Environmental > Aquatic > Marine > Oceanic | place: Tropical... | reverse complement strand
GTTGGTGGTGTATGGCATATCTTTACAAAACCATTTGCATGGGCTCGTCGTGCATTTGTATGGTCAGGTGAAGCATACTTATCATACAGTTTAGCAGCAATTTCATTAATGGGTTTCACTGCTTCTTTATACTCATGGTATAATAATACAGCTTACCCTAGTGAATTATATGGTCCAACTGGTCCAGAAGCATCACAATCACAAGCATTTACTTTCTTAGTTCGAGATCAACGTTTAGGTGCAAATGTATCATCTGCACAAGGTCCAACTGGTTTAGGTAAATATTTAATGCGTTCTCCAAGTGGAGAAATTATTTTTGGTGGTGAAACTATGCGTTTCTGGGATTTACGTGCTCCATGGGTAGAACCATTACGTGGTCCAAACGGTTTAGATATCAACAAAATTAAAAATGATATTCAACCTTGGCAAGAACGTCGTGCTGCTGAGTACATGACTCATGCACCATTAGGTTCATTAAATTCAGTAGGTGGGGTAGCAACAGAAATTAACTCGGTAAACTATGTTTCACCACGTTCATGGTTATGTTGTTCTCACTTCTTCTTAGGTTTCTTCTTCTTAATTGGTCACTGGTGGCATTCTGGTCGTGCTCGTGCGGCAGCTGCTGGTTTTGAAAAAGGTATTAATCGTGCAAACGAACCTGTTTTATCAATGCGTCCAATTGATTAAAACTTAAAACGATAAAATTTATTCAACTATCAAGTTGAATAAATTTTATTCAAATTATTATTTTTTTGATATACTTAGACATTAGTAAAATAAATACTTGGGTTACCTGGGACTCGAACCCAGAACAAATCGGTTAAAAGCCGAGTACTCTACCATTGAGTTAGCAACCCTAGTTTAATAATACCATGAAATTGAATAAATATTAACTATTTTAATTTCGAAAAAGATTATATTTCACTAAATACGCTCTTTTATACACTTTAAAATTCTCAAAGTAAATATTATTTAAAAATAATATATTTACTTTGAGAATTTTAAACTAGAATTATATTTAGCATTATAGGTTATTTTGTTATTTAAAATTTTAATAAAAATTTATAAATTAAGGATTTTAAAAATGGTTAATTGGCAAGTTATAGGTCAGCTAGTATCAACAGGTACTATCATGTTATTAGGACCAGCTATCGTTGTATTACTAGCCTTAAAAAAAGGAAATCTTTAAGATTTCATAGATTATTCATTTAAACTATTAATATAAAAACTTTGAGAGAATATTTATGATAACTGCTTTAACAGCTTTATTAGTATTAGTTTCATTAGCTTTAGTTGTGACTGTTCCAGTAGCATTAGCTACACCTGGTGAATGGGAGAGTTCAAAAGATCAATTTAATAAAGCTTTCACACTTTGGGTTGGTCTTGTTGTTGCAATTGCTACTGCAGATGGTATTTCATCATCAATTTAATTATTTTAGAAATTATAGTTTTAATTATTAACTATAATTTCTAATTATATTTTATTCAGAACCTTGACAAATTTAGTACGATAATATAATATATTAGATATAGAGTAATCTAAGATAGTTTTAATTTTAGTGCGGGCATAGCTCAGCGGTAGAGCGCAACCTTGCCAAGGTTGATGTCGCGCGTTCGAATCGCGTTGCCCGCTTTCTAAAGATTAGAATTTAATATTGTTGCCCCCATCGTCTAGAGGCCTAGGACAGCTCCCTTTCACGGAGCAGACAGGGATTCGAATTCCCTTGGGGGTATTATTTAACAACAATAGTTATTCATACTATTTGCCTGTTTGGCATAATTGAACAAAATACTTGCATCCTAGTGAGATACAAGTCGTTAATAGTATCAATTTTTTCAAACCTAACAACCTTTCCAAGGTAGTTTAGATTTCTTACAACACCACACAAAGACTTTACAGCCTATTGAAATTGGAGTTGTAACTAAAGCAGTAACGTTCGGCCCTGGCACGAACGAAGCGCAAATTTGTAAAGAATCCGCTGCAGTGCCTACACATGAGACTGCAAAGCAAATGCCGTCTTGACAAGCAAGAGCTTCAATGGCATCTACTGTTCCTTTTGCAGCACCAGCTGCCCCAGTAGTTGCACCCGTAATCTTAGTGATATACTCAATACCACTGTTAGCTGCGTTGCCAATTTTTGTTGGCGACTGCAGCCCATCATTTACTCCTTTCGTTATATTGTAAATTTTGCTAAATGGCCATTTTAACATTTTGATAGTAGTAGACATTTGTTCCCCCTTAAGTTACAAATAATGGTTTTTGACTTTCTTATAACTAACCTAGAAAAAAACTAGCTGCTAGCTATCATAACATTATAAGTCAAAATAAATTTTTTTAAACCAAATTTTATTTTGTACAAATAAACCTTTTTTAGTTAAGAAATAAAGAATTGTAATAATCGCATAATCTGATAAATACTTCTTTGATTTATCGTATATATAGGAATTTTTCGTTGATGTGCTAAATTTTTCAATCGAAAATTTTGTCTCAAATGTTTTTTTAAACCGATTATTAAATTTGCTTGTTTAATTTTCCTTGTTATAACAACTTTATTACCAAGTTTTACGAGAATTTCACGAATTAAATTTTTAGATAAAGAATAAGGATAAATAACTAGAGTTGTATTTTTGAAATTTATCGAACCAAGTGTTTTTGGCTTATACATTTCAAACCAATTTCTATGAATCGCTATCATTTCTCGATTTAAAAACCAAGAGTTTTTTGTTAAAAAATCTTTTTGTAATTTTTTATAAGTAATACTTAACTTTTCATTTTTTTTTATACTTCGGGTTTGTAAAATAGTAAAATTATCACGTAAAATTAAATCAACCGAGTTTTCAACATTTTCATGAATTGTCCAAGAATAAACATCATTAACTTCAACAGCAAGTTGGAAAGCCGGATAAGATTTCCTTTCTAAAATACTTTTTTGGGTACCTCTTCTTTTCGCTTCTTCATCACTTATTGTGACATATTGAATTCCACCAACTAAATCTGATAACGATGGATTTTTAATTAAATTTTCTAAACAATTTCCATGAGTTGTACCAACTAATTGAACACCTTTTTCGGCAATAGTCCGTGCGGCTAAAGCTTCTAATTCTGTTCCAATTTCATCAATGACAATGACTTGCGGCATATGATTTTCAATTGCTTCTAACATAACTTTATGTTGGAGTTCTGTTTTTGCTACTTGCATACGACGAGCTCGACCAATTCCATTATGAGGAACATCACTATCACCAGCAATTTCATTAGACGTATCAATAATAATAACGCGTTTTTCCATTTCATCTGAAAGAATTCGAGCAATTTCTCGAATAATTGTAGTTTTCCCGACACCAGGTTTTCCTAATATTAAAATTGATTTTCTAGATTCAAGTAAATCCCTAATAATAGATATAGTACCAAAAATAGCACGTCCAACTCGACAAGTTAAACCATTAATTAAAAATTGCCTATTTCTTATACAACTTATTCGATGAAGTGTACGTTCAATACCGGCACGATTTTCCCCACTAAATTTACTTATCCGTCTAGTAGTATAATCAAGATCTTGCCATGAGATAACTTTTTGTGATAAATATTCTGGACCAGTTGTAAATCTTGCCTCCGGTCTCCGACCTAAATCTAAAACAATTTCAATTAATTTTTCTTTATTTGAGTGGTTATAGACATGTTGATAAATAAAAAATGGTAGATTCTTTAAAAGTTTTTCTAAATCATCATCAATATTCATTTATTGTAAATTTATTTAAGATTATAAAAAAAATACTATAAAAATTACTGGAAATGTTTAATTTTATACAGTAATTTTTATAGTTAGAATACAAATATGAACTGTAATATAACAAGTTAGTTACTAACTCAGTTGATAATGTATTATTGAGTCTATTTTCTATAGTATATTCTGACAAAAATAGACTTATCATAGTTTTCTCGTTCTAGACACCGATATTATGGTTTCTAGCTAACTTTTGTAAGTTTTGTCTGCTTAATCATCTCATAAAAACTAGAGTAATCTAAAACAGCCATTTGAGCTAACATTTTTCTATTTAGATTAATTTTATTTTCCTTAAGACAATTTATTAATTGACTATAAGTAGTACCACTTTGTCTTGCAGAGGCATTTATTCGACTAATCCATAATTTTCGGAAAACACGTTTCTTTTGTTTTCTTCCTACATACGCATAACGTAAAGCTTTCATTACTTGTTGGTTTGCTACTCGAAAAAGACGAGAGTGCGCGCCTTTATAACCTTTGGCAAGCTGTAAAATTTTCTTTCGACGTTTACGGGCAACATTCCCTCGTTTAACTCTTACCATTTTTTATTCTTAATAAGGTAACATTAATTTAATAGGTTTACTATCACCAGCTGCAACACATACGCGCTGTGATAGTCTTCGTTTTTGAACATTTGATTTTTTCATTAAAAGATGGCCTTTATATGCATGGCGACGTAAAAAATTACCAGCACCTGTTTTTTTATAACGTTTTAAGGCCGCTTTTCGAGTTTTTAATTTAGGCATAAAATTTTAATTTTTTTTAGAAGAGTATAATTCCTTAAAGTAAAGTTTTGACTTTAAAGGATGTGAATATAATACCTGTTCATATTGATAAAAATTCTTAAAAGAAGAAGATTGCCAATTCACTGGACAAGCTTGACCTGGATTTTTTTTCACATATTGAATTGATTCAATAATACGAAGCAATTCATTTATACTCCGACTACATAATAAATTGTTAACAGTATAATATTGAATTATTCCTTCTTTGTCAATAATGAATACCCCAGGCACGGCTAACCCTTCTTCAGTTAAAAGTCTATAATCTGTTGTAATAGTATGATTTAAGTCAGAAATTAAAGGATAATTTAAATTTGCTAATCCTCCTTTTTTTCGACTTACTAATAATGACTGAAGATGTGAAAAAGGGCTATCAATTGAAATTGCTAAAATTTGAGTTGATAGTTTTTTAAATTCAGATACTTGGTCACTTAATGCGATCAATTCTGTTGGGGCTACAGGTGTAAAGTTAGCGGGATAAAAAATAAGCATAACGTACTTTTTTCCACGATAATCTGATAAACGGATTCGTCCCAAACGTTTTTTAAAAACTCCAACTGTTATAAAATTAGGTGCCCTTTTTCCAATTTGAGGAAAAGTTATCATTGCTACAATTAGATAAACAAAATTTTTAATTAAAAAATAATATCATAAATAAAGAAGTAGAGCAATTCGAATGTCGACTACTTTAGTTCTTTATTTTATCAGTATTAAATAATTTTAGTAAATTCTCTTATTTAATAATTTATTATTCTTTTTTTACTTCGATTAATTCATCCAAAGTAAAATTATTAGTACTTGTACCGTTATAATTTACATTTTCAAATCGAACAACAATTGGATAACGAATACCATTATTATCAACTGTTGCAACTGTTCCAATTTTATAAAACCAATACGATTCTGGTCTAAGAATACGAACTTTTGAATTACGTTTAATCATCTTTATTTTATATCATCTAATAAATTAATTTTGAATTATAATTTAATGAAAATTTTATAAACAATAAAAAATATAAAAATATTTTTTGTAATAGGAAAAAAGTTATTTTGAAAGTTTTAAAATATACCTAAAAAAAGCGAACAGCAATTTTTTCCTTTTTACAAATTCAGTAATAATTTCATCCCTTTCTATCAATTTATGATTCTCGTACCTGGTTTATTTATTGATGAAAAAAAGGATTATCTAGAAATACTACCAAAATAATGGAAGTGTAAATATGCAAATTAATCTATAAAAAAGTTTAGGCCCAGTAGGAATCGAACCTACATTAGAAACTTAGAAGGTTCCTGTCCTAATCCGTTAGACGATAGGCCCGACTAAAAACAATGGGTAATGGGTAATACAGGATTTGAACCTGTGACCTTCTGCTTGTAAGGCAGACACTCTACCACTGAGTTAATTACCCATTCACATTAGTGTAATGTATTTATATATAATAAATATACTATACAAAGCATTTTTGTGTCAATATTTAATTAATATTAATATGATCCAATGAATGATGTACCAGATAATATTCAGTTTTTATAAATAGCAATGGTCATCATATGTAGCGTAGCATTTCAGTATAATTATCAGATGAAGTAGTTGAAAAATATAAAACATTTTCTTCATTGAGTTTAAACACATATTTTCTAGTTTAAATGAACTTTGAAAGGTTGAATTTACTCAAGGAAAATTTAATAATATCTATTAAGTTGTGACACTTAAATATTATTGAATATAATTGCAGTACTAATTGTTCTTTACATCTTATGCTGCTATTTTACAATCCTGACATATTTAGATTTATTGTACAATTATATTTACAATTATATCCAATTCTTATTATACAACATCTTAGTTAAAAGAACAATATTATTTACAATTTTTTGTATTGCCTCGAGTTTTCTACGACGCTTTTGTAATGACGATTGAAAGCGTAGTCATGAATTAGTAATGGT
>Ga0115011_10003029_pt1 | contig 11516 bp, 7 predicted proteins | sample TroAtlMetagenome_2_FD_88705 | JGI IMG/M metagenome (GOLD analysis project Ga0115011, IMG submission 88705) | Marine eukaryotic phytoplankton communities from Atlantic Ocean - Tropical Atlantic ANT8 Metagenome | ecosystem: Environmental > Aquatic > Marine > Oceanic | place: Tropical Atlantic... | reverse complement strand
TTTGTAGCGATTTTTGTGCTCCAATGTTAGAAATTGCTAACAGTAGAGGTCTAAATACGGTCTTAGCAGATGCTATGTCACTACCTTTTGAAGATCGCGATTTTGATCTAATTTCAGTTGGCTTTGGGTTAAGAAATATGGAGGACTGGTCAGAAGCGTTGGTTGAAATGAGAAGAGTATTAAAACCGGATGGACACATTGTTATACTGGATTTTTCATTACCTGATAACAAGTTTCGCAGAGCTCTTTATTGTATATATCTAAATAAAATTCTTCCTTTTATTGCAGGAGTTATTACTCGCAAAAGATCTGCATACAAATATTTGGCAAAAACTATTGGAGAGTTTCCATCTGGAAAATCCATGTGTAATTTTATTGAGAGTAATGGTTTTATAGGGGCTGAATACACTTCTCTCAGTTTTGGTGTTGCTTCAATATATATAGCAAGAAGAGCTGAAGAAGCATAGGGTCGCATTATTCGTTAATTTGCTTAATTATTTTTGCATCCAAAGCAATGAAATTTTGTTTATCAATCAAGCAGATGTCTTTGCTGTCATTAACTCTACAATAATAGAGAAGATTATTCCCTGTTCTGTTTACTGGGGAAATTTCTAATTTAAAATTCAATGGTGTATTATCTGAACCGTTTAAAGTGAATTCTATTTTTCTTATTGGTTCAAGTAATGCGATCTCTGCTTCTTCAGTGTTTTTAACGAGCCATCGAGTGGCTCTGACTGGCAGGCTCAGATGCTGAGCTAACTTTAATGCCTCAGCTTGATCAATTTTTTGAGATACGTTTTCATCTGCGAGAATGGCTAACCACTCATTGGTTTCGTATTTATAATTTAGCTCAAGAGCTATTTGAGGTGGTGAAGTTGTACTGATTTTTGCAATGCTAGAAATGTTGAATGGTGGCCACAGGTAAAGCTCTTTATAGTTCAGGGCTCTAATTGGAATTATTGATGGAAATGCGGGGCTTAGTTTTGCAACTGTTCCACTGCCTTTAATAGTGGCAAAGTATTCAATAATATCCTGATTTTTTGCCAATTGACCTTTAACAAGAAGATCTTTTTTTATGTCGACTAAATTAGGAGATCCATCCTCTTTTTCAGGCTTATTTGGATTTAGGCCTACTAGACTTAAGGATATTTTTAGAGTTGGTTCATTGAGCCCCCATGGTTCTAAATTGCCTGCCGCATCAGCTACAAAATTTTCGACTGTTTCTGAAGAAAGTGCATCAAGAATTTTATATACTCTTTGTTGATCGGCTTTGATTTTTCCTGAATTCTCAATGATTTGCCAACCGTTATTGTCTTGTAGCAAATTAACTTTATAGTTGGGTTTTGCTTCAATGTTAAATGCTACAACTGATTTAGGGTTAAATGGTATTAGTTTTTTGTCACGAATTAAATTTGGATTAAGATCAATCGATTTGATGATTTCCTTATTAATTCGAACAATGGTTTCTGGTCTGTCTGAAATTCGCGCATAGGCCTCAGTTTCAATATTAGAATTTGCAAAATCAATGATTATATTTTTCTGGTTTTGGAATTGTTTAACCTTAATGCTTTTAAATATTGAGTTAAAGTAACTTGCGGTAATGCTCTCTGAGTTATCAATAAATTTTTGAGAGGATAAATTAATAATTTTGGAAATCCATTCATTAATGCTTTTGGAGTTCGTACCAGTTTGCAGGGGCTTGTTTATCATCCAATTCGATTGAACGCTTTCTCGTAGCACGGTTAGTGAAGATCCTGAATCCTCAATGATTTCAATTTCCTTTATATCTTCAATCGAGGGCTTCAGTAATTTATTGTCTCTAATTTGATCTAAAGAAAAGTTGATTGCTTCTCGCGCGTCATTCCAACAAAAGAAAGATGAATTTTCTTTCTGTGTACTCCAATTCGCATAAACAGTTCCGCTAAGGCCAGTGTCATCACCAAAAGTAACTTTTCCTACAAATTGTTGGTTATCATAAAAAGCTAAAGAGGCAGATTCATCATTTATTCCAAGGTTTTTTCCATCGGTGTCAGAATTTTTTAGGTCGAATTTTTTTAAGGAGTTCATAGTTTCAAGCAGCTCCTCAACCTTACTGGAATTTGCTCTATCGAGAATCGGATCAATTATGTCCCATCCTTTAATTTTGTTGCGTTTAAGGGTGATTTCATTTCCACCAGAGGAAATAACTAATTTTTCAATGGATTCAATTGAGTTTATTCTTATTGCTTTTCTATCACTAATTGAATTGTTGCTTCCTGGGCCAGCTTTATTATCCCATGCAACATAAAAAAATAGCATTGCAGTTATGAAGACGAGGAAGTACGTAATTTTAGTATTCATTTAACAGTGCTTTTTCCTATTAATTTCTTCGGGCGCTCCAAGTTGCAATGCCAAAAAGAAGAGCGCTCATTGGAAGAATACAAACAATCAAGTAGAAGAGAGTTTGATATTTTTCTGCAGACATATTGACTTTGAAATTTGTGAAATGACTAGGGTTTATGCCTATTCTTTCTTGGCGATCGATGGTCCAATTAATTGAGTTCATAACAAATTCAGTATTGAGTTTGGTTGGCATTGGATCGAGTAATGTAGAGTTAGCGACAACGACTAGTCTGGAGCTATTTACTTTTATAGAGGCATCTTCTGATCCTCCTTTTTCGACCATTGCTGCTACGTATATTGGATTTGGATTAGGTAAGATATCCTTTTCACTTTGTTTGGGATAACTTTCAGTGTGTTCCAAATCCCCCCAAAATTTTGGATCTGCCTCTAAAAGAGGTGTAGCTATTATGCCTTTTGAAGAGAGTAGCTCATTATCTTCAGCAATTGATAAAGGGCATGTTTGACCTGCGAAAGTAGTGACTTTTCCACCATCACTAGATGATATTGGATTCTCTGAAAGGATTCTACTTTGAAGAGCGTATACTTTTTGAGCTCCACCAATGCCTGTAGTTTCAGAAAATAACATCCTGTATTCGTTATCAACTCTGACTCCAAGAGAGCGGAGGAAAGGATAAAAGTTTGGCATATCCGTTGATGGATTTAACAGAAGAACCATTGATCCTCTTTTTTCTTCCCAATATTCTGTTAAAATACTGACCTCTGAAAGGGTGAAGTCAGTTTCGGGATTTATTAATATGAGGGAATCGGCATCATCAGGTATTTTAGTGATGTTTCCCAGAGTTAATTCTTTGAAGTTAAAAAACTGTTTTTTGCTCAATTTAATGAGTTCTTTATCGGCCGATCTGTTGTTTACTGATTTCAATTTCCCTTTTCCAGCAATTAAATATACAGTCTTGGGTTTTATTTCGGTAACTGCCAGCATTGCGGAAGTAATTGCATCTTCTCCTGAAAAGAATCTCCCATCTTCATTGAGTAGATCAGTCTCTGTTAATTTTTTCACTTTACCCTGTATTTCAATGAATAGACAGTTTTGATCGATTTCTCTTTCATATCGATTGGATATTTCTAGAGCTTTAGCTTTATCAATTACCGGATCGAAGTGACTGAATGCAATCTTACTTTCAGACACGCGCTCATATTCCTCTAAAAGTAGCTTGAGTTGATTTCTTATTTTTGAATTTTTTAAGAAAGCCATCGTTATCGTGACTTTCTGATCGAGTTGCTCTTTTAAGTAGTTGAGAGTATCCTCGGAAACACTAAATTTTTTAGTTGTGCTTAGATCCCACCTTTTATATTCGGAGAAAGATAAATAATTAATTAGAATAAATATTAGAGTTACTGAAACTAATTGGGTTAGACTGTTTAGGACAAGTTTCTTTCGATTAATACCATTTTTTAAATGGTTTTTTTCTACCTTAGTTTTTTGTTTTTCTTTTACCGACATACTAAGCTTTCCATTTACGAAATTCTAAAACGTTATACGTCACGAAGAGAATGAGACCAGTGAAGCTTAAGTAGTACACGAACTGTCTTGTGTCTATTAATCCATTAATGAATACTTCGACATGATTGACGGTTGACACATAAAATAATGAGCTGCGCCATAGTTCAGGAATGGGCAAATCTTGTAAAATGAATCCAACTAAAAAGTGCAACATGCAGAAAGTGAAGCAGGCCATAGCGGCAACTAATTGATTCTTTGTTAATGCTGACGTGAAACACCCGATTGATAAATTAAAGACCCCTAGTAGAAGAATAATAGTGTATGCTCCGCCGACTGACCCAATTGCAAAGCTGTTTTCTGGAGAGCTAAGCCATAACAATATAAAATTCACAACGCTGGGGATCCAAAGGATTATGTAAAATATCAAAGCTGAAAAATATTTGGCTAAAAGTACATGGATTGTTTTAACTGGTGCGGTTAGAAGAGTTTCAATCGTGCCAACTTTATGTTCCTCTGCAAAAAGTCTCATTGTAATGACGGGGAATATGAAAAAGTAGGTTAACCAAAAAGAAGTGGAGCTAAAGGTGTAACCTACTAGAGTTTCATCTACATCATTTTTTCTTAATATTTCAAGGGCTGCCGTGAAAGAGAAACCATTTAATAGCATGACCAAAGATATTATTATCCAAGCTATCGGTGAGTAAATAATTGATTTAAGCTCTTTCTTTAAAATAACAAAACCTGATCTATTAGAAAAAAAATAAATCAATGGTGCCAGAATAAGGATGGCTAGTGTTAATGTAATTATGATTTGAGACTTCACCATAGAGTTAGTTATTCTTATTTTGAATCATTTCGATGAAAGTATCTTCAAGATTTATCCTTTGATGGTGAATTTCTCTAATAATCCATTTATGATCTACAGCTAGATTCATAATTCTCTCTCTAACATCATTTCCGTAATCGACTCTAATTCTAATGAATTGCCAACCATCAATCTCGTTTTCTAGAGTAATCTTTTTTATTCCTGAAATATTTGATATTATATCTCTAGGGTCTCCAGATTGAGTTTTTAATTCCAAGTTTATTATAGACGATGGCTTCATTCTTTCCGACAATTCCAATGGGGTGTCATTGCCAATGATTTTGCCTTTATTTAGAATGAGTACTCGATCGCAAGTTAGTTCAACTTCCCTTAAAATATGTGTTGATATAAGGATTGTATGCTTATTTCCTAATTCTTTTAGGAGTTCACGGAAGCTTCTTATTTGACTGGGATCCAAGCCATTCGTGGGCTCATCAAAAATTAGTAGTGACGGTTTGTTTATCAGTGCGTCTGCTAAACCAACTCTCTGTCTGTAACCTTTCGAGAGAGAGCTTATCATTTGTCCTTTTATATTTTTTATAGAACATAACTCCAAAGTTTCATTTATATTCTTCCTCACGTTTTTCCCTCTCAGCCCCTTTAATTCTGCCCTAAATTGTAAATATTCTTTAACTCTCATGTCTTCATAGAGAGGAACATTTTCGGGCATGTATCCTATATTCTTCTTGGCGAGTAGCGATTGGTGGAAAATATCATGCCCACCGATCAGAGCTGTTCCGGACGTGGGAGGCATGTAACCTGTTAACATTCTGATAGTTGTAGTTTTTCCTGCGCCGTTAGGTCCTAAAAAACCCACTATTTCCCCTGATTCTACATTGAAGGAAATATCGTCAACTGCAGTTCTTCCTACATATTGCTTGGATAGATTAGATACCTTGATCATTTAAGAAATATCCTCAGACTTAATTCTGGGGATGTAATTTAACAGAAATTAGTCCCAATGCCTCTAATTTTTTATTTGAGTTTACATTCGTTACCTCACAGATTCTCTTTAGTAGATGCTTGAAAATGAATAGCAGTATTGCTTCAGGATTTAATGCCCAATTACTAGATGAAAAATTCCACCTGTGGTTGGATGACCCTACGTCTGTGGATTCAACTTGGGCGGCCTTTTTTGAGGGGTTTTCTTTAGGTATGGCCCAATCAGGCAATGAATCTATTGAAAGGACTGCTTCAAAAGCTCAGCATTTATCCACTAATCAATCGAGCGATAGTCTTAGGGTTACACTTACTGATCCAGTTTTCCGTGCCAGAGTAGTCAGTCTTTTATATAATTACAGAGCACTTGGTCATACTGAAGCTTGGGTTGATCCGTTGAGTATTTCTGCCCCGACGGATTCCAAATTAAATTATGAGCAGTTTGGTTTTACTTCAGATGACTTAAACGAACAGGTTGCAAGTCAGTTTTTTGCTGAAGGTCAGCCTATGGCTCTAGCAAAGATGATCGAGCGATTGCGTCGAATTTATTGTGGTGGAGTTGGTTTTGAATATATGGGGATTCACGACTCAACCATACGTCATTGGTTGCGAGACCGAATTGAGAAAAGACCAGATATTAATCAAATTAAAGTATCAGGAAAAATAGAAGTTTTAAAATGGCTTACAGAAGCTGAAGAATTTGAGAATTTCTTACATAAGAAGTTTGTTGCTCAAAAGCGTTTTGGTCTAGAGGGAGGTGAGTCGACTATAGTTGCTTTGAATACATTGCTTCATAGAGGTGAAGAAAATGGGGTGGATGAGATTGTTATGGGTATGGCTCATAGAGGTCGGTTGAATGTTTTGGCGAATTTTCTTAAAAAGCCACTGTCTGTTCTCTTTAATGAGTTCTCAGAAAATTATATACCTAACCTTGTTTGTGGCGACGGTGATGTGAAATATCATTTGGGATATGAAACAGAAAGAGAAATAAATGATCGCCTAGTTAAAATTTTCTTGGCGCCTAATCCTAGCCACCTTGAGGCAGTTAATCCTGTTGTTGAAGGTATGGCTCGCGCGCGCCAGCGAATAATTGGTGATGCTGAGGAAAGGAGTCGTGTATTGCCTGTATTGTTACACGGGGATGCCGCTTTTGCTGGTCAAGGAGCTGTTGCAGAGGTGCTTAATTTTTCACAACTTCCTGGGTATAGGACTGGGGGTACTATTCATATCGTTATCAATAATCAGATTGGTTTTACCACAATGCCCTCTGATGCTCGTTCTTCGGCATATTGTACGGACATAGCAAAAATGATAGAGGCGCCAATTTTTCATGTTAATGGAGATAGTCCTCTTGAAGTTGCTTATGTTACTGAGCTAGCTTTGGATTATAGGCGCAAATTTGGTAAAGATGTTGTCATTGATATAGTTTGCTATAGAAAGCATGGGCATAATGAATCTGATGAACCTGCTTTTACTCAACCAAAGACATACAGAACAATCAGAAATAAAAAATCGACCTTAAATATTTATAAAGATTATCTGCTGGAGCGTAATGAAATAAATCAGGCTGATCTAGAGAAGATCACTGGAGGTTATATTTCTAGGTTGGAATCAGAATATAATTCACTGTCTGAAGATACTGAAAATCCTCAGATTTCTTTCAAAGGTGCCTCTGCTCAAATCCAAGAAGATGCCTATTCATATGACATCATCCCAACGGGAGTATCTTCTGAAAAATTGCGCCAATTAGGAGAAAAGCTTGTTGATATTCCAAAAGATTTTGAGGCTAATCCAAAAATCAAAAGAATGTTTTTAGCTAAGAGGTCTAAAGCAACGATCGAAGGCGGTCCATTTGATTGGGCTCATGCTGAGGCATTAGCCTTTGCGACTTTATTAGATTCCGGGGTTCCGGTGCGATTATCTGGACAGGATGTGCGTAGAGGTACTTTCAGTCATAGGCACTGTGTCTTATATGATTCTACAACTAGAGATCGATACGTTCCTCTTAAAAACTTAGGGGCTGATCAAGCAAGCTTTTGTGCGTATAACAGCTTGTTGTCGGAGGCAGGGGTGTTGGGTTTTGACTATGGTTATACTTTAATGGTCCCTAAAATGTTAATATGTTGGGAGGCGCAGTTTGGTGATTTTGTAAATGGAGCTCAGGTCATTATAGATCAGTTCATTAGTTCTGCTGAATCTAAATGGGGTAAACCTTCTAACCTTGTTATGCTTTTACCGCATGGATATGAAGGACAAGGTCCGGAGCACTCGAGTGCAAGACTTGAAAGATTTCTTCAGCAATGTGCTGGAGGTAATTTACAAGTTTGCAATCTGACTAAACCAGCTCAGTATTTTCATGTTCTAAGACGGCAGATACTAAGAGAATTAAGAAAGCCTTTGATTTTGATGTCACCAAAAAGTTTGCTTAGGCATCCAGATTGTATTTCAGTTGAGGAGGATTTTTCTGAAGAAACTCACTTTCGAGAAATATTAGATGATGACCAATTGATAGACATTCCTGAAAGTGTTACTAGAATCATCTTTTGTTCAGGAAAGGTTTATTATGATCTCTTGAAATATAGAAATGAAAATGAGATCAAAAATACTGCAATAATTCGTATAGAACAGCTATATCCTTTCCATTGGAAAATGCTCGATGAAATTATTGAGCGTTATCCTAGGGCTAACAAAAAATGGGTATGGTGCCAAGAGGAGCCTCTAAATATGGGAGCTTGGAGCTACATTAGTCCTAGGCTTAATGAAGCAGGAAGAGGAAATGTAAGGTATGCAGGTCGAGAAAGGAGCGCTAGTACTGCAACTGGTTCAAAAGCCATTCATTCTGCTGAACAAAACCGCTTGGTTCGACAAGCCTTTAGCGTTTAGTAAATTTAATCCCGTTGATAGAAGCTAATAAATCATCTTTAGATATCTTAAAACTTGGTTTTTGATTAAAATTGTTCTAATTATCAATCGAACTTTCCATTTAAACGATATAGGAAAATTTTATTAATTAATGAGTGTTGATGTAAAGATCCCTTCAGTTGGAGAGTCTGTTTCTAGCGGATTCATCACTCAGTGGCATAAAGCTGAAGGAGAATTGGTGAATTCTGGGGATTTATTACTGACATTAGATACTGATAAAATTTCAACCGAAATAACTGCCGAAAGCTCAGGTGTTCTTGAAATTCTGATTCAAGAAGGCCAAGATGTAATGATAGGTGCAGTGGTTGGCAGAATTTCTCATGCTCAAGAGGGTTCGAAACCAGCCCCAAAAAATATTGAAGAGCAACACGAGTCAGCTGTTTCCAATGATATTATAGATATTGAAGAAGTAAAAGAAGATCCGACACCTGTTCAATCTGAACCTTCTGAGGAATTAGAACAATATGTTGAGCCTGATAAATTTCCAACCATTAATGAACCAGAGAATAAACAAAAGAAAAGAGACCTTAGGCTTGATCGCAAAGCTCCAGTTTCACCTGCGGTTAAAGTCCTTGCTAAAGAAAAAGGGGTTGATCTTTCATTGATTATTGGAACGGGAAAGAAGGGGGCTATTCTTAAAAAAGATGTAATAGCATTTATAGATGGTGGTTCCTCCTTGGTTGCAAGTGCGAAAGAGTCGACTAATTCTCTTAAAAAAATATCTGGAGAAAGCTTACCTAATTTAAGTATAAAGCCAACAAAACTTGAAAAACCCTTACCTTCGAAGATTGAAGATAATGGAAGAATTACTCGTACTCCATTATCACCTATCAGGAGAAAAATTGCTAATCATTTAGTTTCAGCTCAAAGAGATTCTGCCTTACTTACTACGTTCAATGAATGTGATATGTCTAGCGTTATGAGTTTGAGAAAAGGACTACAAGATGATTTCGTTGCAAAGTTTGGAGTAAAGCTTGGATTTATGTCAATTTTCATTAAGGCAGTTGTTGATGGACTTAAGGAGGTTGAGCAAATAAATGCCCGTATTGATGGCAATGATTTGATAACGAATCATTTCTACGATGTTGGTGTCGCAGTTGGTAGTGAAAGAGGATTAGTTGTTCCTGTTATCAGAGATTGTGATAAAAAGAATTTTGCGGAAATAGAAAAAGATATTGCAAAGTACGCTACTTTAGCCAATGAAGGTAAGTTAGGATTAGATGACCTTCAGGGAGGAGTGTTCACCATTTCTAATGGTGGAATATATGGTTCGATGCTCTCTACTCCCATCATCAATCCTCCTCAGTCTGCAATACTTGGGATGCATAACATTATCGAGCGGCCAGTAGCAATTGATGGAGAGGTTGTTATTCGCCCTATGATGTATTTGGCGCTTAGCTATGATCACCGAATCGTTGATGGTCGTGAGGCAGTGACATTCCTTAGGAGAGTCAAAGATTGTGTTGAAAATCCTGCCAGATTGCTCGTTGGAGCTTAGGAATTCAGCTAAAATATCTAGATTTTAATAGAATTAGTTTCTCAGTATTTCTTTACTGTACTCTATAAATATTAGTATTTCTGATGAAGCCTTGACCATTTTATGCATCTTTTTTTTTCCAAGCTTTGCTAAGGGGCAATTATGCTTTATTAGATAGGTAATTTAACATAATTAGTAATACAACCAATGCCAGTTAATGAACCTAGTCAGATTGGCGATTTCCTATTCGCTTTTCTTGGTATTCTTTTTGAGGGTGCCCCATATATACTTTTAGGTACTATTATTTCTGGTTTTATAGATGCGTACCTACCATCAAACATCATGGATCGATTTCTTCCAAAGAATCGATACTTTGCTATAATTATTTCAGGGCTTTTAGGTGCGATTTTTCCGGTGTGTGAATGTGCAATAGTTCCTGTAATAAGGCGATTAGTGCAGAAAGGGTTGCCTGTTTCTTGTGCCATTACTTACATGTTATCTGCCCCAATAGTTAATCCAATTGTTGCTATTAGTACCTACTCAGCTTTTGCGGGAGATGATGCTTTGTTCATGACGCTTTCTCGGATTGGTGTGGCTTACTGTGTTACGGTATTTTTTGGATTTGTGATTCATCAGTTTTCTGTTCGCAGTATTTTAAGGAATAAAATATTAGAGAAGATTGAAAAATCTCCAAGTGTCTCTAGTCAAAATCATAGTCAAGAGGCCAAGTTAACTAGTTCGACTCCTGACAAATTATTAATAGCTTTACGTAGTTCCTCTAGAGATTTCTTGGATGTGGGTATGTATTTCATTATTGGGGTTATGATTACTGCTTTGTATAGAACTCAAATTGATCAAAGTATTGTTGATCAATTTGGTGAGTCAGATTGGGTGGGAATACCTACAATGATGATTTTATCTTTTGTTTTATCATTGTGTAGCACTTCTGATGCATTCATTGCTTCTCAGATGCTGAGTTTTTCTGCTTCCGCTAAGCTTGCCTTTCTTACCTACGGTCCAATGATGGATGTGAAGCTTGTTTTTATGTATGGCTCAATCTTCAAGCCTAAATTTGTGATTATGATGGCTGTAAGTTTATTTATAGCTATCGCAATTATTTTTGGGCAATGGGGTAATATTCCTGTTCCAGGCACCTAAATTATTATGACTCAGCGCTTAATTTACTTACTTCAATCATTCGTTCTCTTAACATTTGGATCCATTTTCATTTGGTTTTATGTTCAAGGTAGGATTGGAAAATACCTAACGAGTGCTGGCACCTTTCAGATTCAGGCTCTCATAGCTGGAATGATTTTATGCATGATTGGTGCTTTCCTTGCGATTACATCGTCGCAGAAGTCATCTTGTTTACACGATCACGATCACGACCACGATCACGATCACGATCACGACCATGACCACGACCACGACCATGACCATGACCATGACCATGACCATGACCATGA
>Ga0115011_10003027_pt1 | contig 11520 bp, 7 predicted proteins | sample TroAtlMetagenome_2_FD_88705 | JGI IMG/M metagenome (GOLD analysis project Ga0115011, IMG submission 88705) | Marine eukaryotic phytoplankton communities from Atlantic Ocean - Tropical Atlantic ANT8 Metagenome | ecosystem: Environmental > Aquatic > Marine > Oceanic | place: Tropical Atlantic... | reverse complement strand
TAAAAATTACTTGCGCTGATATACACGAATCCAATCGATCTCCATTTGTACTGGAAAATTCGTTTTCACAGAAGGAGGGCCAACAAATCTACCTCCGACAGCTACGTTGAGAATAAGATGAAATCTTTGGTCAAAAGGTGCAGGAAATGGAAACTTATCTGTACTCCACTTTTTCTGCTTTTGCCAAGATTCTCCGTTAAGCGTCCAATTAATTTCACCCTCTGTCCACTCAACACCAAAAACATGGAATTCATCACCAAATGTACCTTTAGACAATTTCTTCTTACTTCCGGATGAACGGTTGCGAGGCCACTGTCCACCATAATGAAGAGTACCTAAAAGCTCAGACGGCTTATTGCCATTTAATTCCATAATATCAATTTCACCACTTGCTGCCCATGAACCATATTTTTCATCGGTAGGAAGCATCCAAATAGCAGGCCAAATACCTTTTCCAATTGGCAATTTAGCCCGAATCTCTATTTTTGCATAACGCCAATCACCACGATATTTAGTTCGAACCTTACCAGAGCTAAATTTCCTTAATGTACCCTGAACATTAGGACTATCACGATGAGCCTCAATGATTAAATTACCATTATCAACCCGAACATTCTTAAGACGATCAGTATATAATTGGAGCTCTTGATTCCCTCCACCGAAGGCATCTTCACAAATATGCCACTTTGAGTAATTAAGTTTAGATCCATTAAATTCATCCGACCAAACAAGTTTCCAATCAGCTGACTTCAGATCCATTGGAACAAACAGAACAAAAAAAATTAGAAATATTAAGTGTCTCATTTTTAAATCATTATAAATTATTAAACCACCTATTTACAATTTTAGCTTGCCAATTAGAAACGTTTTCCGTTGGATTAAATAAATTTAATTTTTTAATCAAAATTTTATTAGAATGTGTAATCCATCTATAATCGAAAAAGTCCGAAAGCGAATTTCTCGTCGAAATCTACTCAAAGTCGGCGCGACTTCTGCCGCAGGTATATTAGCCAGCGGGTGTAAATCCATCCCAAAATCAAAACCTAATGAAATAACTCCAGAATCTATTTCATTCAATCAAGTAGTAGATCTAACACACACTCTTCACCCTGAATTTCCAGCATGGTTCACCCCCGGAGTAGAGCGTAAATTTGGCACTAAAACCTTTCTCCCTCCAGCCATTGTTGAAGTCGAACGTGTAATGAAATTTGAAGAAATAAAAATTAATCTAAATAAAATTTCATACTGGGAACATGTCGGAACTCACATGGATGCGCCTAGCCATTTTTCGGAAGGAAGTACAGTCGATAAAATCCGAGCGGAAGATCTAGTGTTACCTCTCGCTGTGATTGACATAAAAGCCAAAGCAGAACGAGATCCTCTGGCACTAGTCACTCTTGAAGACATAAAGAATTGGGAGGCAAAAAATGGTCCAATCCCACAACGCGCCTGCCTAGCAATGAATAGCGGCTGGGCTAATCATGTAAAAACCCCTAAATTTAAGAGTCTAAATTCAGAAGGAAAACACCAACAACCAGCTTTCCACATAGATGCAATCGAATTCATAAAAGAAGAACGAAATGTTGTTTCAATAGCAGTAGATACTTTCTCCTTCGACAACTTACACTCTCCAGAGAACGACGTTCATTATTCATGGCTTGGAGACGAGCGCTGGGGAATAGAAATAATAAATAATCTTGATGAAGTGCCAGTAGTAGGAGCAACCATTGTAGTTGGCCAGCCAAAAATCCAGGGTGGAAGTGGAGGCCCAAATCGAGTTATTGCTTTAATTTAAAAAAAGCAGATATTTTAAAAATAATGTTAAGATTTATAATCTTATTTATTGCTAGCATAGGCTTATTCAACAACCAATTTGCCGCAGCTCAAAAATATGGAGATTGCCATTTCCACTTATTAGACTTCCTCCAAAATGGAGAGTTTGACAATAGAGACGGTGCCTTTCCATGCAATGCTTCTGGATTAATGGAAGATGGACGCTATTTCCAGTTACCATACGGCGAACGCTATCGCCGTTTAACTGGATTGCTTGATATTGCTCAGTCACACAACATTGAAAATTTAATTGTCTGCGGAATGCCATTTGTCAAAAAATGGGCTGAAGACGACTTTTTTCTGCGACCGAAATATTATCTAGATTCCAGTTCTCGTGTTAAGGCAGCTAGAGATACTGATCTTCAAGTGGCTGTAGCATTCATGGACTACAAAAAGAAATTTAAAGCTGACAAAGCGCGTCTCAAAAAACTCGACCAACTACACCCATTCATTTGCGGTCTGGATACAACTGATCTTGGAGCAGTTGATCTGGCAATTAAACGTATTCGAGAATATCCAGGAGTCTGGAAAGGCTTAGGCGAACTCATGTCTCGCCATGACGATCTAACTAACCTAACTACTGGAGAGCGACCACGTGCAAATCACCCTTCTTTAATTAGAATATTCAAATTTGCTGGCCAAGTAAGCTTGCCCGTAAGTATTCACCATAATGTAGCTCCCATATCCAGAAACGATAATGAAGTAAAAAATCCATTATATCTCAATGAATTTTTAGACTTACTAGATCTAACAATTCTTAAAGAAAGCAATAAGAATAAAAGACCAATAGTAATCTGGTGTCATGCCGGTATTAGTCGACGGATCGTGATTAATGATTATTATAAAGTCCTCGATAACATTCTCGATAATTACCATGAAAATCTTTATTTAGATTTGTCTTGGGTAGTATTAGAATCATATGTTTATAAAGACCTTGATAATTGGATATCCTTAATAAAAAAATATCCAAATAACTTTCTTATTGGGTCAGATTCTGTTGGAAAATACAGTGGTATACCAATGGAATTGAGAAAATATCGAGTATTACTAAATGCTCTAAATGCAGAAACCCGCTCGAAAGTAGCATATAAAAATTTAGCAATACTTTTGAATAAGTCCGAAGCTCAAAGAAAACTCAAAGGATTTGGTCCCGGAGGCATCACTCTGCCCTTTAATTTTTCTCTCCCTGATAAATTTGGCCTTGAAGATTTAAGCAGCAAATAAAAAAATTTATTAGATCTTTTCCATTAATAATTTTACAAATTATTTATCAAAAATTATAATAAAAAAGGTGGCATACCTTTTTTATATCTTTATTTTTTGAGTAGTGAATACCTTGCGTGTTTTTATCCTTTTAGCTTCAAGCCTTTTTATTTCAATTGGATTATCCGCAGAAGGCCTCATTCGCTTTAATCGCGATATTAGGCCTATAATATCAGATAAGTGTTTTGCCTGCCATGGCTTTGACAGCAATAAGCGCAAAGCCAACCTTCGCCTAGATGTATTTGATGAATCGCTTTTTAAGGAAAAAATTCTTGTACCAGGCGCACCAAATGAAAGCATACTATACCAACGTATAACTAAAAAAAATCATAAGGATTTGATGCCACCTAAGAAATCCGAAAAATCACTTACGAATGATCAGAAAAATAAAATTCGTGACTGGATCATAGAAGGAGCAAAATATGAAGGGCATTGGGCATACAGACCAGTCAAACGACCAAAGATTCCTAAAGTGCAAAACAGTAAATGGCCAAGAAACGCAATTGACAATTTTATCTTGGCAGCACTTGAGGCGAGACAGCTTCAGCCATCAAAACCTAGCCCTGAGCATATACTCATCAGACGACTTTATTTTGACCTAATAGGACTACCTCCCTCAATTGACAACGAACAAGGTTTATCAGCAATTAATTCTCCGGATATAAACAGTTTAGTGGATGATCTTTTATCAAGACCACAGTATGGAGAAAGAATGGCTATTAATTGGCTCGATTTAGTTCGTTACGGTGACAGCAATGGCTACCATGCTGATATCGAGTGGAGTGTGTTTCCTTATCGGGATTATGTTATTTCAGCATTCAATGAAAATCGCCCATTCGATGAATTCACTCGGGAACAAATCGCTGGAGATCTTCTTCCAAATGCATCACTTCAACAAAAAATCGGGGCTTCTTACAATCGATTAAACATGAAGAGCACTGAGGGCGGAATTCAAGACGCGGAATATAGAGTAAAGTATTCTGCTGACCGAGTAAGAACTACTTCCACCACTTGGCTTGGTTCTACGCTTGGATGCGCTGAATGTCATGACCACAAGTTTGATCCATTTACTAGCCGAGACTTTTATCAATTCGCAGCTTTTTTTGCTGATATAAAACAACTTGGATATTATCCAGGCGCGCAATCAAAGGGCTGGGGTGAAAAAATGAGCGTACCAAGCGAATCCCAAAATAATGAACTTAAAAAAATGAAATTAGATTTGGCCAAAGCCTCTAAAGGATTAAACAAAGAAGAGAAAAAGAAGAATCAAAGGTACAAAAAAGCACTTAACAAACTTAACAGTTTTACTAAATCTATTCCTACTGTTTTAGCCACGGTCTCAACTAAGCCTCAAATTACACGTATACTTCCACGTGGCAATTGGATGGATCAGTCCGGTGATATTGTACAGCCTGGCGTTCCCGCCTTTCTCAAAAATAAAGAGTTATCTGAAGGTCCATCCCGCCTAGCACTAGCTAATTGGCTCACAGATAAAGACAACCCACTTACTGCTCGTGTATTTGTTAATCGACTCTGGAAACATTTTTTTGGGCATGGGTTATCTAGAGTACTGGATGATTTTGGCTCGCAGGGATTAGCTCCAACACATCCCGATCTTTTAGACTGGTTAGCTGCAGAATTTATGGACTCGAACTGGGACATCAAACATATGGTGCGATTGATTACAACATCACAAGCATATAGACAATCATCAAAGAGTTCGAAAATGCTTGAACTGACTGACCCATATAATCAACTAATCGCACGTCAATCAAGATACCGACTAGACGCAGAACTTGTTCGTGATAATGCCCTTGCTGTAAGTGGACTCTTAATTCAAAATATTGGCGGAAGAAGCGTAAAACCTTACCAACCAGCCGGCTACTGGTCTAACTTACATTTTCCTCAACGAACCTATAAACATGATACTGGTTCCGCGCAGTTTAGACGCGGATTATATACACACTGGCAACGCCAATTTCTTCATCCAGCTCTTCTCGCATTTGATGCCCCATCACGAGAAGAATGTACTGCTGAAAGATCTCGATCAAACACGCCTCTTGCAGCATTAGTAATGCTCAATGATCCTACTCAGATTGAAGCAGCTAGAACACTTGCAGAACGAATTTTGAAACTTAAATTATCAAATTTAAAAGATCAATTTAATGCACTAGGAAAACAAGTCCTGTCTCGCTCATTTAATAATCAGGAACAAATACTTCTCGCTAAACTATTACGCGGTCATATTGAAGATTTTGAGTCTAATCCATCAGAAGCAGAAAACCTAGTGAGCATCGGCATAACTCCTGTTTCAAGTGAAATACAAAAAGTCGAATTGGCAGCATGGACTTCGGTTGCGAGAGCTGTATTAAACCTTCATGAAACAATTACTAGGAACTGATCATGCATTTTGAAAACCAAATTGAGATACAACTTAAGAGACGAAGCTTTCTCAGTAAAACAGGAATCGGACTTGGCATTGCAGCACTCGGTGCAATAAGCAATCCATTAACAAATATTGCTAATAATAATAAGCGTTGGACAGGAGTGATGACTCCCCCACCTCTGCCAATCAAAGCTAAAAGAGTAATTTTTTTATGCATGGCGGGAGGTCCATCCCATTTAGAAACATTCGACAATAAACCAGAGCTAGCAAAGCTGCATGGGAAACCAATGCCGGAATCTTTTACAAAAGGCCAACAAATTGCTCAGCTTCAAGGAAAAGAGCTAAAAGCTTTTGGCCCACAACATGAATTTAAGCACTGGGGACAATCTGGACAAGAGTTAACAACGATATTCCCTCAAATTGGAAAAATTGCAGATGAGATTGCAATAATTCGCTCCATGCAAACCGAACAGATTAATCATGATCCAGCTCACACATTCATGAACACCGGATCAATTATAGCCGGCCGCCCTTCAATGGGCTCATGGATTAATTATGGATTAGGGAGTGAGAACAATGATCTACCTGGCTTTGTTGTACTAACTTCTGTTGGAGGGGGGCAATCACAGCCTATCGCCGCAAGACAATGGCATAGCGGATTTTTGCCAAGTCGTTTTCAAGGAGTTCGCTTTCGAAGCCAAGGCGATCCGGTACTATATGTTAACAACCCTAATGGAGTTAACCGAAAGCAACAGGGAGCTATAGTAAAAACGATACAAGGACTTAACCAAATTGCTTACAAAGAATTTTTTGATCCAGAAATCGAAACCCGAATTGCCCAGTATGAAATGGCTTTTCGCATGCAAGCAAGTGTTCCAGAGCTCATGGATACTACAAATGAACCAAAACATATTCTAGATCTGTATGGCACAAAAGGTGGCGATGGCAGCTTCGCTAGTAATTGCCTTCTCGCTCGCCGGCTAGCTGAACGAGGAGTAAGATTTATTCAATTATATCATCGTGGATGGGATCATCACGGTGGCATTAAAAAAGGAATAAAACACACTGCTAGCCTAGTAGACAAAGCTACTGCCGCACTTGTAATTGACCTCAAACAGCGAGGCATGCTTGAGGATACGTTAATTATATATGGTGGAGAATTTGGGCGAACACCTATGGCACAAGGCAATGGAAGAGATCATCACATTAAAGCATTCTCCATGTGGTTAGCTGGAGCCGGCATTAAAGGGGGTGTAACTCATGGTTCAACAGACGAACTGGGTTATAATGCCATTGAGAATGTTGTATCTGTTCATGATTTGCATGCAACAATACTTCATCTGTTAGGCATTCCTCACAAACAATTGACCTATCGTTTTCAAGGTCGAGATTTTCGATTGACTGACGTTCACGGCAATCTTGTAGCTCCCATTCTATCCTAAAACTACAAAGAATGCTTTTCGCTGACTGCAGCGATCTTCCAATAACAAATCGACTATAAATTAAGGCTAAAAAAGCATTATATATTCAAATTGGAATACTTGATTTCCATTACATATTAGCTCAAATTCTCCTTTGATTTTCAAAATGGACAGATTTATAAAACTGATTTTTTCATACATCTGCTCAAATCTTTGTATTCTAATAGCAGTATTACTGATACATGGCGAAGAAACATGTATTTCAGATAATTACACGAATCAAAACAAAGTGGATCGGTTCGAGACTTGGTCTCTAAACCCCATAGTTAAACAGTCTCTCCCTTCCCTTAATCAAACAGAGAAAATCTGGGCTAAAAACCCAATTGATTATTTTATAGTGTCTAAGCTTAATGAAAAAAAACTTTCCCCTTCAAGAGAAGCTAAGCGAGAAACATTAATCCGCAGGTTATACTTTGATATAATGGGATTACCTCCAACCCCGGATGAAATAGTGGAATTCGTTAATGACACCAATCCATTAGCCTACGAACAAGTTGTAGAAAAGCTGTTGGCCTCGCCACAATATGGCGAACGATGGGCCCGTCATTGGCTTGATATCGTTCACTACGGAGACACTCACGGATATGATAAAGACAAATTGAGACCAAATGCTTGGCCTTACCGAGATTATGTCATACGGTCATTCAATCTTGATAAACCTTATAAGCGATTCGTAAATGAACAGGTTGCAGGAGATGCTCTTTTTCCGGGAACACAAGACGGAATTGAAGCTATGGGATTCATTTCTGCAGGACCTTGGGACTTCATAGGCCATGCAGAAGTACCAGAAACAAAATTAGACGGAAGAATTGCCCGCAATATAGACCGCGATGACATGGTTAAGAACACTATGAATACTTTCATCAGTACTACGGTTCAATGCGCTCGCTGTCATGACCACAAGTTCGATGAAGTAAATATGACTGATTATTATCGCATGCAGGCAATCTTCTCAGCTTTAGACAGGGCAGACCAAGAGTACTATTCCGATCCTGAAATTGCTGAGAAAAGCGCTAATTTAAAAAAAGAAATCATTCACCAGAAAGCTATTCTCGTATCCATAAAATCAAAAATTAAGACCAAAGGGGGAGAAAAACTTAAAAAGCTTAATATCAAATTAAAGGAACTTCGCCAAAAAGCTAATGCTGAGGCAAGGGCCGAATACGGTTATCATAGTCAAATCGCCCAAAAGCAAGATACTATAAAATGGGTTCAAGTTGATCTTGGAAAAGTTAGCGAAATTAATCAAGTATCTCTCATTGGAGCCAGCGACAGCTATAATAACATCGGTGATGGTTTTGGATTTCCTATACGATATAAGATAGAGACATCAAACGATGCAGAATTTAGCAAAAATATTACTATAATAGCTGACCGCTTACATAGTGACCAATCCAATCCTGGTGTTCAACCTCAGCATTTCAGTTTTCCTAAAGTCAAAAATCGATATATTCGATTAACAGCTACAAAATTAGCCGCACGCAGTAATGATTTCATATTGGCAATGGGAGAAATGCAGATTGAAAACAAATTAGGTGAGAATATAGCAATAGGAAAAAATGTCACCTCGCTTGATTCAATAGAGGCACCGATACGTTGGCAGAGGAAAAACCTTGTCGACAATCTATACAATGGACAGGCCAAAAATCCAGATTTAGCTCAGCTTATAATTAATACAGAATCCGAACACACTTCATTAATTGACTCCATTGTATCAGAAGAAATTTCCTCAAAGCGTAAAAAGGCAAAGGCAGCTCTCGCTAAAGCTGAAGAAAGAATAAAATCACTACCAAAACCAAAAAAAGTATATGTTGGCAAAGTACATACTGGGAATGGAGCATTCCGTGGGACCGGAAATGAAGGAGGAAAACCTAGAACCATCCGGATCCTACATCGCGGGGATATGAGCCAGCCTAAACAAGAAGTCGGGCCAGGAACCCTTAGGTTAACAGATAAGGATAATGGCCAGTTTGAGCTTCCTAATGAGCATTCGGAAAGTGATCGACGTATTGCACTTGCTCGTTGGCTTACACAAAAAGACAACCCTCTTACGTGGCGCTCAATAGTAAATCGAATTTGGCAATACCACTTTGGAACTGGCATCGTTTCCACTCCGAACGATTTTGGTCGGATGGGAGCAAAACCAACTCATCCAGAATTACTAGACTGGCTAGCATTAGAATTTAGAGATAATGGTCAGTCAATTAAAAGACTCCACAGGCTCATCTTAACGAGCGCTACTTACCGGCAAGTATCCGATTCTTCAGTAATACATGAAAAGATAGATAGCCAAAACCGCTATCTTTGGCGGATGAACCGTCGACAACTTGAAGCAGAAGCATTACGAGACACTGTTCTTTTCTTATCAGGAAAAATGAACTTTCAAATGTATGGACCTGGCTTTCGCAATTTCATTTTAGAGCATCCAGAACATTCACCGCACTACGAGTATCATAAACATGACCCTGAAGACTTAAAGGTTCATCGGAGATCAATTTATCGATTTTTGGTTCGCTCTCAGCAACAACCCTTCATGGAAACTTTAAATTGTGCTGACCCTTCACAACAAGTCGCCAAGCGCAACGAAGCTATCACTGCACTTCAATCACTCGCAATGCTTAATAATAAATTAATGGTAGCTATGGCTAAACATTTTTCCGATGAAGTAAGCTATTCTAAAAAAGATATACCAACATCTGTCAATGAAGCTTTTTTCAGAGCTATTGGACGAATTCCAACAGCTGAAGAATCGGCGGATCTTGTTAAGTTTTCAAAACTACATGGTTTGAGCAACACTTGCAGATTACTATTCAATCTAAACGCATTCTCATTTATTGATTAATGAATTCATCCGTTTCATCTAAAAAAAAGTTTTCAGAACATTCCATTGATCGTCGAAATTTCCTTTGGCAATCGGGAGGAGGCCTAGGTGGTATTGCATTATCTGGAATGCTCGGACGCGACGGATTACTAGCTGAAACGAATCAAGCACGCCAGCCTATTGGCTTACATCATGCACCTAAGGCTAAAAGAGTAATTCAACTATTCATGGGTGGTGCGGCTAGTCATGTAGACCTATTTGACTACAAACCTGAACTAATAAAACGCCATGGTGAAAAGTGGGATCCAGGCGAAACGATCGAACTTTTTCAAAGTTCCCCTGGAAACACTTTTAAGTCACCTTGGAATTGGTCAAAATATGGCCAATGCGGCAAGCCTTTGACATCCATTGTCTCCGAGCTGGGTGAATGTGTGGACGATATGGCATTTGTTCATAATGTAGTCGGAAAAACAGGTGTACACAGCCAGGCAACATACTTACAAGCAACCGGATTTCAGCGCCCTGGTTTTCCGGGAATGGGCGCATGGGTTAGTTATGGATTAGGCAGTCTAAATGATAATCTACCGACCTTTATTGTACTTCCAGATCATCGTGGATACGCATCCAATGGACCAAAAAACTGGAGCTCTGCATTCCTGCCTGCTTCTCATCAAGGAACTACGTTATTTCCTGGGCGTACTAATCCTATAGCTGATCTTTACCCTCCAAAAGAATCCTTTATTACACCCGAAAGTGAATTAGCCTCTCAATCATTACTTTCAAAATTTAATCGAGAACATGCTGCCAGCCGTGAAGCTGATTCTCGACTAGACGCACGAATAAAGTCATACGAACTTGCCGCTCGCATGCAGCTAAGCGCACCCGAAGCGTTGGATATTTCAAGAGAACCAGCCCACGTAAAACGCCTATATGGCCTTGACCATAATGTCCAGAATTGGCCTAAAGAAATAAATGAAATTGAAGAAATCGACTACTTTTCCCGAAAATGTCTAGTAGCTAGGCGCCTTCTAGAGAGAGGTGTTAGATTCATACAAATCTGGTCAGGTAATGACAACGGATTCCCACGACGTAATTGGGATTCTCATGAAGATATAAAAAGAGACCATGGTCCACTTGCTCGAGGCATGGCTCGTGGAAGTGCCGCACTTATACTTGATTTAAAGCAACGAGGAATGCTCGAAGATACTTTAATTCTTTGGACTACAGAATTTGGGCGAATGCCATGTGCTCAAGGAAGCAAGGGCCGCGATCATAATCCTTTTGTATTCACAAATTGGATGGCAGGCGGTGGTATTAAAGGCGGAACAACCCATGGGGAAAGTGATGAATGGGGATTCCGCCCAGCTGACCGCAACAATCCCACTACATGCCACGATATTCATGCTACCATTATGCACCAGCTTGGAATAAACCATGAACAACTTAGTGTACGTCACGATGGTATTGACCGCCGACTAACAGACGTTCATGGTAGCGTCATTCAACCAATTTTAGCCTAACTAAGTAATATGAAAAAAAACCGTTTTCAATCTGGATTCACATTGATTGAATTACTCGTGGTAATAGCAATCATTGCAATTCTTGCCGGACTTCTCCTCCCTGCCCTTGCAAAAGCTAAACAATCTGCAATCAAAACTCATTGTGCAAGTAACATGAAACAATGGGGAGTGGGTACTATGATGTACGCGGGTGATAATGATGACTTCTTTCCAGAC
>Ga0115011_10003026_pt1 | contig 11522 bp, 3 predicted proteins | sample TroAtlMetagenome_2_FD_88705 | JGI IMG/M metagenome (GOLD analysis project Ga0115011, IMG submission 88705) | Marine eukaryotic phytoplankton communities from Atlantic Ocean - Tropical Atlantic ANT8 Metagenome | ecosystem: Environmental > Aquatic > Marine > Oceanic | place: Tropical Atlantic... | reverse complement strand
TATATGCACGGATACAAGACGTAGTACTAGGGAGGAAGTAATGACGTGTAGGTGTTTTCCCCGAGATAGGTTTTTTTGTGGGAGGTTTTTGTTTTTCCCAACGAGGTTTTTTTCGGAGGTGTTTTTTTCCCCTACCATAGATGAGATGGATGATTTGGACGACACCCTCTCCCTTTCGCAGTCATTTTTATTATTTTTTGTCACATTTTTTTATTCGACGCATCGCGACATCGTCGACTTGAAAAAATAATGGTGGTCTTTGTCGCTCTGCGCGCGGCGCGAAAGAAGAAGAAGACAAAGACGACAAAGGAAGAAGAAGAAGAAGAAGAAGAAGAAGACGACGAACGATGAAGAAGAACGCCACTAGTACATTACCCATTCGCAAGCACCGTCGGGAGGTTTTGTACCTTCTCGAACACCACCAAGTGGTGGTCGTCGTCGGGGCGACTGGATGCGGGAAAACGACGCAAATCTGCCAATACTTGAGACGCGCGAAATGGACGACACCCGGTCGGAAAATGGTGTGCGTGACGCAACCGAGACGGGCGAGCGCACAAACGGTCGCGATGAGAGTGTGCGAGGAAATCGCGGCGAGAGAAGAAGAAGAAGAGGAGGAGGAGGATGGAACGCGCATCTTTCCGAAGACGTCGACACGTAAAGCGTCTCTCTTGGGGGGGACCGTGGGCGTCTCCGTGCGATTCGAAACGTTGAAATCGGCAGAAACGGAGATTGTATTCTGCACGGACGGGAGTTTACTGAGAGAACTGTTGGAAGATCCTTTGTTGCAAAAATATTCGGTCGTTATGGTGGACGAAGCACACGAGAGGAGTTTGAACACGGACGTGTTGTTAGGATTGTTGAAGAAAGTGACGAGGAAGAGGAAGGAGTTGCGGGTGATTGTGAGTTCGGCGACGATTGATGCGGAAGCGTTTCGGGAGTTTTTTCGCGCAGAAGAGGAAGAAGAAGAAGAAGAAAAAGAAGAAGAAAAGAAGACTAATAATAAGAATGCAGGCGTGTCATCCTCCTTCGCTCCGTCGTCGTCGTCGTATGGCCAACCGGCTATTCTCAGCGTCGAAGGACGAAGGCAACATCCAGTTCGAACGTTTTATAGCGAAGAACCGGTGGCAGATTACGTTAAAGCCAGCGCAGAGTGCGCGATAAATATCGTCCGATTAGATTTGAGAAACAACCCGGGCGATATTTTGATCTTCTTGACCGGAGAGAAGGAGGTGGAAGAGTGCGCGGATATCTTGGAGGAACATTTGCGCTCACAACGATTAGACAGAGAAGTTCTCATTTGCCCGTTTTACGCGGGATTAGATAACGCGAAACAGGCGAAAGCGTTTCGAGCGCCGCCAAGGAATACTCGCAAAATCATCATAGCCACGAACATTGCGGAAACGAGCGTGACGATTGAAGGCGTGAGTTTTGTCATCGATTGTGGCTTTGTGAAAATCAAGGCGTTCGATTGCGAGAGAAATTCAGAGACGTTACAAATCGTGCGCGCTTCGAGTTCTTCCGCAAAACAAAGAGCCGGAAGAGCCGGACGGGTTCGACCAGGAACGTGCTTTCGTTTGTATCCGGAAAAATATTTCGCTCGTTTAGATAAAACGTCTGTGCCTGAAATAATTCGCGCGGATGTTTCTGGAACGATTTTACAACTTAAAGCGTTAGGAATCGATAACATCGCACACTTCGATTGGTTCGAAGCGCCACCGGTGAAACACGTTGTAATCGCGTTGGAACTTTTGCATGCTTTGGGTGCGATTGATGACGATGCAAAGCTAACCTCAGTCGTTGGCGTGAAATTAGCAGAACTTCCATTAGAGCCAAAATTAGGGAAAGCGTTATTAGCCGGTTGCGATTACGGGTGCACAAATGAAATGCTGACGATCTGTTCGTATTTTTCGATTGAAAATACGTGCTTTTTACCGGCAAGAGCAGGCCAAATGAGAAACTTAGACGAGGCGAAAGCGAATTTCGCCGCTCGAGAAGGCGACGGGATCACCTCTTTGAACATTCAAAGAGGCTACGCATGGAACGACCGGAATCGTAGGGGATTTTGCGAGGAGAATTATTTGAACTTTCGCACCATGCAACGCGTTCAATCCGTTCGTTCGCAGTTGAAGAAATACTTGTTGCAAAGACTCGACGTTGTTTTTGGGCAAAACAAAACTCAATTAGACGAAGAAAAAAAGCTCGAATCGATATTGCGTTCGATATGCGCCGGTTTCTTCTCCAATGCGGCTACTTTAGCGCCGTACGGCGGCGGCAGCGATGACGGCGCGGCGACGTATTTGACCATTCGTAATAAAAGGACGGTATACGTGCATCAAAGTTCGATTTTATACGGTGCCACCACGAAACTCCCGCAGGTGGTCGTGTACCAAACCGCCGAAGTGAATAACGAAAATAAAGAGTACATTCGAAATGTTTCTTCGGTTGGAGATTTGCAATGGTTCAAAGACGTCGCGGGGCATTTTTACGCGTTCGATGATGATGATAATGATAATGATGATGATAGAAACATGTAGCATTATAGATAGTAATACTAGAGTTGTGTAGTTATACTTGTATGTAGTTGTGTTACCAAAAAAAAAAGTGTTCAGTCGAACGCAAGCTCCGCGCACCGCAGCCCCACTTCGAATTCAGGTCAGCTCCCCTCGTGCTGATTGCTACAAAGTACGCGCAACTGTTCCGTTTCCGGCCTCGCGCGCGCACCAATTTAACGACGACGAGAGACTCCTTCAAGAATCCCTAGATCGTCGATAGTAATCTCGCGAGGACCGATCGTCGACGTTCGAAAGCAGGAAGTGCGTTTCACTTGGCCCTTCTGGCATCAACCGTGAGTTTTTTCATGCCTCATTACAGCCTCAATGGCCCGGACAGAGATGCTAAATTTTAGGGTTTAGGATTAAAATATAAATCGGGTTTTTAGGGTTTAGGATTGAGTTTTTTTTAATTTTTTAATTTTTTGCGTCGTCGTCGTCGGGCTCACCGGCATCTTTGGGGGTCGGTCGTCCGTTATACATAAGAGAAAGCGCAAAGCTACACAAAAAAAGAAGAGGAAGAAGATTGGAATGGTGTGGCGTGCCATCCAACGAGGCAACGCCTCGGATGGCCCGCCGAGCTCGGTCACCCAAGCCGACATCGACGCGCCGCACGTGGAAGCGATTACGAGTCAACGGAACGAGAGATGGATAATCGACGATAGACCAAACGACGGGTGGAGCGTAAACACTCCGGCACCGTTGCTGGAGATGCAATCGTTTGAAGAAGATTTAGATGAACTCCAAATGCACGACAACCATCATCACCAGAACGAGGACGCGTCGTCGAACAATAGTAACGCGCATCACTCCAGAACTGGGTCCATGCTGTCCTCATCCTTAGGAGGAGGAGGAGGAGGAGAAGGAGGAGGAAGAGGAGGAGGAGGAGACTATGCGAAGAGTGATGAAATCTCGAATCTCAGTCGAAGCACTGTAGAAGAAGAGAACAACGACGGTAGTAATAATAGTATTGACAATCAGCAGCATCAACAAAAAAGAAGAGCACCGGCGTCTGTGGTCGATGGACTTCCATTCATGACCTTATACGACCCTTTAATACGGGACAAGATACCCATCCCGGGCGCACTCGCCGTCACGGCGGCGCCAAAGACGGCGTTGCCCCGCTCGCCTTTGGACGCACCACACGTTAGCCAACAACAAAGAACGAGAGAGGTCAACAGCTTAAGGTTTTTGTTTCGGTTACAAAGCATCGATTTCGAGGTTGGCAACTACGAGAAAATTGAAGGCATCGCTTTCTTGATTGATTTACATCAGAAGAAGAGGTTGTCAGAGGCGTTTTATTTCAGTTGGTCGCCTGGTGATGAGAGGGATGGGAATCCAGAGAAACCGTCGGCGGTGTTCACGATTCCTCATCACAGGTGCGCGGCTTCGGTGAGGTTGTTCGTGCAAATTGCGCACGTGACGCCAGAATTTGGTGGTTTGGATCCGAAAGTGTACACCATGCGGGACGATAAGAAAGCGAAATCGTACGCGGAAAGAGAGATGTTAAGAGTGAAGCAGTTGATGAAGTATGGAAACGAAGATGCAGATAATAATAATAATAATAAAATAGGAGGAGCATCGGGTGATGATGATGACGACGACGACGACGACAACTTAAGAGACGAAGAAGGATCGGAATTCGACGACTCGAACTCGGTTTCGAAAAAGATGCAAAATTTCCGAAACGTCGTTCGCAAGACGGCGAATTCATCAACGACGGCAAGTCAAAACGTTACAGAAATGGGCGGAAGCGGAGAAAACACGAAGAACACCAATAGCAACACCAATAATAGATTCTCTTCAGCTTTCGACGAGGCTTCGAAACCGCGTTCGTTAATCGGGTGGATCACGATGTCCATTTTTGAAAACGCTACGGATGCAAACGGTCGACCTTCTTTTAGAGTTCGCGATACCGCAGAGTGTTCGCATTTGTTTCGGGTGAAAGAATCATACACAGAAAGTGCCATCATCGATGCTGCGGCTTCAACCGCAGCAAGCCATCCATTAAAGTCGCATAAACCGATTCGGTGTAAGATTTTTGCAGAAGTTTTGCGGCTGCGTTCGATAGCGCCACAAAAGCAGAAACAGCAGGATAAACAACAACAACAACAACAACAACAACAACAACAACAACAAGGTGCAGGATCAGCAACGACGCTTCCTGAGCCTAGATTACCTCCGTATGTCGTTCACATTAAGGACTTGTCGGAAATTAGCTCTCTGAAATCCAATTGGGAAAACGCTTGGGGAAACACGCTCGATTGTGGTTTGCGAAGGGAGGTTTTCATAGATATCCGCAACATTGACTTGTGCAAAAGAAAAGATTTGCGCGTAAAAATCGAGCTGCGCGACGATGATTTGGACATCAAAGCAAAAGGTTTACCGGCGACGTTTCCTTCACCGGATGGGAAGAGCAAAGTGAGCGAATTTTGGACGCCGCTTTCAGTCGGAAAAGCGAAAGGTGGTGCATTTTGTTCCGAAGCTCGCGCAACGCTGCCAGCGAGGCTTAAGCCGTCGCACCATTTGATTTTGTCCGTATATGGAACGGATCAAAACGCTAAAAATCTCTTCTTAGGTCCAGTACAACAGAACGAAGAATTGATTGGACACTCAGTGATACCTTTGTGCGTCGCGCCAGAAACTCTTGCGCCGAATATTGCAAGTGCCAATAATCCGGATGGTGTTGAATTAGGTTTAGTCGCGGTAAAGGAGCTTCTGCCAAAGTATATGCAAGTGAACGTGAGGACGCACATGCCGTATTGGAACGAAAGATCGCCTTGTGTGCACGTAAAAATGCGACTTGCGGATACGTTGCATACTGCGGATGGTAGAATAGGTAATTTCTACGCGGCTACTGCGGCATGGGCGGAAGGTGCATCTGGACGAGAAGCTGTCGATAGACTCTTATCAGCCACTAGAAATATACCTTTAGCTGAAGGCACTGCGTTGTTAGCGCATTTGCCCGCGATATTTAAACTGTTATTGAGGTTAACCAAGCTCGAAGGCGCGCTTGACGACGTTTCCCAAGCTAACAATTCTCAGTATAACCAAGGCATGCTCAATGAAAGTTACGGCGCAAAAAATGACAGCAACTTGAACGGAATGGATGCGTGGAATAATTTAGCCTCTGACGATAAAAAAGTTCCTGAATTCGCACACGTCGTCGGTGAGTCGCGATCGGAACTCTCCGGAAGCGAATTCAGAGATTCCGCATATGGTGCAAACTCGTGGACAACACGCTCAAAATCATACGTGCTAATTGAAGAAGAGGACGATTCAAATAGAGACGTGGGCGATTTAGCATTTAGAGCATTGATTCGTGTCGCCGCCAAAGTGCAAACGATTGAACCCGGAGAAAGTCCCCCTTTAAGTCTCTCGCCGCACTCGCCACCTTTGGAAGCTTTCGTCACTTTAGCATTTGGCACAGAAACGTACAAATCCGGGTACATAGACAAGCTCGATCGATCGTTGCCTAGAACGAAAGCAAGTATTACTCCGATGCATACGATTTTAGCGCGAAGATTTTCAGCCGTCTTGACGGACAGAACTGGTGCGAGCCCGTATGAAGATGCGCTTTCGGTCTCTTGGTTTGCATTGGGATTAATTTCGAGAGCTTACGCGTTAGATCGCGCTCAAATCCCGCGGGACGCCGTTTCGGTAGATAAAGATGCCATGCCTTTGAAAGGCGTAGCCGAAGCGCTTTCGTTAGAAGTTTCCGCTCGTGCGAGCCGAGCTAATAAGAACACGAATCCTAGGGAACTGACGCGTGTTCGAACGCTCAATGCGAACTTGGCGGCACTCCTGAGTGATATTTTAGTTATCCCAGGAATAAAATCATCGAAAAGCAACAAAACCGCTTCATCTGTAACAACCGTAGGCGACAAAAGCGATGACTATGGTGATCACTCTCACCTGAGAAGCGGTGTGGCTGGGCCACTCGGCCCGTTGTCGATTGAGCTCGCTGCGGCGCACGCTCAAGCGCTCGCCAACGGGACGGCGGCGCATGCAACATTACTCAAAGAATTTACAGATTTCTTGGCCGCATCCCCAGCTTTATTAGATATTATCACTGCAGATGTAACTCGTGCGTGGGACTCATCCATTACAGCGCGCGAAGAGCGGGAAATTCGTTGCGATGGGAATTACGACGACCGACCGCAGGATGATTTTTCGTCTTCAGGAATTCAGCGGAGAACCCATGTTAACGTTAGAGATGATATCGATGATATTGAAGAGGTCAGTTCATTGGATGATATCGTTGATAACGTTCGAAAAACTTCTCTGGACAGCGACGTGTCTGCAAACATCGATGGCAAAAACAATGATGGCAAAAACAATGTTTTTTCGTACGATGGCGTTCGAGATGTTACGCTCATTACTCCAGGCGAGGCATTCGTCTTTGCATTGACAGCGAGCACGGCGAGAGGATTGTCGCAATCTAAAACTGATGCCGCTCGCGCTGCATGCGCTACGCGAACTGTTGCGTGCGTCGCTGCAAGACATGGTTGGAATGCTAGTTGGCAAAAACCGGCGGCACGTCGAGCAGTAGCTGCCGCTTACGCGCCAATGTTGCGTTTACTGATTCGTGCGAGAGATGTCATTGCAAATTTGCAGTCTCCATTGGCAAAGAAGGATGCGCTGGCCGTGTTTTTGGCTTTGGCGAGAGATTCAGACCCAGCAAAGCTGTGGGGATGGTTGTCCCAAGATCACGAGCGAGTTCGCTGTTTCATATCGTTGTTGCGCGACGCGGCTGAAGCTTTTGAAGTGAAGCGTGACAATGCATTTGTGGGCGAAGAAAATCCCGCAGTACTTTCTGGTCAAAGTCAGAGCGGTATCTCTTCGTGGCTGCCTCGTGGTCCGAGTGCACCCACAGAAGCGTGGTCAAAAGAAGCAGCTGGGCATCTGTCCACGGCGGCAACAACTTCAATTTTACGTTTGCTCAGAGATGCATGGAAGCGAGTAGACCACGAACCAAAATTCAACAAAAGAAAAGGCACAAAAGGTGAAGATATCATCGCCGAGCCGCTATCGATTGCATCCTCTTTGCTAGGCGGAAAAAGTGAGATGGCGCAAAAAGATGCGAGATCTGGTGTCGGATCACGCGCTAAAAACGAAACTAACGTTCTCGAAGCTATCATGGGTGGCTTAGCTGCTTTGCTTCGCCGTTCGCAATCCGCCACGAGTTGGGTTTTGCAGGCACCACTCCTCAATGCCGTCATAAGGGAACGTAAATACGTGCTCTTCGAGCCTCTGTACCGCGCGCCGTGTGAAGACGTGGATGGCGTTTTCCCTCCTCTCGAGGCTCCGTACCCGGGCACAAAGCCGTTTGCATTTCTTGAATCCGCATGTGTTGCTCTGTTGCGTTGCGCTGCGCGCCCTCAACCGGCGAGATCTCTCGCCGTTGGTGGGCTTCGTGCGCTTCTTGAGTCTGCGCTTGATGTTGGAGGTGGCGTCGAGTGTTTGCGACCAACTTTAACGTACGCTTTATTGCAAGGTTTAAAGCCATTTGGTCACAACGCTCGTGCAGGCGGCGTTTCGAGAGCTCTCAGAGCGCTTTCAGAGCCAGTCTCGTCTACTAATGGTGCTAGCCAATCGCCGGCGAATTGGAAATCTGCAACAAACTCTCTCATTCGTGCGGTAGCTTTTTCAGAAGCCCGCGTCCGAGAGGTGGCTTTGGCGACAACTGGTTCTCGAAAGACATCAGATGTTTGCCGCGCCGTTGAACTCGAAAGCGCTTTGGCATTAGCTTTAGAAGCGTCACCATCTGCTCAGATAAAAGTTCTGTCTTCGTTGTGTAAACGTTTGGAATCGGAGGAACATTGGGTGGAAGCCGGTGAAGCCGCCTGCGCGGCTGCTGTTGTTTGCATGCGAGCATTGGCATCCGTGGCACCAGAGACCTCTACGTGGACAGCAGAAGATGCCATCCAGTTGCGAGATGCATTTTTTGGACTAGGTCCGCGAGGTGCACCCGAGCCAACCATTGCAGCCTTACGAGTTGGTGCGGAGGAAGTTGGTGAAAAGCGAGTGCTGGAACACCTAGCCGCGGCAGCGAAATGTTTCACCAGAGGTGGTTTCGATGAAGCCGCAATCAGAGTTGTGAATGCAAGTTTAAAAGCATGGGAGAGGCGAAGAGATTTCAAGGCACTCGCTGCTGCGCATCGCACCTTATCTGATTTGCACTTGCGATGTCCGATGCCTATGTTAGATAACTCAGCGAACTCGCAAACCGATGAATTCTTCGCGGACACGCCGAAACCGCCGAGAGAGCCGGCAACTTACTGGCGAGTACGTGCGCTTGGCGAAGCTTGGGGAACACTCAGTGGAGCACAATGGCTCTATCGAGATGCGCGTGATAGAACCTTAGCAGATATGTCGAACAGAGTTCTTAAGTGGTTGCAATCGTACGTCCCTGCTGGAACGAATGTGAGTCAGTTGCCGACAGCTGGTGATCCAACACCAGGATTTGGCATAGCCGGCATCCAAGTCACGGCCGTATTACCGTTCGATTTTGAATCTGAAGTGAAAAAACCGTCTTCAAGTGATAATCCGGACATCAATGGAGCGTTTAAACGAGCCCTTCAGAAGCTCGACGAGGAGGAATTCGACGAGCTCGATGAAGAGGCTCGGCGCATCAACGGAGGCGCAGTCGGAGGTTCCTGCTTCGAGCGCGCACGAATCTTTGCATTCGATACGCCGTTTATCGTCGAAAGCCATCCGCAGCTCACAGACAGCGAAGGAAACAACAACAGCGTGTATAGCGATCTACGATCGAGAGGAAGGCGTCGATTGACTTTGGCCACGAAGAAGGCGTTTCCAAGCTTTTGTCCTCGGTCTGAAATTGCCTTTACTAGAGTTATCGAAATGTCACCGATGACTTCAGCTGCTGAAATGTTGCGTGCGCAAGGACAAGCTTTAATGAAGGCGGCGAGGCAAAGTAATGTAAACCAGGAAATGTTGCAGAGATTGTTGCAAGGATCGCTGGCGGCCGGCGTGAATGGGGGCGTTCCGATGCTAATGCGTGCATTTTTCCCTTTCGCACACGAGGGCGCCAATAACTCTGTACCTCCGCACATGGCAGATGCAAACGCAAGCGTTGTTTCTAATGATGGTAGTCGTGTGATTTCACCGGTGAATACACCGGAAGGTACGATTAAATCCGGTAAGGCAGGTTTTCAGAAGAAGAACTCTTCCGTCCTAGGGGATTTGCTCGGAAGGCATAAACGAGGTACTTCTATGTCTGACAACTTCGATGGCGTTCCTCTCGAAGTCACTGATCAAGGCATGCACTCAAGAGACCAATCTAGAACAGTTGATGAGTTTGTGAGTCCCAGACATTCATTTTCTGCGGACATTGTACTCAAAGGCGGTGCGGGACCTCTCTTTGGATCGCCCGATCGCTCAAGTGCCAAGCAAAATGCGCTCGATATGAGGGCGCCTCTCGTGGAGCCATTCTCCCCTTCGCTGTTGTCCAGTAACGGTGAGGACCCGAACACAGCACAAAACTACATGAACATGGATCTCGAGGATTCCAAGGACTTGATAAACGCGCTGTGGGAGCTTCGAGACGCGTGCGCCGAAGCGGTGAAAGCCCACGAAAAGTTGGACGTCGTCAATCCGCAGTTACAAAGCTTGTTTGAAAACTCTTTAAGAACGTTAGGGAAAGACATATCGAGACTTGAGAGTCCAGCAAGCGGCAAGAATGAATAGTACCTTGGTATTAGTAGTAATATTGCTAGCAATGATATTGTTGTTGGTGAGTTAGTAACGACAACAGAAGGAGTAGGAGAGAGCGTGTGTGTAGAAGTAGTTATGTATTTGTACCTAGGTGAATTGCAAAATCCAAAATTTATGTTTATCACACATCGTATCGTATCGTGTCGTCATTGCTCGTTAGATTCTTCTAAGTAGCAAAGTCCCAGCTGTCTTCGCTCCAATTATGGTCGTCGTTGCTGCAAGAAGCTGGCGCGGCTGTGAGGCTCTTTTTCTTTTTTTCTTTGCTATCGTCAAAGGGATATTCATCGTCACTGTCATCATCGCCAGCCCAGTTGCAGCCCCACAATTCGCGAATAGCATGCGCATCTGTAGTTGCGCCTGTTTTAACAGCAATATTGGTGGTTGGAGGGTTATTCGTTCTCGGAGAAATATTTTCATCCTTTTTCCTTTTCCCCGACATTGGGAACGATGGAACTAACGTGGTTTGTTTCGTTTTACGCATTTGTGCTAAACCGACGTTGGTTCGATTTTGAGTTACAGTCATTTTACCGTCATCGTTCGTCGTGTTGTGGTCGTTGTTGTTATTGTAGTTGTCGTCGTTCTTTGTCTCTGTTGTTTTTGCATCGAGCATCGTCGTTTGAGCAACACGCGGTGTGACCGTTTGTAAACGTCTTCCACCGGTGCCGTAGATGTGGATTTTTTCGCGAACGAACTTCTCCGCGGATGGGATAGCAGCAAGAGTATTGTTACTCACAGCCCAACCAAACGCGTCTCTGCCAACGAGGCCGTCAAAAAATACTCGAGCTAGAAATTTCACCGGAACGCTCGGGTAGCCGATAGGGGGAGAGTGAGCGAAACATTTCGATTCTAAAACGAGACAATCCTCTCGACTGTTCAAAACTCGCTCGGTAATCGCCGGAAGCTTCGTGCGAAATATTATGCGGTTGTCGTGTTCACATCCAACAAATAATACGCCGGGGTGTTTTTTTGGAAGTCGTACGGCGCGAGGAGACGATTCAGCATCCTCGGCAATATTGCCGTAAATAAAATTCTTGGACAACCCACCAAAAGGAACACCAGAAGACCGTTTATTTGAAACAAACTCTACGCGAATATTCACCGACGGGAAAGAAATTATTTTTTTCTTCGTTCGTGGCGTTTTTAATGGCGACGGCGTGGACAAGTTATCGTTAGCGGGACCGCCACTATTATTAATTTCCAACGATACGCACACTTCGGACGGCAACGATTTCAGAG
>Ga0115011_10003025_pt1 | contig 11525 bp, 12 predicted proteins | sample TroAtlMetagenome_2_FD_88705 | JGI IMG/M metagenome (GOLD analysis project Ga0115011, IMG submission 88705) | Marine eukaryotic phytoplankton communities from Atlantic Ocean - Tropical Atlantic ANT8 Metagenome | ecosystem: Environmental > Aquatic > Marine > Oceanic | place: Tropical Atlantic... | reverse complement strand
TATCAGAAGAAAATCCATCTGAAAAACCTATTGAAGGATTTGAAGAGGTCAAGCCAATGGTTTTCGCTGGCATATACCCTGTAGATACAGATGATTATGAAGAGCTTCGAAACTCTATGGAAAAGCTTAAACTAAATGATGCTTCATTACATTTTGAACCCGAATCTTCAGCTGCATTAGGTTTTGGTTTTCGGTGTGGTTTTTTAGGTATGTTGCACATGGAAATTATTCAAGAAAGATTAGAAAGAGAATTTAATATGACTGTAATCACAACTGTTCCAAATGTATCTTATTATGCATACACCAAAAAGAAAGAGCAAATACTAGTCAATAACCCCTCTGATCTTCCTGACGGAAACGATCTTGAGTATGTTGAAGAGCCCTTTATTACTGCTCAAATTATTACTAATAGCGACTTCATTGGGCCTGTTATGAACCTATGTATAGAAAAAAGAGGAGTCTTAAAAAATCAATTTTATCTAACTACAAATAGAGTAGAAATAAGTTTGGAAATGCCACTAGCTGAAATTGTTTTTGATTTCTATGATCGTTTAAAAAGTATTTCCAAAGGTTACGCATCTTTTGATTATCAACCACTAGAAATGAAAGAAACCAAACTAACGAAAGTAGATGTTTTATTAAATGGAGATAAGGTAGATGCTTTGTCTTCATTAATTCATCAAAGTAATGCTTTTCATATAGGAAAAAAAATGTGTCGAAAATTAAAAGAATTAATTCCTCGTCAACAATTTGACATTGCTATTCAAGGTGCTATTGGAGCTAAAATAATTGCCAGAGAAACTGTAAAAGCTTTAAGAAAAGATGTGACTGCAAAATGTTATGGTGGTGATATTACTAGAAAACGAAAATTATTAGAAAAACAAAAAAAAGGAAAAAAAAGAATGAAGCAGATAGGTAATGTAGAAATACCACAATCTGCATTTTTAGCAGTATTAAAATTGAATGATTAATTTTATTATTATATTTGTTCCTTTAATAAAAATTAAAACTCAAAAAAAATGGCAGCAAAAAAAAGAACTACTAAAAAGGCTTCTAATAGTATTGTAGAGCCAAAAGCTACTACTAGCTCAAATGGAAGAAGAATTGCAATTCTAGTAATTGTAGTATTAGGAATCGTTATCTTAATTAAAAACGGAGGAGACGAAACAACTACTACTGCAACAACTACTGGTGGTGGAGAAGGAACTGAAACAATATCAGGACCTGATGTTCCACAAACAAGTCCTGATTATGTGAATGATTTTAAGCCACAGTCTTTAGGAGGTAGTGATGGATATGACCCACAGTCTTCAGGAGGTAGTGATGGATATACTCCACAATCAACTCAATAAAAGGTTTTAAAATATGGCTGGCCATAGTAAATGGGCAAACATAAAACACCGAAAAGGGGCGCAAGATAAAAGAAGAGCTAAACTTTTTACCAGAGCAATAAAAGAAATTTATGTTGCAGTAAAAGAGTCTGGAGATGACATTAGTTCTAATCCTAGATTAAGAACAGCTATTCAAAACGCCAAAGGTGTTAATATGCCTAAAGATACTATTGAGCGCGCAATAAAAAAAGCTTCGTCAAATAATGATGAAACTTATACTGAAACTACATATGAAGGCTATGCCCCAAACGGCATAGCCTTATTTATTGAATGCACAACAGATAATATTAATCGAACAGTAGCTAACGTAAGAGCAATTTTCAATAAACACAATGGTGAATTAGGAAAAAATGGATCCCTAGAATTTTTATTTAAAAGAATGGGTGTCTTTTCTATGGAAAGTAGCGCTATAGAAATAGATAAAGATTCGTTAGAAATGGAATTAATTGATGGCGGATTAGAAGAATTAGACTATCTAGAAACCGAAGGAATATATTTAGCCTATACTAATTTCGAAGATTTTGGAGCAATGCAAAAGAAGTTAGAAGAATTAAATATTACACCTAAAAATTCAGAAATACAACGTATCCCATTAGATACTAAAAAATTAGATTTAGAAACTTCTAAGAAAGTACTAGATATGGTTGATAAGTTTGAAGATGAAGATGACGTTCAACAAGTTTTCCATAATATGGAAATAAGTGAAGAGCTAATGAACGATATTATATAATATACACTTATGAATGTTTTATTACTAGGTTCAGGAGGAAGAGAAAACGCAATTGCATGGATAATTCAAAAAAGCACAAAATTAAACAAGCTTTTTATCGCTCCGGGAAATCATGGAACATCCTTATTAGGAAAAAATATTAAACTAGACATCTCAAATTTTAAAAACATAAAAGAATTTATTGTTAAAGAGCAAATAAAATTATTAATCGTGGGGCCAGAGCAACCTATAGTTGAAGGGATATACGATTATCTTAGGGAATTGTTTAATGCAGAAGAATTAATCATTATTGCACCAAGTAAATTGGGAGGGGCTCTAGAAGGAAGTAAAAAATTTGCTAAAGAATTTATGAAAAAGTATAATATTCCAAATGCGAAATATAGAACTTTCAATAAAAATAAATTTACTGAAGCAGAAGAATATTTAAAAACATTACCCCCCCCTTATGTGCTAAAAGCAGATGGATTAGCTGCTGGAAAAGGAGTCGTAATATCTAATAATGTTTCTGAGGCTAAAAACGCTTTGCAAAAAATGTTAATTGAAAATCAATTTGGAGAAGCGAGTAATACAGTACTTATTGAAGAGTTTCTTGATGGAATTGAACTTTCTGTATTTGTTTTAACCAATGGAAAAGATTATAAAATTCTTCCTATAGCTAAAGATTATAAACGAATTGGAGAGGGAAATACTGGCCTAAATACAGGTGGAATGGGGTCTGTGTCTCCACCTTCTTTTGTGGATAAAACACTGATGAAAAAGATTGAAGAGAGCATAATAAAACCAACTATTCAAGGTTTACAAAAAGAAAATATAGCATACAATGGATTTATCTTTTTTGGTTTAATAAATGTTAATGGAGAGCCAAAAGTAATTGAATATAATGCTAGATTAGGTGATCCAGAAACACAATCTGTACTACCAAGAATTAAATCTGACTTTCTAGATTTACTAATTTCTACCAAAAATGACGAAGAGTTTAGAAATACTAAAATTGAAGTACGAGAACAAACTTGTATATCAACTATTTTGGCATCAAAAGGGTACCCTGAAAAATACTCAACTGGACATCAAGTTGAGGGTCTTACAAATTTGTCAAAAGAAACAATATTATTTCACTCTGGAACAAGCAAAAAAGAAAATAAAATATTAACAACCGGAGGACGGGTGCTTGCAGTAACTTCTTTTGGTGATAATTTAACAACCGCAAAAAAATCTAATACACAAGAATTAAGCAAAATATCTTTTAAAGGGATGGTCTATAGAGCTGATATAGGATTCGATCTTAAATAAATTTTTTAGCACAAAACACAAATATAAAACCACCTATTACAATAAAAGCCCAATTCAAAGGATCTCCTATTACTGGAATTATTTTAAAAGACTCCTGCGCCATATCTGCTATATAATTAAAAAAATCTGTCATAAATAATACTTAAAAACAATACAAAAATAACTTTTTTATGAATATTAACTAATAATAAATTGTTTAAACAAACAATCTATTTTATATTAATGAAAAAATTACAATTTTAATTTAAGTAAAATGAAATTTGGCGTTGTTGTTTTTCCTGGCTCAAATTGCGATCATGATGTAGCTTATGCATTAAAAGAACAATTGGGTAAAAATGTTGTTTTTTTATGGCATAAAGAAAAATCTATAAAAAATTGCGACTTTATAATATTGCCAGGTGGTTTTTCATATGGAGATTATTTGCGTTCTGGTGCCATTGCACAATTTTCTCCTATTATGCAATCTATCGAAAAGCATGCTAAAAATGGCGGATTCGTATTAGGAATATGTAACGGATTTCAAATTTTGTGTGAAACAAAATTACTTCCTGGTACACTTCTTAGAAATAAAAACCAAAAATTCATATGTGAAAATGTATTCATTAAAACAATCAACACAGCCGCATTCCCTAGCGAAAAAAAAATATATAAAATACCCATCGCGCATGCAGAGGGAAGGTATTATGCAGATGAATCAACCATGAAAAATATTATTACAAAAAAACAAATATGGTTTAAATACTGCACAGAAAATGGAGACGTAAATGTAGAGTCTAATCCAAATGGGTCTCTGAAAAATATAGCTGGCATTTGTAATGAAGAAAAAAATGTATTTGGCATGATGCCACATCCTGAAAGAGCTTGTGATAAAAACTTAAACAATACTGACGGAAAAATTATTTTAAATTCTATTATAGATTTTTGTAAAAAAAGAGGGTAAGCTTTATACAAAAATAGCACCATTATTATTTTATTGTATAAAACCTACCCTCACACCCCAATACTATCTTGCTAAAATATATACAACAATTGTGCCAAACTGTTAGATTAATACAAATTATTGTCAATAATATATTTGCATACAGATGGATTCAGATAATTCATATAATCTTGATTTTTAATATTAGACCTTATGAATGACGAGGAGACGGTAATAGCTGGGAAATCAAGAAAATGAATGTTTTTAATAGAGCTAAAAGATTTAGACTCGTCTAATTTAGCGCCTTGCCTAGGATAAATAAAAATTTGATAATTATTTAAAATAGTTTGATAACTTTTCCATAAATGAATGTTTTGAAAATTATCAGCCCCTAATATAATTGAAAATTTATTTTTTGGATAAATATCCTCCAAATGAAATAATGTATTAATCGTATAATTAGGTTGTTTTAAATTATTCTCAACATCTGAAATTATAACATCTTTATTATTAAAAAATGTTTGTTCTAGCATTTTAATTCTATGGTAAAAACTAACTATTTTTTGATTTTTTTTAAAGGGACTTAATGGTGTTAATATAATCCATAATTGATCAACATACTTTTTCTCTATTATAGAAGAAACTATTTTAAAATGACCATTATGAACTGGATTAAACGTTCCAAAAAATAACCCAACCTTCATAAAATATTAATTTAAAAAATATTGCACCTTTTGTAAAACAGTTTTTTTTGCTATACTCAATTTATCATTTATCAATATATAATCAAAAAACTTTTTTGCTTTCTCTTCATGTTGAGCCTTATCTAATCTAAATGCAATTTGGCTATCTGACTCTGTTTGTCTAGCAACCAATCTTTGACTAATTAACTTTACTGAAGGAGCTTGAATAAAAATAGAAAGAGCCTGATCTTTAAACATGTTTTTTAAAGACTTTGCGCCCACAACATCTACATCAAAAATAAGATTATGGCCTACATTTATTTTATTTAACACTTCACTTTTTAATGTTCCATAAAAATTATCCTGATACACCTCTTCCCACTCTAAAAAATATCCTTGCTGAATTTTTAACTTAAACTCATCAACACTTAAAAAATAATAATCTATACCATCTTGTTCATTTTTCCTTTTTTGCCTACTACATGCAGAAATCGAAAAAAGTAAATTTAAATTACAACTTAATAAATACTTAACAATAGTGGTTTTTCCAGACCCGCTAGGTCCAGACACAATAATTAATTTGCCTTTTTTTTGACTAGAGCACATTTTGAATTTGTTCTTTTATTTTTTCTAACTCTTCTTTAATTAAAATAACACTTTTTTGTAATTTAAAGTCCGCCGATTTTGAGCCAACAGTATTGACTTCTCTTAAAATTTCTTGACACAAAAAGTTTAACTTTCGACCTGCCTGATCTTCTGTTTTTATTAACTCTAAAAAATATGAACAATGATAGTCTAACCTAACTAACTCTTCTGTGATATCTATTTTTTCTAAATAAAATATCATTTCTTGCTCCATTCGAGATTTGTCAATTTTTAAATTAAAAGTTTTTAACTTTTTTTCTATTTTATCTCTTTTAGGTTTAATTCGTTTCTTCTCATTAGTTTTTATTTTTTTAATTTGTGTTGTAATCTTTTTTAAATAACCCTTTAATTCTTTTTCTAACTTTTGCCCCTCTTTAATTCTATAATTCATTACTTCTATCATAGACTCCTCAAAAAAAAGCATTAATTCTTTTTCATTTTTTTTAGTCAATTTATGAAAATTTTTATTATGCAATCCCGGCATGGAAATCGCTAATTGAAGTAAATCTTTTTTAGAGCTATCTGGAGAAATTTTTTTAAACTGAGTAATATATAGTTCGATTTTTTTAAGATCTAACAACTCTTTATTAAACGTTTTTGTCAAATTAGCCCTAAATGAAAATTCGATTTTTCCTCTTTTTAATACTTTTTTAGCTAACAGTCTAATCTTAGCATCAAGATTATCATTTGATGATTTGACCGAAAAATCAAAAGTTTTACTATTTAATGTTTTAATTTGAGAAGTATATTCTATTCCATCTATGATACGGGTAGAATAGTTAAAGCCTGTCATTGAAATAATCATATGAAATCATTTAAATATGCAATATACAAAAGTGACATCTGGATTTTACCTTTATTTTGTTGTTTATATTAAATTCTTATTTTGAATACTTTGGAAAATGTAATTAATAATATAAATTGAAATGAGAAGAATTAAAAAATTATATAAATATATTAACTATGAAATTTGAAACGAAAGTTATTCATTCAGGATTAGAAACTGACCCATCCACTGGTGCTATTATAACCCCTATTTATCAAACATCAACATATGTTCAGTCAAGCCCTGGCATAAACCAAGGCTATGAGTATTCTAGAACAGCTAATCCCACAAGAACTGCACTGGAAAAAAGTATTGCTTCTATAGAAAATGGAAAATATGCAATATGTTATTCCAGTGGAATGGGTGCTGCTGATGCAATTATAAAACTATTAAATCCTGAAGATGAAATTATTTCAAATAAAGATATTTATGGAGGCTCATACCGTATGTTTGAAAAAGTTTTTTCGCGATTTAATTTAAAATTTACATACACTGACTTAACTGTTGCAGACAATATAAAGCCCCATCTAACAAAAAAAACAAAATTAGTTTGGATAGAAACTCCTTCAAATCCATTAATGAATATTGTGGATATTGCTAAAATAAAAAAACTTATAAATAAAAATATAATATTAGTCGTGGATAATACTTTTGCAACACCAGCATTGCAAAATCCACTTAATTTAGGTGCTGATATTGTGCTTCACTCTGCCACTAAATATTTAGGTGGACATTCTGATCTAGTTATGGGGGCGGCAATCTTAAATAACCGAAAAATTTATAATGATCTTTTCTTAATTACTAAAAGTTGCGGGGCAGTTCCTGGGCCTATGGATTGTTTTTTGGCTTTAAGGGGTATTAAAACTTTACATTTAAGAATGCAAAAACATTGTGATAATGCAAAAGAAATTGTGAAATTTTTAGCTAAAAATAAAATGGTAAAAGACATATATTGGCCGGGACTAAAATCTCATCCTAATCATAAAATAGCAAAAAAACAAATGAGTGGATTTGGAGGCATGGTTTCTTTTCAGTTCAAGAAAAACGATTTTAAACTAACCAAAAAGTTTTTATCAAAATTAAAATTATTTAAACTTGCCGAATCGTTAGGTGGTGTTGAATATTTAATTTCACATCCTTTTTCTATGACTCATGCTAGTTTGTCTGATAAACAAAAAGAAATCAATAATATAACTGAAGGATTGGTCCGTATTAGCATTGGAATCGAGCATCATGAAGATCTAATTAATGATTTATCGACAGCATTTAATAAATTGAAATAAATTTGTAATTACTATGAAGAAAAAATTTGCAGTTATTGGCCTTGGGCAATTTGGAACAGCTATATCTAAAACACTATCTGCCAGAAAAGCAGAAGTCATTGCAATAGATAAAAATATTGAAAGGGTAGAGTACATAAAAGATTTTGTTTCTTACACCGTATGTGTTGACGCCACAAATAAAGATGCTTTAATGGGGCAAAATATTCAGGATATGGATTGTGTGATTATCGCAATAGGAGAAGATTTTCACTCAGCAATTCTTTGTGGGAACATTCTAATGGAACTAGGAATAAAAAGAATTATTGGAAGAGCAATGGGAGAAAATGAAAAGCTAATTTTAGAGAAATTAGGAATTACTGAAATCATATCTCCGGAAGATGAACTAGGATTTAGAATAACAGAATCTATATTAAATCCAAACATTGTATTTAGTATGCCTCTTCCTGATAACTATTTAATTGTAGAATTAAAAGCTCCTCAAAAAATATGTGAGGAAAAATTAGGAGAAATAAAACTTAGAGAAGATTTTGGATTAAATTTAATTACAATCCTCCGAGCATCTAAAAAAAACGAAATAATAAGTCATCATATTTCTGGAATTCCCTCAGCAGATACAATTATTAATACAGATGATATTTTAGTGTTATTCGGAAAATCACAAGATATAACAAAATTTGTCGATATTAATAGTTAATTAATCTGATTGTGCTATTTATTAATTATAATTACTGTTTTTTCTATAAAATAAACTTGCAAAGGCCTGTAATACAGATATTTACACACTTTCTTAATTAGTAACATTATAATGTTAATAAGTTAGATTCAAAATCTGGTAAAAAAAGAATTCTCAACAGAGGAAAAAGTGGTTTTAAAAAGTGGTTTTAAAGTATATTTCAATAAGTCTATAAAAAGTAATCAACATTTAATATTTTTTGGAAAGAACTGCTATTACTATATAAATTTGGGTGTTTAATCAAAAAAACTATAAGTTATGGATAAAGTATTCTCAGGTTTTAAATCCTTCATAGGAGGTTTAACAGGTTTGATGATGTCACTTTTAGGACTAGGTATCGTTGCAGAAGTATTATTTGGTGCACAAGATGGCTGGTTAAATGTAATGGACAATATTGGCTCATTTGTAGCAAGATTTGCTGAAGGAGGATTTATTGGCTTAGTTGCTCTTTGCATTGTACTTGCTTTAGTTAATAAAAAGTAAGTTCATATTCACTAAAAAAACCCGCTATATAGATTATAGCGGGTTTTTTGGGTTAAATAAATTTATATTATGAAAAAAATAATTGAAAACTTCAAGACTTTTATTGATCGGATACTTCCTTTAGCATTTTCATTACTTTGCTTTGGTATCGTATGTCAACTTATTTTAGGTGAACCCATTCTTGGATGGGATGTAGTGGGAAATATTTCAAAAGCTATTGGTAGGTTAGGTCAAAATACATTTATTGGCGTTGCTGCATTATTATTCTTTTATACTATGATTATAAAAGATAAAAAGCTGTAATTTAATGGGCTATTAGCCAGTTCTCTCCTAATCCCATTTCTACCTTTAAAGGAACATTTGTCTGATAGGCATTTTCCATATTTTCTTTAATTAATTTTTGCACTATAATCTGTTCGGATTTTTTTACATCAAAAATTAATTCATCATGCACTTGTAAAATTAATTTAGATCCTAATTTTTGTGTCATTAAACTATCATTGATTTTAATCATTGCTAATTTTATAATATCAGCAGCAGAACCTTGAATAGGCGCATTAACAGCATTACGTTCAGCATGACTTCTTAATAATGCATTTCTAGAGTTAATATCCATTAAATAACGCCTTCTTCCTAATATGGTTTCTACATAACCATAATTACGTGCAAAATTAATGTTATCCGACATATAATCTTTTAATTTAGAATACTCTTTAAAGTAAGCATCAATAATACCCGCAGACTCTTTTCTTGTTAAATTAGTCTGCTGACTTAATCCAAAAGCTGAAACACCATAAATAATACCAAAATTCACAGTCTTTGCATTAGACCTCATTTCGGATGTGACATTTTCCAATGGCACTTTAAATATTTTAGATGCTGTAATACGATGTATATCTTCACCTGAAGCAAAAGATTGAATCATAGTGGGTTCTTGACTCAATTCTGCAATAAGCCGTAATTCTATTTGTGAATAATCTGCTGAAATTAAAACGTTATTTTCTGATGGAATAAACGCTTTTCTAATCTCTTTCCCATAATTACTTCTAATAGGAATATTTTGCAGATTAGGCTCTTTAGAGCTGAGTCTGCCTGTTGCTGTAATAGCCTGATTAAATGTAGAATGAACTTTTCTTGTTTTTGAATTAATTAAATTAGGAAGTGCATTTACATAAGTAGTTAATAATTTTTCTATTGATCTATATTCTAAAATTAAATGAATAATAGGATGCTTATTTTTTAACTTTTGTAAAATTGGCTCAGATGTTGAAAATTGACCTGTTTTTGTTTTTTTTGCATTTTTATCAAGCTTTAAATAATCAAATAAAATTTCACCTAATTGCTTGGGTGACGAAATGTTAAATTCTTTTCCGGAAATATTGAATATTTGTTTTTGCAAATCATTAGATATAGTTTTTAGTTTTGTAGAATACTCTCTTAACATTTTCTTGTCTATAGAAAATCCCACAAGCTCCATGTTTGATAAAATAAATAATAACTTCATCTCAATGTTCCAAAATAAATCAATTAAATTATCTTCCTTTAATTTTTGAGTCAATATATCATGTAAATCTAAATTTCTAATTAATTGATTTGATAATAAATTAATATATTTTTTCTTATACAGTGATGAATTTATGTCATTACTATTTTCCTGATCAAATTCTGAAACAAATCTAGTTGTTATTCGCTCCAAAGTATTACTTCCGTCTGGGTTTAATAAATATCCAGCCAACATTATGTCAAAAAAACTTTCAGCAGGTAATGGAGTGTTAAAAAAAGATAATTGATTAATTATTTTTTTAAAATCAAATCCTATTTTTAGCACACTATCTGTAATAAACAAACTCCTTATTAAAATATGTATTGTTTGTATATTATTTTTATCTGCTTCAAGAATAGTTATATTATGATTTTCATCAGCTAAAGCAACAAATTGTATCATGTCTAGATTATTAATTTCAAAAACAATATCTATCGAAACTTTTTTTTGTTGTAATAATTGTTGATTAAAATGTTCGATTTCTGAAACCTTCGTCATCCATATATTTGATTTATATAAGGATATCATTTTTTGTTCTAATATTGGTTGACTAAATAAATCTAATTGACTTTCTTGATGATGATTTTTTTCTTCATACGCATCTGTGGATTTTATTTCTAAAGATTTTTTTACCCGCCCTATAATATTTTTAAATTCTAATTCTTGACATAATTGTTCGAATTTTTCAAAATTAGGTTCTATTCTTAATAAATCAGAAATAGAGCCCTCTAACGGGGCGTCTGTAATAATCTTAACAAGCTTTTTAGATAAAAATGCATTTTCCTTAGAATCAATTAGTTTATCTTTTAGCTTTCCACTTATATTTTCAATATTTTCATAAACTCCTTTCATAGACCCATATTCTTCTATGAGCCTCTGTGCAGTTTTAGGGCCAACACCTGCTATTCCAGGTATATTATCAGAAGAGTCTCCCATCATTGCTAAAAAATCAATAAACTGATTAATGTTTTGTAAGCCATATTTCTCACACACATCTTT
>Ga0115011_10003024_pt1 | contig 11525 bp, 22 predicted proteins | sample TroAtlMetagenome_2_FD_88705 | JGI IMG/M metagenome (GOLD analysis project Ga0115011, IMG submission 88705) | Marine eukaryotic phytoplankton communities from Atlantic Ocean - Tropical Atlantic ANT8 Metagenome | ecosystem: Environmental > Aquatic > Marine > Oceanic | place: Tropical Atlantic... | reverse complement strand
GGTAGTCTCGTAAAACGCAAACCAGCATTTGGTGAATGGGTAGATAAGAACCCTTGGATGTTGACGCCCAAAGATTTGGAAACAGGCATCATCCTTCGCATTGGCCGAGCTGGATACTGGGATTACGAAGTCCTATGGCAAGGTGAATACACCGACACGCATGACGAATCAGAATTAGAGGAGGTAGAATGTGCAAATTAAAGATAGGTGATCTAGTATGTTTCAACAGTGGGGGTATGAGACATAAGACCCTAGGGATTGTTGTGGACTTTGATTTTTCATCTAAGATCCGAAGAAAGAACCTAGAGTCTATCTTGATTATGTGGTCTGTCATAGGGAAATATATGCCTAGACAATGTTGGACATTACAAGACAACCGTCAAAAAGAAATCGGGTCCGGTGACTTTATTTGGCATGAGATGGGCGATTGGTTTAAGGTGGTAAAATGAAAGTAGGTGACATCATTTGGGATAAATGTGACAAGCGGTATGGTATGCTAATTGTAGAAGAATGGGAGTCAAATATAGGAACTCCTTTTGATTGGGCAGCACTTTGGTTCGATGATGGATCGCTGTGGGGAATTGACACAAGAGACATAGAGGTGATCAGTGAAAAATGGTGATCTTGTAAGGTTCAAGTTTTATGTTGGAAGTAAAGACGACGACCCTCCGTACTCTCTCGACGGGCAGTGGCGCATTGGTTTGTTACTCGAGTATACTACTTGGGAGAAAGTGGGAACCGTACTGTATCGTGGTAAAACGTATAGAATACGAGGAGAAAACATGCAAAAGGCAGGAAAGAAAGATGAAAGTCGATGAATCAGTAGCTAAATTGAAGAAGGGTGATCTAGTTAGGTCTATTAAATGGGGTTGGATCGGAACAATCATAGGTTTTGAAGAAGCAAATTCAAACCTGTATGGCGGGAAAAGAGGATTGTTGCCAATAATCTTTTGGTCCCATCGGGAGACCAATAGGCCCAATCCATACAGGGTGCACCCCAAGTATTTCGAGGTGATCAATGAAAATAGGTGACCTTGTATATCTTAAACCAAAGAACGGTACTGAGGACGAAGATTATATAGGTCTTCTTGTGCACATGAAGCAAGTAGGTCGTAGCAAAATAGATAGAACGATCCTTTACGATGTCCTCTTTTCGGAATCTAATGAGGTAATAACAATTAGTGACATTTATTTTACAATATGGAGGATCGAATGATCAAAGATAGAAAAGAAATGAAACATTGGCCTATCGAGATAGACTTGAATGGTCCGGATGGGAATGCTTTCGCCCTACTCGGGTATGCATCGAAACTAGGGAAGCAGATGTACGGGTACGAAAAGACCGACGAGATTTTAGAGGAGATGAAGCTGTCGACATACGAACTGTTGATACTCACGTTCGACAAGTATTTCGGGAGGGTCGTTACTTTGTACAGAGATGGTGGTGAACCCACTAGGTGGAAAGAAACTTGAGCACGCTTGTACAAAAATCGCCTTGAAGACGTTAAATTATATACATAAACAAACACACACTAGGAGTTATTATGACTGACATTAAAATATTCGAGGTGGGCGGGTCTATCCGAGATGGCATCCTCGGCCTACCTAACAAAGATCGAGACTTTTGCGCGGTTGCCCCATCATGGGAAGCATTGCACGAATGGTGCAAACAAAACATGGACAACATCTTTCTTGTCAAACCTGAGTTCTTGACAGTTCGAGGATTTATGGGAGGCGAAGCAATCGACATTGTGATGTGCCGCAAAGATGGACCTTCTACCGATGGTCGTCGACCTGACTCGGTGACACCGGGCACTCTGATGGATGACCTATCACGTAGAGACTTTACGATGAATGCGATGGCCATCGAGGTTGATCATAATCTGAATCAGATTGGCGAGATCATCGATCCTTTCAATGGTGCAAAGGATGCCAAAGATGGTATCCTTCGATGTGTTGGGTCCACTGAAGACCGGATGGCCGAAGACGGACTTCGTATTGTGCGAGCAATGAGATTCGCAATCACCAAAGGAGTTGAGTTAGATGCACCTCTGTGGCGAACGGTGAGATCAAGACAGATGTGGAAGTTTGTGCAAGAGTCTGTTTCTGTCGAACGTATACGGCAAGAGCTTGACAAATGTTTTAAGCACGACACAGCCGACACTCTTAGGTTCTTAGGGTGTTTAGAAAATCCTGTCACAGGTGAACCTATCGTGGATTTGATTTTTGCAAATGGACTTTGGCTGTCTCCATCTCTTGGTAAAAAATAATGCATGTTTGTACAAATTTTACACAAAGTTGATTACATTATATACATAATCACACACTCACTCAGGAGATTCAATGAGAAAATCTAAACAACAGCGTATCAACGAAGGCAACGCCCTCATCGCAGCAATCAAGCAAGACCCCGTCTTGGCCAAGGAACAATCGTGGCTCCTTCGCTTTCTTAATGACCTTGTCACCAAGTTCCAGCGTGGCAAAGGCGGCACCAAGCGTCAGCGTGAACTCTTCGACGAAAAGATCGCAGATGGCGTACCCGCACGCAAGGTCAATACCCATGTCGCACAACCCGAAGTTCTCAAGGCCGAAGCTGCCATCAAGGTTCTTCAAGCTCAGCCCGCACTCTATTCGTGGGAAATCCGTGTTGGCGGCGAAATCGTAGCTAACGGTCTCAAATACAACCTCTCTGCGAAGCAGCTTGCACTACTCGATACTTTCGTCAAGAAAGCGGAACAAGTCGAAGCGCAATCTCAGATGGATGTTGATCCTGAAAAAGTCGCAGAGGCACAACTTCTTGTTGATCTAGGCGATACGTACATCGGTCTTACTGCTAAGAAGTCAAAAGACATCTCAATCTTGCGCACGGCGATCGCACAAGGTATTGGCTTCAGTGATGAACAACTCGAAGCTGGTCGCAAAGCTGTCTCAGGTGAACTTAAGAAATACAAAAAGCTCAAAGGTTGGTACACGCCAGGAATGCTTATTCGCTATAGATATGGTGGCATTTCTAAAGAAATGGTCTTGGTAGTTGATGGTCCACAAATTGGAGACTTCGGAGCCAACGCGCGCGGTTACCATGGTGGTGCTTCAAAATCTATTCGTGTCCCTGTTATAGTAGATGGACACCTTGTCTATGCACATGCATCACGGATCACTCGATACACTAAAAAAGAACTCAAACGCTTAGGAGCTGAATAATGAAATTTTTACGCAATATATACGAATGGATCGTTGGTTTACTATCACCGGGTGACCGGTGGGATGAATACGTAACTCCCGAAAAAGAAGCTCTAGATGTCTTAAGAAAATTAGACAAGAAGCATCCGAAAGGGACCTCTACGTTTGATCCGAAGTCACCCCAGGCCATAGCCGGATTAGCATTCCAGTCTAGTGTGTTTGAAGAATTGCAGAAGCAGTTTCCTGATAATGATACTTTCGAAGAAACTTGGGACTATTTCAAAAAACAAGATCCAGAGCTCTCTATTTACGAACTAGCGTGTTTAGAGAAAGAATGGGGGGATATAACGTTCGTGCACGAAGGCCAACGGTTTTGGGTTGAGTGTTGTTTCGCTATGGGCGAAAAGAACTCTTGGTTCTGCGAGATGAAACGAAAGAAATTTCGAGGCACAAACAAGTTCTATTGCTGGGGCAAGAGAATAGAGCCCGGGAAGACTTGGTACATCCCTTCAAGACCTTGGAATGATTATGTCGAGAAGTGTGAAACCAAAAAGAAAGGTAAAAAGACTTTTCGAGTTGTACCTGTGCATCTCATAGGGGACAATATACGCGTAGCTAAAAGAGGTCCAAATGCCTTTGCAAAACACATCAGATGATGAATGGTTAGGCAAACTAGTTTGGCATTTTCCAAGAGATGAGATGGGTCTTCCATTGGCCAACAGTGCCATATATGGTATAGTTATAGCTAAGGATGACGAAGCTGTATACATAGTGCTATCTGAAGGTGATCATTGGTATGCTTGCGTCCATGACTTGGAACTAGTGGAGGAATGGAGTGAAGACTTGGAAGGGGAAAATGGTTCGGTGGAAACATCCAGAGAAAGGACAAGTAGGTCTAATCGGAATAGCTTTAACTAATCCGAAAGAAGATACAATAAAATTTTCACCAAGATCAGTAGCTTTGATACTCGTTGTAGACGTAATGTGGGGAGACACTATACAACAATTTGTACCCATCGACGAATTAATAATTTGTAAATCTTAGAAATTAACAATAGAATTAAATTATACACACTCAGGTAAATAAATGAAAACACTGACACAATCACTTTGGATGCCTCCAAAGCTTAATGCTTGGGACGATCCTTTGATACAAGAACAATACTGGCCAGACAGATGGAAGATGACTGTAATTTGCCTTTGTCTTAATATGACTTCAGGACGACAGGTACGACCTGTTCTACCAGAATTATTCAGACGATGGCCCAACCCAGTTGCAATGAAACATGCACATGAGGAAACACTAAAGGCACTTATCAAGCCACTCGGATTCGTGAACAAAAGATCCTATGCTCTTAAGCGAATGAGCTCAGACTGGATCGAAAAAGACTGGAAGTCAGTGAAGGAGTTGTACGGATGCGGTCAATACGCAAAGGACTCAGACGAGATATTTTATCAAGGATGCTTGAAACTGGAGCCGCAGGACGGAGAGCTATTGAGATACATCAAATTTGCAAGGGAGGCAAAATGTTTTCAAGATCAATAAGAAGTACAGAAGCTAAGAAACAATATGACTACAGTGACACCGATGAGTTTGGAGGAAACACTTTTGTCCCCAAATCTATCGATGCTGATTGTGACGAGTATATGAAACTCGTTGGATGTGAGTTTGATTTTCATGGTGCTCAAGACAACCTGGTGAGATTGAACAATGTAGTATATGAATTTCTAGAAGATCCGGATGATGGGTACCGTTCGCATCTAGGCGCAGTTCGTATCTCACCTGCATCAGACCATACCGGATTCTTCTCCAATCCTGTCGCACAAGTAATTCTCATATCGACAGACAATAAAGAAACATGGCCAGACGAATGGACACCACCCCCAGAAGACCCATACCATGATGGGCCTTTCTCTGGCTTTTACTTTGTAGATGCTGACGATTATCATATATGGTGCCAGATTGGAACAGAGTATCATGATTCGTATTACCCATGCTTTGTGACTCATTATTATCCGAAGGAACCAACGCAAGAGACATAATTATATCTGTGTTTGGAGGATAGGTGACAAATTACTATAGCGTACTAAGTGTTCAAGAAAACGCTAGCCAAGCTGAGATCAAAAAAGCTTATCGTAATTTAATGCGAAAATGGCACCCAGATGTCAATCGCTCACGTGATGCAACTAGTCGGACTGAGGGGGTGAACAAAGCTTATGCCGTACTGAGTTGCCGCGAGTCGAGATATAACCACGACATACAGCTTCGAGAAGCTGGCCTATCCTCCAAACCTTTATATAAAAAAACAGAAATTCCTTGTCTAGACTGTCAAGCAAAAGGTTTTGTAAAGTACTATAAAAAGAATAAGTGGAATTCAATTAAAAAGCTTTTTGGGTATAATATCCCATATGAAAAACACATGTGTTTCTCATGCTGCGGAACCGGCTGGGAACGAAGAATACAGGAGTATTAATGACAGACAGACAGATGTACCTCTTAAAAGAGATCTATAATTCTATGGGTGAACAGATTCATCTGATGGAATGGGCTACAAAGCAAGTAAATGAAATTGACGTAAAATATCTGATACAAGCAGGCTATGTAATTGAATCAATCGGGGAGGGGTTTGTAGGAGGTCTAAGAACTTTAAAGCTCACAGACAAAGGAAAAGACATAGCTAAAAATTATTGTGACGTGTGTGGCTGTATGCCTTGTGATTGTGGATATGGATCATAGTTATTTTTGTTAGGAAAGTTAAGTTTGGAGATAAAATGATTACAAAACTGCAAAATATATTAGGAATGACACTATGCATGCAATTTCTATTATCTGGTTGTTCAAGTGATATAGCGATTATTACTCGAGAGGAAAAGCAACAAGACACGTCAGACATGATTGTGACAACAGAAGCAAGTGTAGAACCGTCTAGCGAAGAACCTTCGTACGAACCTTCTACAGAGCCATCAGATGAGATGACGGAATTAACCATCGGATTCGCAGAAATGTCCTTGACACAGATTGCATGTCCTGCATGCATGGGTGTCCAAAATGAGTTTGACATCTACGCAAATCTCAAATTACATCAGCCTACATCAGGAGGATATACAGAGCAACTAACTCCTGTTGGTACATGCGTGACACAAGAGCTCGGTGCCTACGTATCGAGCACACCTTTGTCGGTTGCTGGTACAGCAACCTTTAATTCAATCCAGTTGTTTCCCTCCGGCGCAGCTGAGTGGTCGAATACCAATCTATACGAGTATCAGATAGAACGACGCACAGAAGTATATGTGTCGACTGATGCCGGGAGTATTCCAAACGCATTCGAAACACTCGAAGGCTTCGATAATATAGAACCTTGGGAACTTCGATATGTCGATCCTTCCTATGCTTTCGCTGCTGTTGTATCTAAACAGGGTACAACATTCACTTGGCAGCCATCTATCCCCGATGCACAGTTCGAAATCCTGATCGCTGTATATTCACCCGATGGTTCACAATTGCTGGGAATGGTATCGTGTATGGAGAACGATATGGGTTATCTCACAGTGCCTGGGAACTATTTTCAATCATATCCGTATAATGCACTTACAGCAATATATTTATCTAGGCATAGAGTCGATCGAAGACCGGCTCCAGAATTTAACGGATACCTCGAATCACATATGGTATGGACTGTTCTTGGTACAGGACATATAGAATAAGGAGAGACCAGTGAGAATAACAGAAACAAAATTAAGACGCACTATTCGAAGAGCTATCTTAATCAGAGAAACCAATTACTGGTGGAAAGAGAAGGGACGTGGTGCTATGCCTTGGTCTGAAAAGGAATGGACAACAGTTCCTCAAGAAGAAAGAGATGCATATATGGATTGGCGCTGGTCTGATGACGATGATGACGATGATCTTCGAGGTGACGAAGGTGAAGAATACGATCAAGAACGAGTGGATAGAATGATCATGTTCTTAGATGATATGGACGGGGATGGTAGAATTCCAGAGTTTGAGTATGATGAAGACGCAGTATTTCACCGTCTTCAAGGTGAGTTTCCTGATGCGTCAGAAGAAGAAATAGCCGAAGCAATGGATAGCTATTAAGGTAAGTAAATGCAACACTTAAAGGACAGGAATGTAAGTTATTTCACACACATGTTTTGTGCGATAAAATATGCAATCAAGCTATACTTTGCAAGTCAAGTTCTTTTAGTGCATGCTTTTATCCCTTGTCTATTTGAAACGACTGCGTCTGACATAATTAAAGGGATATTAAAGGAGACACAAGAATGCGAAGACTAATTAGACAAATTATCCTTGAGTGTTGTGATGCATGTGAAGAAGACATGGGTGTATGTGACAGTGAACTAGATGTCATCGAACCAGTTTATGATATGATTGTAGGGTCTTATCCTCAAGCTCACACCGACGATGACGGCAGAATGTTAGATTATGGTCATGTCAAGTCAGACTCTCATGAAGGTAGAATGACTCGTGCAAAACTTTTCAGAATGGGCAAGATGGCCCAATCTTTTCACGATAGACTCGAAGATGGAGATGATCTGCCTGGGTGGGTACAAGATAAGGTGACAACTGCAGAAGATAGATTACGTGCAGCATACGAATACATCGATTACAAGATACACAGAATGAACCTTGATGGTAAAATATGCAATGAATCTGTAGTTAGAAAACTAACAGAAAATTATTTAAGGAGTGTATTATGAAAAAATATAATTTAAAATCTAGATTGCAAGAATCTAATCTCAATTCATTAAGGGACGAGCTTACCCTCAAGGGTTCACTCGGGAGGAACAACCTTTCAGGAGAACTTGGAGAACAACTCGCCGCGGCTTTGGCAGGAACGACCAGACGAGTGATTAACTTAAACACCATCACAGCTTCATCTGCATTTGCAGATCTGGTCGTCCCAATTGACGAATTAGGAGCCTTGAAAAAAGCAGTCGAAATTGAGCTGCAGCAAGGTGTTACTATATCACCGATTGAACCTAGCACTGCAAAAGCTCCATTTCTTCCAAGGTCTATTCGAGACGCACTTGATCACACCGGAGCTGTTCTCTTTGAGGCTGGACAAGGGAATGTTTTTGTAAAAGGGTTCGCAAGTAAGATAACAGCCGGCGGAGAGGAATCAAATATATACAAACAAATCCTTAGAAATCCTAGTAAATTTGCATTTTATTCTGTTAAGTGTTCAGGTAAATTAACGCCGAAGGGAGGATCTTATGATCCTCTAGGGAATACGCCAATTAAAGGCGCAACAGCTAGCACCTTGTTTGAGGGTATCAAAGCAGCCAGAGAATGGTATTTTAATACTGATGAATTTAAAAGTGAGCTACAAGAGCTCCCAGATAACGATGAGCTTAAGTCAATGTTGGCTAAAAAAGTAAATTATGAAGAAAATATAACCGGTCTAAACTTAGGATTAATTTCTGTTAGGGTCAAAAAAGCCGGAAGAGGTATTGCTGGGGTGGGTCAAGTAGAATATGCTATGGGGCATTCAATGTTCGATTTGGAATCTAACTCATTAGCTTCAGAGTATAACGGAACTAAACCATTCTTTACGGCCATTGGTGCCGAATGGCAATGGGAAACATTTGGCGAAGCGTATGATGATACTAGTCGAGAGAACGTTAATACCAAAATCTCACTCATTCAAGGTATACAAAATCAATTATCTCAAAAAGCCCATGTTTTATCTATTGAAGAATTAAACCAAATTAGATCTCTTATCGATTCTTTCTCTTAATAGCAGATCAGTTTTGTAAATCTACCCTAGCTCCGTGTATGATACTAGTGTAACACACACATAACGGAGTTTCTTATGGCTAGAATACGAAGAAAAGTCACCCGCACAGGTGCAAAACCAAAGAAGAAGACAAAGAAAATTGTCCTCACCGACGAACAAATTGCAAAACGCAGAGCAGAAGACATAGCTCTAGGCGAGCAACTTTCTAGAGTCAAACAATATACTGTAATCGCTGCAGGTCTTCCTCCTTACGATTTAGAAGGAGATACTCTAGAAGATGTTTCTAGCTGGGTTGGCAAATTGAGGACAACCAAGACATGTCATACTGTGCAGTCTTGTCAGTTTTGGGTCAAATATTTCTTCGATCCATTTAATCAAAAAGAGCAATGGAAAGCAGTTAGAAAATTGATACTTGACAATCATGAAGAGCTAGGCCTTCCTAATTTGCCTCCGGTAAAATACGCCGGTGAAACCAAAATAGAAAATCAAGGCTGGTAAAGTCTCGAGCTCGAGTGGTGGAATAGGTAGACACAACGGACTTAAAATCCGTTGCTCGTATGAGCGTGAGGGTTCAAGTCCCTCCTCGAGTACCATATCAAAAGGAGAGCTGGCGAATCCAGCGGGAAAGGGTGGGCAAAAAATTTCAAATCGGGGTTGTTAGCTCAGTAGGTAGAGCATCGGACTTTTAATCCGCAGGTCGCAGGTTCGATCCCTGCACAACCCACCAGCAATTAATAAAAAGAAAAATCACAAATGACTACTTGGAAAACAAAATCACCAAATTGGTGGTAAATACTTTCAAATCAAAGATTTCACATTATAATAATCATGAACTTAAAAAAGGAGTAACTCAATGAGTAACAACACAGTAGAAAATAATAACGTCGTAACTGTACACTACACAGGGACATTCACAGATGGCACAGTCTTTGACTCTTCAAGAGAAAAAGAAACACCTTTCACATTCACCACCGGTGTCGGTCAAGTTGTCCCGGGTTTTAATGATGCTGTTCTCGGAATGGAAAAAGGCCAAACAAAAACAGTCACTTTGACACCTGATGTAGCATACGGACCATCAAATCCCAATGCATTTTCAGCTGTTCCAAAATCTTCTTTCGAAGATGGTTTTGACTTTACGAAAGGAAATATAATCACAGGAGCTCAGAACGGTCAACAATTCCAAGCAAAGATAGAAGGAACTACTGACAACCATGTGGTACTTGATATGAATCATCCTCTAGCTGGAGAAATTCTTACATTTGAAATCGAAGTATTAGAGTTCGAGACTATTCCAGACATCGAAGAACAAAATGAAGGTGAGTAGCTCAGTGGTTAGAGCGCCCCGCTCATAACGGGAGGGTCGTGAGTTCAAACCTCACCTCGCCTATACAAAAACGGTGCAAGCTTGTACAATTCAGGTTTGCACCGTATTATATTACTAGTATAACACACACACATTTCAGGAGAAAGTATGAACATCGTATTCGATGAAACTCTTTATGGCATCACAAAAACAGGCGCAACCTACGAATGGAACATCAAGGTTGTCGAGATACCAGCACAACCTCAAAATCACGGGAACATTATTATCAGTCGAGGACTTCTAGATGGCAAGAAGGCATCCACGATTGAGACGATAGAGGTTGGCAAGAACATAGGCAAGGTGAACGAGACAACGCCTGTAGGTCAGGCCATCTTCAATGCAGAGTCCAAGCGAAACAAGAAGCTGGACTCCGGATATGACTATACAGTGGAAGGATCTAAGGCAAAATTCAATGACCTTCTTAAGCCGATGCTAGCGCAATCATACGAAAAACATAAGAAGAAACTTGTCTACCCGTGTTACACACAACCCAAGCTAGATGGGATACGATGCCTCGCGAGGAGAGTCGGTGATGTCGTAACTCTTTACTCTCGAAAGGGCAAGGTACTGGATCTCGTACCTCACATCAATGAAGCTTTGCTGGACATCCTTGAAGATGGCGATTGTGCCGATGGAGAGTTGTACACTTATGGGTGGGACTTCCAAAAGATCATCTCGGCTATCAAGAAGACAAATGAAAATACGACTGGCATCCAATACTGGATCTATGACCTTCCAAACATGAAAAATCGAGATGAACCCTTTTCCGAGAGGTTCTCTTGGGCCAAAGTCAACAAAATCCTCAAAGCACAGGGTATCGGTGGTCCTCTCATTCCTGTCGAAACACCCGAGTGTGAAACAGAAGAACAGCTAATGATGTATGAAGAACGATATATCAAACGAGGTTTCGAAGGAAGTATGGCTCGCAATAAAGACTCAAAATACTTGTTTGGTTACAGGTCCAAAGACCTTCTCAAAGTCAAGAGGTTCTTAGACGAAGAATACAAGATCACTGGCTTTACGCATGGGACATCAATCGAAAAGGAATGTTTGATCTTCGTGTGTGAAACAAAGGATGGACAAGAATTTAGTGTTCGTCCAACAGGCACACACGAGGAAAGGAAAGAAATGTATAAAAGAGGCGATACATACGTAGGCAAACTCCTCACGGTCAAGTACCAAGAGTTGTCCAACGATGGGATCCCAAGGTTTCCTGTAGG
>Ga0115011_10003021_pt1 | contig 11535 bp, 8 predicted proteins | sample TroAtlMetagenome_2_FD_88705 | JGI IMG/M metagenome (GOLD analysis project Ga0115011, IMG submission 88705) | Marine eukaryotic phytoplankton communities from Atlantic Ocean - Tropical Atlantic ANT8 Metagenome | ecosystem: Environmental > Aquatic > Marine > Oceanic | place: Tropical Atlantic... | reverse complement strand
GGCGGAGACCACTTTGTGTGCCCGAGACGGTGTGCGCGATGCTCATGAAGTTGAGCGCCCAATCATGGCCGTTTCATCTACGGTCTTGGCATGATTGCTCGTTCTTCCCAGCCCGTGCTATGTGCGCGCCGTCCTGGATCGAAACTGAGGAAAAAAGGGGAGGATTGAGAATGGAATTACGAGCACGAATCGTTTGCCTTATGGGCGTCTTATTGGCCTTTGGTTGCACCACGGATACCGCTGACAAAGACACGGATCCCGATACCGAAATGATGGGTGGCGCTGCGGCGGGCGGGACCCCAGAGAATGGTGGGCAGGACGGTACCGGTGGCGAGTCCGGCATGGGAGGCACGCCGGCCATGGGAGGCACGCCGGCCATGGGTGGTGAGCCCGCAATGGGTGGCATGGGCCCGGAGGTCGAGCAACCCCGCGTGGACGGGAAATGGTTTTTGGCCGAGACCGAGACCATCGAATCCACTTGTGGATCCTTCGGCGACTTCACCGGCAATAGCGCCTTCTTCGAATGGGGGATCACCGGGGCGACTGTCCAGACGGAAAACGCGCCGATGTTCGAGTGCGACTTCGAGGGAACCAACGAGTTTCGCTGTCGGCCGAACCTGAACAATGGGTACCTCACCTTTCAATACGATATGGAGGGTCGAATCGAATCGGCCGGGGAAGTCAGCACCGTCACAACGCTGCGCTTGGGCTGCTTCAACCCGGGTACCTGCGGTCAATTCGAGTCCCAGCAGGGCTTCGATTTGCCCTGTCGGAGTGTCTTGCAGGAGCGTTGGATGCACGTGGCTGAGGAGGAGTGCGAAGAGGGTGATCCCATGGAAGACGGAGAGCCCAACGACGGGAATTGGGCCGCGACGGGTGCGTTCATCAAGGACACCAACACCTGTAATTGGACCGAGTCCGATATCTGGCGATTCGACGATTGGGTCCAAAACGGCGCCACTGACAACATCATCGAGTTTTTCGCCAGCAACCAGCGCGATGTCTATGACCGTGATGGCAGCCGGTTTAGTGGGGAGCGAGTGCGAAACTATGAGGGGCAGAACTGGCGCGTCCAGGTTACCGATCGCATCACGGGCACCTACACGGCCCCAGACCGCATGTATCGGCGCGTGAGCCAGGAGATCGAATGTGTGCAGGGCAATTGCGCAAACGCGCCTGCCCCGGTGCCGTGTGAGTCTCGATTCACCGTGTGTGCGCGGCACATCCCGTAAGCGCTAGACTGCGCTTGCACTGCAGCACCCCGCCATTTCGAAGAGCCGCGCTCACGCGGCAGGCGGTCCCGTTTGGGTCCGTCGACCAGCCCACTCAGACCGTCTCACCCAGGGAGAGTGCTCCCCCCCGCAGCCGGCGTATATCGCCGCTGCAGTGAGGCTGTCCGTCCAGGCAATCTCGGGCCTGCACCTTTCAATCGTATGCCTCTGCGATCGTTCCCATGGCCTTCGCCAGCCCGCCCTCTCAGGTCTTCGGTGTCTTAGCGGACTTCAATCGTTCTGATGGGAGGCGCGTCTCTACGGGCGTTTTGGACGCGAGTTGGCTCTTGGAACAGACCTCGCTGCAGTGCAGATATCGGCTATGGATTCACACCGTGTAAATCCAAACGGGCAGCAAATCGTCTTATGCGAACCGACGCCGTGTCGAGCGTCCTCCGTACTCGCGGGCCAGGCGACCCAGTTCGGTGAAACCCACCAGCGCAACAGCATCCCGGGTGCATTTGATCTTGAACTGGCCCGTAGAGCGTTCCTTGGCGGATCTGCGCACCTGGCGCGCAAAGAGCGGATCACCTTCGATGGTGGTGACGAGACGGGAAATCGTGACATCGGACCGGGAGAGCAACTGCATCACCGTCGTGGCCGTAAAGCTGCGCTGGCTGGGCGTTGCGCCCCCAAAGAACTTGAAGTTGGCGCGGGGCTGCGAGCGATGTGTGCGCCAGGTCATGAGGTCTCCCTTGAAACTCGATGGAGGGGGCTTTGAGCGCCGTCCTCGACGAGAATCCTTTGATTACGTCGGCATCGTTGGCCTTCATTCATGAGACCCGTTCGGTCGATTCTTGATGCGCGACGCAGACAGAAAAGTGTGATTTCTTTCGCTGGGGCATTACGGCGGTTAGTCGTAAACGCCTGCTAGGTAAGCCTTAATTAGACAGGTTGGACCGTTCGGGAGGGGGTGGTGATCGACGCGGGTCTCGGGGTCGAGTTGATCGTTCAGCATTCTGAATCTGCCTGTGTTTCGGCCACTCGAGACTTCGTCCCACCGCCAGCAATCTGCCGTCCCCTTCGCGGCGGGATCGCACCCGCGGGCGCATCAAGTTCGAGCTACGAACTGGGCTCACCCACGTCGAGCGTCCGATTGATGGGCTGGCAGCCATCGTCGGCTCGCCCCGTTGCCATGGCGTCGGACTGACCCATTACGGACAGGGGGTCGATTGAGGCTGAGTCTCACCGGGACAGACACCCACCGGCGGGTGGTCGGGGACCGCGAGTGTTTGGTTTTGGCGGTGTCAATGGCGCTCATGTTTTGGGCCGTGACCGACCAGCGGAAATGGCGCGGGAATGAGCCCGTGGCGGCTGCCCACTCGGGGCGTTCGCCAGCGCTCGGGGGTTGCCCATCTGATGCTGAGACCGCATGCGTTTTTGTGCCTGTTTCTTGGGGCTCTAGAGGAGACGGTTTACGGGCAAGGATCTCACCGTGAGAAGAAAACCGGAGGGGGACTCCCTGGCGACTGGATAGGCGCGGTGTTTCTCGTTTAGGCGCCTCTTTGTGCCTCCACATCTCCTCAAAATGAGAGGAATGATTGTTTATAGCCTGTGTGATCCTCCCGAGCCCTCCGTCACTACCAGCAAGGACGCTTTTAGATTTTGGAGAATTAGGATGGGTACTTACACGGTTCGCGCTCTGTTGAGCGTGCTAGGAGTGGTGTGTCTAAGCACCGCGAGTTGGGCGCAAGAGTGCGAAGGCAGTCGGTTCGAATGTGACGTGGACGCCGCCATTGAACGGGGCCTCGACTTTCTCAGAGCAAGTGAGCGACAGCGAGGGGATTTTGGTGAGCCCGGGGGCACTTTCCTCGGCGTACTCTCGTTCTTGGAGAAACGGACCGGGGTCGGCTGGGATGCGCCGGCTCGGGGCTATCGTGGGATGGACCCCGCGGATAAGGCGCTGGTACAGCGCATGGTCAAGGCGATGATCGAGCGCGATGCCGCGCTGCAAAACCCGGCCGCAGTCCCGAACTCGTATATTACCGGCGGTAATCTCATGGCGCTCTCAGCGTTCATCGCAACGGGCGGACCCGACAACGTGGGTGCACCCGCGCTGGTGACCACCGCTATCGCCAACGGTGTGCAGGCGCTCTCTGGGACGCAGGGTCATGGTGCGCTCAACAACGGGGGATGGAACTACCAACGGCCCGAGAACATCGGCGACTTGTCGACCACTCAATTCGCCGTAGCGGGTCTCTCGGCGGCTTCCAATATTATTCGCGGTGCCGAAGCCGGCTTGCCTGGCGTGGCGAATTTCTTGGTCCAGACGACCAATGCTGACGGCGGTGCGGCCTATCGGCCCAATCAAGGGTCGTCCTCTTCGATGACGGCGTCCGCGGTATGGTGCTATCGACTGGCTGGGGTGCCGGCGGGCGACCCGCGCGTGCAACAGAATCTGGGATGGCTGCGCGCAAATTGGCGGTACGACGAATCCCTGGGGAATTTCGCAGCCCGGAGCGTCTACTACTATCTTTGGGCCGTCGAGAAAGCCATGGCCGTGTCCGGCCAAGATGGCCTCGGTGGCACCGTCTACGCCGAGGCGTTTGGTGACCGCGTACCGGCGGACTTGGGCTATCCAGAAGAGTCGGCGAGTAGCTACTTCGACATTGCTTACACTCTGCTTCAATGGCAGTCGCCGAACGGCTCTTGGGGCTACCGAACTCACAATGGATCACCCACCTCAGGATGGACTTCTCAGTCGAGTCACGCGTTCGCCCTCTTGACCTTGGAGCGTTCTCTCGGCGGGGTCTGTTTGGATCCGGACGAGGATGGCCGTTGTGGGTTCGATGACAATTGTCCCCACGTCTTTAATCCGGATCAGGCAGACGAAGACTTCGATGGCGTCGGTGACGCGTGTGACAATTGTCCCAAACGGAGTAACCGAGGCCAGGCCGATGTCGATCGTGATCTGATCGGAGATGCCTGTGACCGCTACGTCTGTGTGCCCGATGGTGGCCCCGAGGTCTGCGACGGCATCGATAATGATTGCGACAATATGATCGACGTCAACCAGGACGGGAGCCCGGTGGTGGAGCCCACGGTCTGCGCCACCGGTATGCTCGGACAGTGTGGCGAGGGCTTTAAGGCCTGTGGCCCCGACGGCACCATCATCTGTCGTCCCGATCATGGCCCCGGTGACGAAATTTGTGACGGCATCGACAACGACTGTGACGGTGACGTGGACGAAGGCAAACTCAACGCGTGTGGCTTTTGCGGGCAAACACCCATCGATGAGTGTAATGGCCTCGATGATGACTGTGATGGTGAGGTGGACGAAGAGGTGGGCACCTGTGGGCTGGGGCTGCACTGTGCCTTGGGCGAGTGTGCCGCAGTGTGTAACCAATCCGGTGACTGCGCAGAAGGCGAGTATTGCACTCGCGGGCGCTGTGTCAGCCTCTGTGCTGGGGTCGAATGTGCGCCGGGTGCGAGCTGTGACCCCGAGACGGGGGTGTGCACCGACCTCTGTGTCGATGTGGTGTGTGCCGAAGGCGAATACTGTGTCGAAGGCGACTGCTATACCCAGGGCGAGTGTTACGAGACAGGCTGCGGCAATGGCCAACGTTGCGTGCAAGGCATCTGTGAGACTGACAATTGCGTGGGTGTCATCTGTGGCGAATCCGGCTTCTGCCGCGATGGCCTGTGTAGCTTCTCATGCGCCGGTGTCTCTTGTGGCTATGGTGAGACCTGCCAAGACGGACTGTGCCAACCGACCCTCTGTGGCGAGGTTTCGTGTGCCGATGGTGAGCGCTGTGTCGAAGAGGTCTGCGTCGCTGACGAGTGCGATGCCGAGTTCTGTGAGGAGGGGGAGACCTGTGTGGACGGCGAATGCGCAGTGGACCCCTGTGAACGGGTAACGTGCCCCCAACACCAACGGTGTGAGGTGGTCATGGGGACGGCGCAATGTGCCGCTGACTGGTTCGAGGAACCGACGCCCATCGTCGACCAACAGCACGCCGCGCCCGAGCCATGGGGAGGCGCCCAAGGCGATGGAGACGATGGGGACGGTCAGGCTATCGACCAGCCGATGATTCCCGGTCGGACCATGGGTCAAAATCCGGACGACAACGTCTCTGCCGATTGTGACTGTGACGTCAATGACGACGCGCCTGGTTCCACCACAGCCATGACGCTCATGGCTCTCCTCTTGTTCCGTCGTCGGCGCCCTCGGGCCTGATGTTTTCACCGCAGTTCCCTTTGCGGTGACCTCCCCGGGAGGGTCGATGACCCGTCGATCCTCCCGTCCCTCTCTTCCTTCGACAGCTCCAGGTCCGATGGCATTTGTGTCTGTCGACCAGCTCTCTTTCTAAGCTGTCGTCCATCGACCAAAACTCCAACGGCCCGCCTTGAAGCCGGCCCAGTGCGTCGCGATGCGCTGAGGCGCTTTTCCGTGGCCGGCGTCGATCTCCATTGGCAGTCCAAGGTCTCCGAGTACCCTTCGATGGGTCGCGCCTTGGCTAACGTATGGTATCGGCTGTGAGCACGGACCTGCCCGGCACCATTCCGTCCCTTCGCGTACCGAGGGCAATTGGTGGCCCAAAAGCCCCGAGTTGGTCCGCTGTATAGCGGCGCACCGAATGCCGGCTTCCCTTATGCCCCTCGCAAAACGCATCGTCCCTCGATCTGCCCAGCCCGCTTTGGGCCGGTGACTGCGCCCACTTAGGCTTCGGCCTGGGGGCGCCTGCAGAGTGGGTCGGCGGGCCCCCTGCGAAGGGCAGAGCCTGGCCATGCCAAGCAGCCGGCGACCCATGGGGGAGGGGAGATCCGAGGGCCGCGTCGGGCCATCTCCCCTCGATATGGACGGCTCTCCACTGCCCGCAGCCCTCATGGTGTGCAGAGCGCAGAAGGGCCCGGCGCTTGGACCTCGAGCCAGTCGGCCGGCAGTGCAGAATGGGCGTCACTTTCACACCGGGGGGCATAGGTGATCGCTGTGGCTGGGGGGCGTGTCGTCACTGCCGGTGGTCTTCACGTACGACGTTTGGACCAGTGAGGCTGGGTCGATGACTGCTCGACCGTGGATGCGCCTCGCGGGGCTGTCGGCGGGAGAGCGGAGGCGCCCGCCAAGGGGAACGGAATCCATTTTCAGACCGATGGGTGGGTGCTCTCCGAGCCGTGGCTGCGACGGCGGTCAGGATCCCGGGCGCCGGCCGGTTGTTCGGTCCCTGGTGGCGCGAGGGCTGAATCGGGTCGCGGTATGGGGATCGACATGGCAGGCCCGTACGAGAGCGACCGTGCGAAGAGTGGCCGATGGCGGTAGAGGCGGATGGGGTCAATCACGCGGACTCGGCGTCGATGACCCTGCACGCACGTGCGGGAGGGAAGAGGGGGAGCGTCCGCCTCACGAGAGCGACCCGTGAGGCGATTATAGGTCTATTGATGGCCTCCACATCTCACGATCTCGTTTTGGCAACAATTGGGGTCACTCCCCGCTTCGCATCGATTATTGCGCTGACAGTTAGAGATGGCTGTGTAGCGGTTGAATGCCTCGGGGCTGGCGCTGGTGATGCATCCATGGGCACAGGCCCGTTGCCCTTCGCATCTTTGCAGGCAGACGCCAAACTCGGAGCAGATCATTTGTCCGGTGGGGGACACCCCATCGCTTGGTTCCAATACGGGAAATGGAGGCCCGTCGACGTCGCCGCCCTGTCCATCGTTATTGGGAGCGACACCGCCAGCATTACCGCCGACGCCACCAGGGGCCGCGTCTGCCAAACACGCGTCGATGAGCAAACCGCAGGCTTGGGTCAGACACCCGGCATTCCCGTCACAGCCGGAGCGCTCGCGGCATGTGTTGGCCGTCGTCCACCGGCCAATCGCGTCTAGACTGGCCGCGTCTTGGCAGGTGGATTCGCAGGCAAGGACGCCGCCGCAGGCACTCATGCAACTGTCCAATTCTGCGCATGTGCCGTCGACCTCGTTGGCGCCGCCAGGGATGGAGGCACCCAGGTGGCATTGGTCCCACTCATCGGGACACGCCAATTGTACGCAACGCGCGTTGTCTTCGGGGCATTGGGAGGCGGTGGTGCAATCATCGAGGGCAAAATAGGCGTTGTATCCACTCGGCGCGGCCTCGCGATGACATGCACCGAGGCAGGCTTGATTGCCTGGGGCGCAGCCAAGAACACAGTGATTCAGCCCGCTGCAAGTTCCGGTGCCGGTGGGCGCTGGGAGTTGGGTACCAAAGCAGGGCGTCATCTCCCCCGAACACTCGCGTACCTGACAGGCATAGTCGTCTTCGGGGCAGGAATCGATGCACTCTCGAGCGGCGTTGTATTCGGCGGACACGCCGGGGCGGGATGCGCGACGACAATCGTCTTCGCAGTCACCGTCGTTCGAGGGGCACTCGTCCAGGCAGGTGACGAACATCGCACAGGTGAGGTCACCTGACCCGACGATCTCGCCGGGCTGAGCCACGGGTCCTTGCCCAAAGCAAGAGGTCCGCTCGGCGGCGCAGTAGTCGGCAATACAGCCCTCATGAAAGCTTCCACCCGGCTCGCTACACGCGTGTTGAACACCGCAATTGGCGTATGCCGTGTGGCGTGCAGCGGTGTCAGCCGGGGCCGCGTCGTAGCATCCGTCATCGCAGCGCAGGGTATCGCATTGGGCCAGGCAGTCAGCCAGGTCGGCACAGAGCGGATCACCGGCAGGGAGGAGGTCCGGGGCCGGTGGTGAGTCATCGTGTTCATCGAGGGCCGTGAGCCCCGCGTCGATCTCGAGCTCAGTGTAGAAGGGAGATGCATCACGTTCCCAGTCTTCGGCGAGCGGGAACTGCGAGAATTCCGCCTCACCACAGCCGGTTGCCAAGGACGAGAAGGCCATAATGAGGGCCAATGAGGTGACGCCGCGAACGGCGTTGGGTCTAGGAGGCCTCCGGCTGTGGCGTTTTGGCAGCCCACCATTGGGCGACGGTCGTGTCGTGTCTGCGATCTCCTCGGTGAGGGCATTAGCGTTGTCCATTGGGAACCCCATTTCTTTGAACTGTTTCAGGAGGTAGGACGCAGTGTTGTGAGGAATGTCACACAGACAGAGAGGGCCAGTTCAGACTCCAATTCGCGCAGCGGACCCCATCGTAGAATCGGTTTGAAATGTGCCGGGATCGAAAGATGAACGGCTCTTTTGGGGCACAGCTTCGAGTCTGAACCGAGCTGTGGCAGGCGAGCCATTAATTGAGTTTTGATAGGTTTAGGTGAGAAGTCAGCCAGCCTCTCGTCTCCTCGATCGTAAGAAGATTTGGAGACTGGACGATGATCAATCGACGCACATTCGTGTCGCGCCTTGGGGCCTCGCTACTCGCTGCCCCGTTTTGCCAGATGCTGGCGGGGACAGCCCACGCCCAGCAGGGGCGTCATGCCCGCCGATTACTCATATTTTTCAGTCCCAACGGGACGATCCATCGCCATTGGCGGCCTCGTGGGGAAGGCTCGAACTATAGCTTCCCCCCAGGCTCGATCCTGGAGGGCTTGTCTCGACATCGCGAAGATTTACTGGTCATCGAGGGGCTCAACTTTCTGACGGGCAATAACCACGAGGGCGGGATGGCCGCCATGCTCACCAATCGTGGCAACGGAAACACCGAAACCCGTGGGATGTCTCTCGATCAATATGTGGCATCGCGGATCGGTGGGAATGACCGGTTCAGCTCCCTCGAGTTCGGCGTCTTGACCGACCCATGGGGAGGGAATGTGCAGACGCGGATGTCGTACAGCGGCCCCGGACAATTGGTCCACCCCGATTCAGACCCATTGCGCGCCTTTGGCCGCATGTTCGGTGACCTGGCCGGCAATGGAAATGACCGAGACGTCATGCTTTCACGGCGGCGAAGCATTATCGATCTGGCCTCGGCGGACCTGACGGACCTTCATCGTCGGATCGGACGCCAGGAACAGATTAAGCTGGAGCGGCATCTAGAGTCATTGCGGAGCGTGGAGCAGGGACTCTTCGCCGAAGGCAACGAGGGCGACGGCTGTGTTGCCCCGGCGCAACCCGAGCGTCTCAACAAGAACACATACGCCAACGGGCCGGCCCTGACGCGGTCCCAGATGGATCTCGCCGTGGCCTCCCTGGCGTGCGGATTGACCAAGGTCGCTTCGATTCAATTCTCCCATACGGTCAGTCCCGTCGTGTTCTCCTGGGCCGGCAATGTCGATGGCCATCATTCTCTCTCTCATGCGGACAATGGTCAGCGTGACAAAATCGGACAATTTGTGGCCGCCGAGCGGTGGTGTGCCGATCAATTCGCCTATCTCTTGGATCGCATGAAGGCGACGCCGAGTCCCGATGGGGATGGGTCGTTGCTCGATGACACGGTCGTTTTGTGGGCCAAGGAATTGGGCGACAGCCGCGCGCATTCGTGCAATTCCGTCCCCTTTGTCGTCGCCGGGGGCGGCGCCGCGCTGCGTACGGGGCGCTACCTGAATGCCGGCGGGGTGTCCCACAGCAAGCTTTTGGTGTCCATCTGTCATGCTCTTGGCCTCGACAATCAGACCTTCGGAGATCCGGCCACCGGCGCCGGCGGTCTCCCCGGTCTGGCGTAAAGGGGGCGACAATGAAACCGTTGAACACCCTCTTTGCTACGGGTCTATTCACCGCGGCCGTTGCGGTCGCTTCACTGTCCGGCTGCAGCGGTGAGGCGCCGCCTGAGTTAGACCCCCCGCCCCGCGGTCAGCTCGGCGTTCGAGACGCCGGCCCATCGACCGAAGGGGTCATCGTTGCCGTAGACGAACCGGTCATGCCGGCACCGCCGCGGCCCGAATGGGAAGAGTCGGATCCAAGCGCCGACGACGCTGACCGACCGGCCCCTTCACCTTCGCCCTGCATCACCATCGACCAGTACTTCCAGGACAGCGTTTGGAGCGCCTTTATGGAGCGCAGCTGCCTGGGGTGCCATAGCGAGACCGGGATTGCTCAGGGCACGCGAATGGTCTTGTGGCCACGAGGCGCCCATGACTGGCGGTCCCATAATCTGTCCGTTCTACGGACCTTGGCCGAAGACCAGTTGGACGGTGTCTCAGTCCTTCTCCTCAAGCCGTCAGGCATGCACCCCGACGGGCACGCCGGCGGGATCTTGGCTCGCGACGGTACCAATCGTCACGACGCGCTCTTGGCCCTGTCCGGGCGTCTGCGGGGTGACCTGAACGCGTGTGGTGACCCCCTGCCAGCTCAGCCCGAACCGGGGGACGAGAACAATCCCGGTGAGGTGGGGGCCCCCAACGCCGAGCCCGAGCCCGAGCCCGAGCCCGAGCCCGAGCCCGAGCCCGAGCCCGAGCCCGAGCCCGTGCCTGACCCCGAGCCTCAGCCCGAACCCCAACCCGACCCCGAGCAGGGACCCGGTGCCGGTGAGCCCGGCGGTGATCCCCTCGAGCCAGGGGGCAATCGGGAAGACCCCGCAGTCTTTGACTGTGGTGAACTGCCGGTCTGCGATGATTTCGAAGATCACGAGCAGGGGGCCGCGCCGGACCCGGGTCGTTGGGCGGTCGTCGCGCCTAATTGTAGCGGTGACGGCGTGATCACCATCGATGACACCCGGGCGCACAGCGGTGGCCAATCACTGCGGGTGACCGGTTCTGGGGGCTATTGCAATCACGTCTTTGTCACGCCCACCATCGACGTATCCGCTCTCGCCCCCGTGGTCTACGGTCGGTTCTACGTCAATTTTGGTCGCCCCTTGGATCATGCCCACGTCACCTTCCTTTCCATGGTCGACGAGGAGAGTGGTCGTGACCTGCGCATGGGTGGACAAAGCGAGATCCTGATGTGGAATCGGGAGTCCGACGACGCCACTTTGCCCGAATTGAGTCCGGCAGGGATCGCCCAGAGCGTACGCCCGACGCCTAACGAATGGACCTGCATCGAATTCGCCGTCAATGGCGGTGAAGGCACACTACAGACCTGGGTCGATGGTGAATCTGTGCCCGGCTTGACCATCGATGGCGTCCCCACGCCCGATATTGACCGGCAATGGGGCCGAATGGCTGGATGGCGGCCTACTTTGGCCGATGCTCGCTTCGGCTGGGAAAGCTACGGCGCCACGCCAGCTGACCTCTGGTTCGACGATATCGCCATGGGCACCGAGCGCATTGGGTGCGAAGGCGCCCCGCGAGCAGCCCCGAGGCCCCCACCCATCGACCCTGTCGATGGGGCCGGCGACGGCGGACAGGGCGGTGATGAAGCGCCCGACCCCGTCGCCTGTGAGACCACCGAAGCCTTTTTCGAGCGGCAGGTTTGGAACCCCATCCTGTCGACTCTGTGTATCGGATGTCACACT
>Ga0115011_10003018_pt1 | contig 11540 bp, 12 predicted proteins | sample TroAtlMetagenome_2_FD_88705 | JGI IMG/M metagenome (GOLD analysis project Ga0115011, IMG submission 88705) | Marine eukaryotic phytoplankton communities from Atlantic Ocean - Tropical Atlantic ANT8 Metagenome | ecosystem: Environmental > Aquatic > Marine > Oceanic | place: Tropical Atlantic... | reverse complement strand
TGATGTACCAAATAAGATAGTTTTGGATGCAGATGATTTCAGAGAAAGTGTTTGGGATGATTTAGATTTTAGTGAAAAGAGTAGAAGAAAACAAAACGATAGACTTGCAAGGATAGCAAGAGTGTTATGGATACAAGGAAAGAATGTTGTGATAGCCTCAATCTGTCCATACAAAGACCAAAGAAAACAAATTAGAAAAGAAATATTACCTGATGTGAAATGGATTTATGTCAATAGTAAAGATAGTAAACCATCGTCAGAAAAATATCCATTTGAAGAAGGATGGTAAATGTATAATTACAAGGTTTTATTACCAACAGCGGGAATTGGTTCTCGTGTAAGTGACCAAAGTTATAACTTGAACAAGGGGTTGATTGCTATCGATAATAAACCTGTTCTTTCTCACATTGTTGAAAAGTTTCATCCTAATGTTGAGATTGTGGTTGCTCTTGGTTATGGTGGAAACTATGTAAAACAATTTTTTGAAATAGTATATCCTGAAAGAAACTTTACATTTGTAGAGATTGAAAATTATGTAGGAAACGGAACTGGTTTAGGTTTGACCGTAAACTCGTGCAAAAAATATTTACAGTGTCCATTCGTTTTTGTATCCAACGATACTATATTTGAAGAACAATTGTATTTTGATGAGATTACCTATAATTGGTTGGGTTATTCTCCCATAGAAGCAGGAACAGACTATCGTTCACTTGTACTTGATGAAGATGGAAATGTCATTAAGTTAAACGACAAGGTAAAGGATTCAAAAGACTTTTCTTATATCGGAATTTGTGGTATAAAAGATTACGAAGACTTTTGGAAATATATGGAATCAGAAGAATCTCTAACAATGGGTGAGAGTTATGGTATTGAAAAAATGTTACAATCCCAAATTAATTTCAACTCAACAAAATTTACTTGGTACGATACTGGAAATGAACAATCTTTAAGACAGGCAAAAAAACAATTAAGGTCTGAACATCAACCTAATATTCTTGAAAAAGATAATGAGGCTATTTGGTTCGCGAACAAAAAGACAATTAAATTTTCCACCGATACCAAGTTCATATCTGATAGAGTTGAGAGAACGAGATATTTAGGTGACTATATTCCAAGTATTATTGATAGTTCAGATAACTTCTACACTTATGATTTTATTGAAGGTGAAGTTTTTTCTAAGAAAGTTACAGGCAAAAGATTTGAATATCTATTATCTTGGTTAGATGGTTTTTGGAAACCGATACAATTGACTCATTCAGAAGAAAAAGAATTTCAACATGGATGTGAAGTATTTTATAACACCAAAACATTAGAAAGACTTAAGTTGTACTATGAAAAATTTCACAATAAGGATGTTGATGAAATAGTAAACGATAACAAGTTACCACCATTATTAGATGTGTTTGAAAAGTTAGATATGAGTTGGTTGTCAAATGGAGTTCCATCTACATTTCACGGAGACTTACATTTTGAAAATATTTTGGTAAATAACACAAACGATGGTCTACCATTCTCATTATTAGATTGGAGACAGAACTTTGATGGAGTTTACGAGTACGGAGATTTGTACTATGATTTAGCTAAGTTATATCATGGTTTGATAATCTCACATGACTTTATAAACAAAAACTTTTACAATTATAACAGAGAATTAAATACTGTTTATTATGATTTTCATAGAAAAAACACTAATATAGAATGTGAGAAAATCTTACAAGAATATGTCGAGACTCACCATTTAGATTGGAAGAAGGTAAAGGTGATAACTGCACTTATATTTCTAAATATAGCAGGTCTACATCATTATCCATATTGCCATTTACTCTACTACTTAGGTAGAGTGATGTTAACAGAGGAGACACAATGAAATACTGGATTGGCCCAATGAGTAAAAATGTTGTTGATGCTGTAATTGAATTCAATGGTGATTTTGGATTTATACCTTCAAGAAGACAAGTTGATTATCAAGGTGGTTATGTAAATGATTGGACAACAGGTGAGTTCTCAACTTATGTTGATGGTAGAGTTCCAATACAGAGAGACCACGGTGGAGCAGGTCAAGGATACAAGGACGATGATGGTTACGAGTCTTTCCTACACGATTCAGTTTACTTTGACATAATCCATGTTGATCCTTGGAAGAAGTATCAAGAATTTGATGATGGGTTAGAAGAAACATTGTCATCTATTGGTTATATTTACAATTTTAATCAAGATGCTAAATTTGAAGTTGGTACTGAGGAAGCAATAAGAAGATTTTCACTTAGAGAGTTAGAAATATTATTGTACGAACTTTCTAAACATGCTTGGTTTTCTAATATAGAATATGCAGTTGTCCAATCGGGTGTAGGATTAGATTTGGGGAATCAAGTCAATACTGGTAATTACAATCCAAAAAGACTTGAGGAGATGATAAATGTGTGTAAAGATTATGGTGTTAAATCAAAAGAACACAATGGGGATTACCTAACAGATGAAGAATATAAGGAACGATTTGATATAGGACTTGATTCAATCAACATTGCACCTGAGTTTGGTCAAATTGAAACCAAATGTTATCTTGATGAGATGGGAGAAGATATAGAAGACTATTTTCAAATATGTTTTGGTTCTAAAAGATGGGAGAAGTGGGTGGATGGTGACTTTGACCCTCATAGCAATAAAAAAGAATTGATTGAAATATGTGGTCACTATGTATTGTCATCGGAAGAGTTTCATAGTATTAAACCAAATATTGACGATAAGATAAAAGAAAAAATTAAGAGAAAGTTGGAGTCATTAAAATGAATAGACCAAAAACGATATTTTGTGATTTAGATGGTACATTAGTTAAACACTCGAATCCAATAGATATTCAAAATCCTGATTTTGTCTTAGAAGTTTTACCAGGTGTTCACGATAAATTGAATGAATGGGATACAAGAGGTTACCATGTTGTAATAACAACTGGTCGAAAAGAGAGTTCAAGAAAATCTACAATAATACAAATGCAAAGAGCTGGTATAAATTATGACCAATTAATTATGGGATTTGGTGGTGGTGATAGAATATTAATAAATGATAGAAAACCACATGAGCCAAATAGAGACACAGCCTATTGTATAAATCTTAAAAGGGACGAAGGGTTAGAGGATATAATGGTATGAAAATAGCTCTTATTTTGACAGGTTTAGTTGGTAGTTTAAAAGGAAAATCATATGATAAAAAAAGTTACCTAAATGGAGAAGATACGGTACTTGAAACTTGTTATGAAAAATTTGATGAACATCTACTGAGTAAAAATGATGTAGATGTATTTTTTCACACTTGGGATACTCATCATGAAAGAAAACTTGTACAGAAATACGAACCGAAGGGTTATGAAGTAGAGGAGCAAAAATTATTTACTGATATAATTCCTGTAAGTTCCAAGAGGGTTCAGGCACATTATAGTAAATGGTATAGTATTAAAAAGGCTATGAGACTAAAAAGGGATCATGAATCATTGTATAATTTTAAATATGATTTTGTTATGCAGTCAAGATTCGATTTAGTTTGGAAGACCGATGTAATATTTTCTGATTTCGATGTTGATAAATTTTACATACCAGGTACAACCAAAGGTGGTAGACCTTGGGGATGGCCTCATAAATTGAGTAATAATGAAATAGGTGATTTATTTTTCTTTTCCAATAGTAAAAACATGGATGATTTTTCAAAGTTGTATGATGAAATAAATTATTATCTACTTGATGGGTGTCCAACATTTCATGGTATATCCAACCATATGTTAGCAAAATGGCACTTAAAAGAATTAAAGTTATTACCAAAAAAAACTGAAGTAGCCTTAGATGATTTAATTGATTTTGAAATTTGTAGGAGTTATATAGATGATAAACAATAAAAAAGTTTTAGTAAATATATTGGCAAGAGCAGGTTCGACAGGTGTTCCTGATAAAAATATCGCCGATGTTGGTGGTAAGCCTGTTTTGTGGTATTCTGTATCGGAAGCATTGAAGAGTAAATACGCAGATGATATATGTGTATCAACTGATTCTCCAAAATACGCCATGATAGCTGAAAAGGTTGGAGTTGAGGTTCCGTTTCTTAGAGACGAAAAATACTCAACAAAAGAATCCACGGCTGGTGATGCATCAAGATGGACAACACTAAAATATGAAGAGTACTCAAATAAAAAGTATGATTACATAATTGATTTTATGAATTCGAACCCATTTAAAACAGTTGAAGACCTCGATAGATGTATTGAATTATTAGACGAAAACGAAACTTCAGATACGGTTGTTGCAGTTACAAGAGTTTGGGATGGACATCCTGATAGAATAAAACAAATAGTCGATGGTGAGATTCAAGATTGGCCAGGTACAAATGAAGTATTAGAATCACTAAGACAAGATTTAACTCCTCCTGCATACATAAGGTGTGGTTCAGTTTACGCGATGAAGCGTCATGTCCTAATAGATGAGAGAAATAGAAGAGGTAAAGTAAGTTTACCATATATTATGCCAGAAGAAAGAGTTTGTAATATTGATGAACCACAAGACCTATTAACGGCTAAGGCAATGATGAATATGAGAAATGAGGGTAGGTTGGTTTCAACTAATAAATCATCTTATAAGGTTTTATGTATGTCTAAGTGTGATGATTTACCTGATATCAAAAAAAGAATATCATCCTTTGGTCATGTAGATTGTAATTTAGATATTAAACAAGATGAGTTGAAAGAAATCATAAATGACTATGATATTTTAATCGTACCAACTCACCTTGAAATCAATGAGAGTGTATGGAAAGATGATTCTAATATAAAAGTAATAGCATCACCTTCAGTTGGGGATGAACATATCGATTCAGATTTTTTTCAATCATTAGCATCACCGATATGGGAACGATTTGTACAAATATTTACACTACATGGTGAGTCTGAATCAACTAAAAAGATTTATTCTCCTGCCGAAATAGCCTTTACTCACATGATAAATTTATCAAGGAACTTTGTAAATGCCGTCAATGATGTAAGAGATAATAATTGGAATCCTAATGAACACATTGGTAACGAACTAAATGGTAAAATAGTTGGTATAGTTGGAATGGGTTCTGTTGGAACAATTATGTCTAACTATTGTAAGGCATTTGGTATGAAGGTTTATTGTTATGACCCTCATAAAGTTATTAGTGATTCAAGTGTTAAACAATTTGATAATTTAGATGAACTAATTCCGTTATGTGATGTAATATCAGTTCATGTAGAACTTAACGATGATACTCGTAATCTATTTGATCAACCAAGCTTTCAGATGATGAAGAGTGAAGCTATTTTTATCAACACATCTCGTGGTGAAGTGGTTGTCTCAATCGACCTTTTGACGGCACTTGAACTTGGTGATATTTCTTCTGCTGGAATTGATGTTGTTTATGATGAAAGAGATAAGGGAACACTTTACAAACAGGTAATTGAATACTCTAAACAAAATGACAACCTATTGGTTACACCACATTTAGGTGGTAGTACGATTGAGGCAAGGAAAAAAAGATTGAATCATATTTGTGACAAGATTTCAGAATGGATTGTTGAAGAGGATATTCGTGAAAATTAAAAGAGTAATTGGTTATGGGTTATCATCTCCATTTCAAAACTCATCTTATTTAGGTTATTTAGATAATAGTGGTTTAAAAAATATAGGTATAATCGAAGTCCATACCGAGTGTGGTTTAGTTGGGTTCGGTGAAACTTATGCTGGTGTTTATTGTGCTGAATTGATGGGAAGTGTGGTTAAGTATTTGGAAAAGTATCTTATCGGTTTAGATGTTGATACAAGGCTCATCCATAATAAAATATTCAGTATACCTTATGTTGGTCGTAATGGATTGTTAGCAAGTATTGGTAGTGGTATCAATATAGCATTATACGATATAATTGGTAAGAAAGAAAATAAACCTGTATATGAAATCCTAACAGATACTCCAAAAGATGATGTTCAAGTTTATGCAAGTAATGGTTCATCAACATATTCTGTCGAGGAAATATCAGATGATGTCGAATCTATTTTAGATTTAGGATTTGATTCTTATAAAATGAGGATTGGGTATCAAGATTTACCAATAGATTTACAGAGGGTTGAAAAGGCTAGAGAAAAACTCGGTGATAATATTCTGATGATTGATTCAATTATGGGAACCTTAAATCCACCGTGGACTTTGGGTATATGTGAAGAGGTGGTTTCATATCTCAAGGATTATAATCCTTATTGGTGGGAAGAACCACTACATCCAACCAACATTGAGGATATGAGTTATCTAACTCTACATACTGATATCAAAATAGCAAGTGGTGAGGCACTAAATTCTAAAATGGAATTTGATTTGTATGATGTCTATAATGCTGTAGATATAATTCAACCTGATGTAACTAATTCAGGTGGATTCGATGAGTGTAAAGACATTTGTGAAATGAGGTTTGAGGAAGCAGCACTTCATGTTTGGGGTAGTGGATGTGCTGTATTATCAAATCTACATTTTGCCATATCTAATCCAAAAGTAAAATATTTAGAAATACCGATGATGAAATTAGATATAACCGATGAAATAATGGATACCAAAATAGAAATTATAGATGGTAAAGTGAAGAAGCCAAATGTTGTAGGTATTGGGGTGAATATAACAGAAGAGATAAAAGAAAAGTATAAATTAGTAACGGACTCAAACTACAGAATATGAAGATTTATACCGATTTACATAGTAGAACATCATTATATAATATTCCATCGTGGGGTATAGAAAAGATTGAGTCAATGGGTGCTAACTTAATTCACGATTACGATGAATCGGTTACTATTTATTTTGGAGACTTATTAGAAAAAGAGGACATTGAAAACTTACCTAATTTAAAATGGATTCATTTTCCCTCAGTTGGTGTGAATAGAGCTTTAATACCTGAAGTCATAAATAGAGATATCATTGTAACAAATAGTAAGGGTATTTTTAACAAATCTGTGTCTTCAATGGCACTATCTTACATTATTTATTTTTCTAAAGGGTTTCATCTAATACAAAAATTGAGGTCTGAACATAGATTAGATAGAGAAAATTTCGAAGATTGCATCTCTAATCTTAAAGAACCATTCTTTAGTGGATTGAAATGTTTAATAGTTGGTCACGGAAATATTGGAAAAGAATTGGGTTTGATTTGTAGTTTGTTGGGAATCCAAATTGATTCTGTAAGAAGTAAAGATGATATCAGAGAATCAATAAAAAAAAGTCAAGCAGATTTTGTGATAAATTTATTACCCTTGACTCCTCAAACGGATGGTGTATTTGATTATGAGACTTTTGAATGTATGAAATCAGATTCATATTTTTTGAATCTCGGAAGAGGTCAATCGGTTGTTGAAGGAGATTTAATTGATGCACTTAAACACAAAGTAATAGCAGGAGCTGGACTTGATGTGTTTAGAATTGAACCATTACCATTGGACTCGGAGTTATGGGAATTGGATAATGTTTTAATTACACCACACATAGCAAATTTAGACAAAAATTATTGGAAAAATGAAATCGCATTATTTATACATAACTTAAAAAAGTTTTCAAGCAATTCCAACTTGAGAAATGTTATTAATTTAGAAAGAGGATACTAATGAATGATTATATTAAATCTTTGGTAGACGCAAAGAAACTCGATATTTCACTTAAACCAAACAGATGGAAGTTCGACCATAATCCCTATATTATATCGGGCCCATGTTCAGTTGAATCAGAAGAAATGATTGTAGATTGGGCACATAAAATGAAAGAGGTTGGTGTAAACGCACTAAGAGGTGGAGCATACAAACCTTGTACCTATCCAATAACAGAAGAGATAGGTGAGAATGGTTGGAAGGAAGGTCTAAGGGAAGATGGTTTAAGATTCCTCAAAACTGCCAGAGAGGAAACTGGATTGCCGATTGTATCTGAAATCATGGATTCAAATCAGATTACAGAATCTACAATGGATTGTATTGATATCGTACAAGTTGGTACTCGTAACTTTCAAAACTACACATTATTGGATTCACTTGGTGAGTTGGATATCCCAATTTTATTGAAACGAGGAACATGGGGAACTATAGATGAGATACTTGGAGCAGTAGAAAGAATATTAGTAAAGGGTAACGAAAAGGTTGCTATATGTTTAAGGGGAGTTGTAGGAGCACCATCCTATCGTCATGTGTTTCCGTCTATCAGATGGGCACCAGATTTAATGATGATACCAGCATTAAAAGAGTTATGTGATATACCGATTATCTACGACCCAAGTCACGCTACAGGTTACAGAAACTTTGTACCAGCAATATCAAAAGCAGCAATAGCAGTAGGAGCAGATGGTTTGATAATAGAATCACATCCGAATCCAACTGAGTCAATTAGTGATGCTGACCAAGCAATATCATTGGAAACATTGAAAGAAATCGTGGAAGATATCAAGTGAATTATTCCGTAATAATCAGAAATAAAAACGAAGAGAAGTATATTGGTTATGCCATTCAATCAGTTGTTGATTTTTTAGGTCAAGATATACAATTAGTTATAGTTGATAATGAATCCTCTGATGAATCAATTCGTATAGTTCAGACATTTGACTATCTTAATATTTCATGGTTGAACATAGAACATAATGATTATTCACCTGGTAAATCATTAAACATGGGTATACAAGAGTGTACAGAAGACTATACCATGATTTTATCAGCACATTGTGATATCAAAAAATTTGATTCCAATAGAGTTGTGAATAAATTAGATGAAGATGATGTAGTGGCTGTTTGGGGTAAACAAATACCGATTTGGGATGGTAAGAAAATATATAGAAGATATATGTGGAGTAATTTTAAGGATGAAGACCAAGTTAATTACTTTTGTGAATCTGAAGACCGATACTTCTTTCATAATGCATTTTCTATGTTCAGAACTGATTATCTAAAACAGAATCACTTTGATGAAATATTATGTGGTAAAGAAGATAGGTTTTGGGCAATAGACCAAATAAATGGTGGTAAGAAAATATATTATGATTCATCAATAGAAGTTCATCACCACTACACAACCAATGGAGCAACTTGGAAGGGTGTTGGATAATGGAGATTTATAAGTACAAAGATTACGAAGAGTATAAGAAGAAACAGATTGAAGCAAATGTAAGAAAATTAGATAGAACTTGGGTTGACCCTGCATCATTAAAGAATGTCATGAAATACATTCAAGATAATTGTAATGTTACACCAAAAACTATCTTATGTCATGGAACACGAAGAGGTTTAGAACAAGAATATATCTTAGATTATTTCAAAGATATCAAAGATTTGGAAGTCATTGGTACAGAGATAAGTCATACTGCTACTCAATTTCCAAATACTATTGAATGGGATTTTCATGATGTTAAGGATGAGTGGGTTGGTAATGTTGATATTATTTATTCAAATTCATTTGACCATTCGATAAAACCAAAGGAATGTTTAGATACTTGGATGTCTTGTTTGAAAGAAAATGGTATTTGTGTGATTGAATATAGTACACACACAGACCATAAAATGTGTCCAACCGATCCTTTCGCAGCAACTCTTCATGAGTACAGAGATTTGATAGAAGAAAAATATGAAATAGTCGAGGTTATAAATAATAAAAATATACAAGATAAGGCACATAGTATCTTACAAGGTAAAAGGTATTATTTCGTTATAAAACATAAGGGTTAGTATGAAAGTTATATTGATTGGTAATGCTGAATTTGACAAAGGAGATAAATTTGGTAAACTTATCGATGAGTTTGAAGTTGTAGTAAGAATTAATCGATTTAGATTAGAAACATTTGAAGAAAATTTGGGAACCAAAACAGATATTTGGGCAATGAATAGAACTTTACCTTTCAATAGAGCGTCAGTCCCATTTGATTTTCAAAAAGAATTCAAGATTAGACAAAACATCAGTAAAGAATTAAAATGTGCACTTATGGTTAGTTACATGCCTAATGGTGTTGAATATGGAAAGGTTCTTAACTCTGTAAATCAAGTAGATAATTTGAAATTAGCAAATACTATGGTTCAATCCGAGTTTGTTAGAAATAAATGGAAAGAGTTGGTAGATAAACCATTTTATAAACCTGCTACGGGAATCATGTCCATACTCTATTTTATAGAAAAGTATGGAGAAGTTTGTATCCACAATTTTGATAATGCAAAAACTAATCATTATTTTGAAACTACAGCACATATGGCATCACAACCACAAGCAGCAAAGCATGTTTGGGAATTTGATGAGAAGGTGATGAAAGAACTATTAGAACAAAAGAAAATAAAATTTCTGAGGAATTTATAATTTGAAAAAAATTTTATACACCACAATTTTTGGTGAATATGATGATGTTACGAAACCTCAATTACCAAATGATTGGGATTGGAAATGTTTTAGTGAAGAAAATAGTGTTCCACTTTATTCAGACAACACGAGAAATGCTAAAAAGTTTAAAGTACTACCACATAGATACTTACAAGACTATGAGTATAGTATTTTCATTGATGGTAATATGTATGTTGTCGGTAATATCGATGAACTAATAGAAAAATATCTATCTGATTCTAACATAGCATTCTTTGACCATAGAAATAACATAATGGATCCAAGAGATTGTATTTATGATGAATATAATGCTATAATGAATCTTGGAAAGAATGACCCTAATCAAAATTATAAAGATAATCCTCAAGTTATGTATGACCAAGTTAAAAGATATCAAGATGAAGGTTATCCCTCTCATAATGGATTAATTACTGGTATGGTTATATTGAGAAGGCATAATGAAAAGGATTGTATTAGGGTAATGGAAGATTGGTGGACAGAAATAAAATATGGAAGTAAAAGAGACCAGTTGAGTTTTAACTATGTGGCGTGGAAAAACGAAACTAAATTTAATTATATGGATGGAGACTCAAGAAATAATCAGTATTTTACAAGAGATACTAAACCACATAGGGGAAGTAAATGAAGAATATTATATTTATACCTGCAATTGATGCGGGACGAGGAAGACATCATTCATATGATTATTCTATCAAATCATGGAGACATTGGGCGGATAAGCATAATCATCAAGTATTAGTGTGGGACTCAGCAATATATTCTTGGGATGAGATGACAATACCATGGCAAAGGTATCACCTATTCAAGATACTCGAATCTAATAGTATAGACTATGACCAAGTATTAATGGTAGATTGTGATACCATAGTTCATCCTGATACACCAAACTTTTTTGAGATGACAGACCACAAATATTCCGCAGTATTAGACAATGGATGTTGGGAATGGACTGGTAGAAGTCTTAGACATTACAAGGATTTATTTGATAATTTTCAAGTAGAAAGAGGTATGTATTTCAATGGTGGATTTCAAATTGTAAATAAGAATCATAAGGATTTTTTCGATGAGGTATTGGAATTCTATTTTGAAAATTCTGATATACTCAGAGAGAAACAAAAGGCAGGATTGAGTACCGACCAAACACCAAT
>Ga0115011_10003016_pt1 | contig 11543 bp, 7 predicted proteins | sample TroAtlMetagenome_2_FD_88705 | JGI IMG/M metagenome (GOLD analysis project Ga0115011, IMG submission 88705) | Marine eukaryotic phytoplankton communities from Atlantic Ocean - Tropical Atlantic ANT8 Metagenome | ecosystem: Environmental > Aquatic > Marine > Oceanic | place: Tropical Atlantic... | reverse complement strand
CTCCCCCCCGTTTCCTTGGTGCCGCCCCCCCTTTTTTTTTTCCCCTTTTTTTGCCTCTTTTTTTTTGTGTGTGTTGTGTCTGACTCTATTTAGGGTATCGATTCTTCTTTTTGGGGGGGGACCGACCCCCTTCTCTCTTTTGCCTCTTTTTTTTCGTCTCATCGTACTGTTGTTTAAGGTTTCTGCCCCTCAAATAAAAAAAAAATGGGCACGTGGCAGAACCAAAAGAAAGGTCTGTGCGGTCGTTGAAACGTCACTCGTTTTAAAGACCACAAATACAGTACAAAAGGGCCATTCTGTGCGCGCCGCTCTTTGACACGCACTCGAGACAGTCCGTCGAGACAGTCGGCAAAAGCAAAAAGCGGGGAAAAGGAGACAAAAGAGAGAGAGAGAGATCTCGTTGGTCTTTGTCTTGCGCGTTGGAAACTCGAGAGAACGCGGACCGGAAAAAGTCCTTCTCGATTTATCCGCAACATCATCATCATCATCGTCGTCAACATCCATCGTTGAAGAAAAGGAGAGACGACTTGCGAAACGAAACGCTTTGAGAAGAAGAGAGAGAACACAAAAGGGAGAGGAGAAAAAAAAATGACGCACCCGGTGAACGCGAAAACGATCAACCAGAACGTGCTCGCCGCGGAATACGCGGTGCGAGGCCCGATCGTGATCCGAGCCGGCGAACTCGAGGAGCAGTTGGAAAAAGACCCCTCGTCGGTGCCGTTCGACGACATCGTCTTGTGTAATATTGGGAACCCGCAATCGCTCGGGCAGAAACCAATCACGTTTTTTCGACAGATCATGGCCATTTGCGATTATCCAGACCTGTTGGAATCTCCAGAAGCGAAGAAGATCTTCCCGGAAGATGTCATGGCGAGATCGAGAGACGTGCTAGCGAGCACGGCTGGAGGCACCGGGGCGTACACGGAATCGAAAGGTTTGAAATACGTGAGAAACCAAATCGCGACGTTTTTGGAGAAGAGAGACGGGCACAAAGCCGATCCAGAGATGATCTATACTTTAGACGGAGCTTCTTCTGGAGTGAATTACATGTTAACGTTGCTGATTCGAGGGAAGCAAGACGCGATGTTGGTGCCGATTCCTCAGTATCCTTTGTATTCTGCCGGGTTAGCGCTGTACGGAGGGTCGTTGTGCCCGTATTATTTGAAAGAAGAGAATAACTGGGGATTGGACGTGAAGGAAATCAGAGAAGAAGTCGAAAGATCGAGGAAAGAAGGGATTGAAGTCAGAGCGCTGGTGGTGATTAATCCCGGGAACCCGACTGGGAACTGCTTGTCGTTGGAAAACCAACAAGAGGTTGTGAGATTTTGCGCGGAGGAAAATTTGATTTTGTTATCCGACGAAGTGTATCAAGATAACATTTACGTCGACGGCAAATCGTTCATCAGCATGAAGAAAGTTGTCGCGGACATGGGATACGGCGATAAAGTCGCGTTGGTGTCGTTACAGTCCACCTCGAAAGGCTTCTACGGCGAATGCGGGAAGAGAGGCGGATTTATGGAACTCTACGGCGCCTGGGATCAAGGTGTGTTGGATCAGTTGTTGAAGTTAGCGAGCGTGAACTTGTGCCCGAACGTAAGTGGACAGATTTTGATTGGGCAAGTTTGCACGCCGCCGGTCGAGGGAGACGCGTCGTACGCGTTGTACGAGAAGGAGAAGATGGACATTTTGGCGAGTTTGAAGAGACGTTCGGAGAAGTTGGTTGATGGTTTGAACAAGTTGACCGGCATGACGTGTAACAATAGCGATGGGGCAATGTACGCGTTTCCGAATTTAATTTTGCCGGAGAAGTTCGTCAAAGATTGCGAGAGTAAAGGTAAGGTGGCCGATGCCGTGTATTGCATGGGAATCTTGGAAGAAACTGGTATTGTCGTCGTGCCGGGGTCTGGATTTGGCCAAGTCGACGGGACGTGGCACTTCCGAACGACGTTTTTACCTGCGGAGGATAAAATCGATGCCGTCGTCGACAGATTGACGAAGTTCCACGAGAATTTCATGAAGAAGTGGATGTAGTTAGAGAGGAGAACGTATATGAGAGAGGGAGACAGAGAAGAAAGAGAAGAGGAGAAAAATATACCTAGGTACATTTGAATAAAACTAATATTTGTATTATCACAAAGCGAAGTCATCAAATCAAATCAAAAACGAAACGTATTCTACATAAGTAGGTACTAAACAAGTTCTGGGCTTAATTGCAAAGGTACTAAAAATACTCTAATTTGTGTATCGAGTCATCTCAGCGGCGCAAACCAACGCGTGTTCAATGCTCGTCCCGTAGTTTGCGTAATACGAAGGTTCTTGCGCGCCTTTGTTCTCCTCGCCTTTTTCTTCTTTCGCCTTACGTTCTTCTTCGCATCTTCGCCTGGAGTTGCTCACGTGATCGATGGCGCTTTGTTGCATAGCTTTCGTTGTTCTTGAAACTTCGTTTAACGAAGCGCAGCACTCCCGGAGATTTTCTAACGCCTCATCCAATTCTTGTCCTTCACCTTTGATGGAATTGATGATGGAAAGCGCAACAGAAGGCTTGGGCGATTCCATCGGATGCGGTGAATGCGAGTTCGCTTGCGGCGGCGAGACCATCGGCGCGGTAGCGATGGCGACTTCTTCTTTCGTGCAATACGCCTCTAAATCGCTCAAAGAGATGTTTAATCCCAAGGTAGATATTCTCATCACGAGCTTTTTCGCGAGCGACATCGCAGAGTCTTCTAAACTTTGAATCTGCGCGGCGAGCATTTGGCAATCTTCTGAATTTATGCCAGACTCTTTTTGAGCCGCATCTCGGGCAATTTTAGCCGCTATTATACTATCGCGCGTAACTACGGACTCGTTATAAAGCTTGACGAGTTCCGCGTCTTTTCTTCTAGACCCTTGAGCTCCAACTTGTTGTTGCGTTTGGATCGTTTCTTTCGGCGGCGGCGGCGTTGATTCTTTCGTTATTGCTGAATCCGACGGTTTCTTTTCTTCCGTCTCGTTGTCAATGTTTTCGTCTTCTTTACCTAATGACGGCGTCGAGGCGTTTACATCCAACATTTGTTGCATCTTCTTCGGTGTTTTCCCACCAACGACGCTCAAAATAGTCGGGTCGCTCTTATCTCGCGTGTTGTTTGTTTTCAAAGCTTCCAAAATGGCAACTTTCCTCTTTTCATTGGTATATTTCACAAATTGCAAAATGTTTGCCATTTGGGATTCTTGCGTGACGATAGAAGCACCCGGCGTCATTGCTGGAATGTTTGACAACAGTTTATGTTCATAGACTCGAAAATTCGTCCAAGCGCCTTCGCGTTCTCGAACGCGCGCGTTAGCCCTGAAAAATTCGTTGCCCATGTTCTCTTTATTGATATTCACGTCGTCTTCTTTCTTCTTTTGATCCACGTCTTCTTTTTTTATGTCGCCCTCATCGGCGTTCGCAACGAGATCCGTGATTTTTTTTCGCGGAACGAATTTCCCACCGGCGTTTGCGACGCCACAATGCGCTCTGAAGGCGTGTTCTTCGAAAATTTCTGGATCACACAACCTGGCACCACCTGGTGCGTCGATATTGACGGGAACTTTCCCGACAGATAATACGACAACAGTCGCCGGCAAACCTTGATATTTTGCAACAGTTTTATCTCGTTGTTTGTTCGCTTCTTTTTCGAGTTCTTGACTGCTCAAATTCTTTCCAAAAGCGACGTCTGCGTGCCTTTTACAAAACAAACCGTCTTCGTCGCATGCTTTAAACGAGCATCGCCACAGCTTGCCGTCGTTTCGCAAACACCGATTACCTCTCCCAGGAATCCACGGCTCCGTCGGGCACGTTTCATTGATGTTATCCTCCGCAGGAATTGTCGAAGACTCGGGACCGATAGCCGCGTCTGCTAAGAGTTCCGCCATTTCCGCAGACGTTTTAAACCCGTTTGTTGGCGGATTTGGTGGGATCAACGCAACGTCGGCGTCGAGGCCATGACACCGAACGCGTAAAGTCACCGCGATAAGTCTATCCATTTCATTTGGCATTCGCATGGGTTCTGGAAGACGCTTCAACAAAGCATCGTCGTCGATCTCGTCCGCGTCGTAGATTTTTTTCATCAATGAGGTTTCGCGTTTGTATTCAACTTTCGTCGTCGTCGTCGTCGTCGTCGTCGTCGCCCTCTCTGTCGCCTCTTCTTCAACCTTGACTCCCAAAGAGGGCGTGGTGGCCGCCGTTGCGGCAACCGGCGTCAAAGTCTTAGTCTTTTGTTTCTTTCCTGTCGATTTAGGCACTTTCGCTTCCTCTTCCTCTCTCGCTCGTTTCCCAATCGGCGTCGCTTCCATTTCTACGTCTTCTTCTTCCGACAACTCTCCACCTCTTTTCTCGTACCACCTTTCTGGCAACGTCGGCAACCCGTTCTCCATCCAACTTTGCTCCACGTAACTTCTCAACTCTTGTTCAAACACCCTCGCCTCGTCCAACCCTTCCTTCTTCTCTTTCCCACTCACGCCTTTCATCTTCCTCGCTTCTTCTATTACGCCTTCGCTCGCCTCCCTCACAGCCCACGCGATTTGCCTCACGCACTGTTCGTACGTCCTCAGCGGCTTCTTGGCGCCTTTCTTCATCAACCCGCGCGCGCGGATGCGTTTTAAATCCTCGATCAAATTCTGTCCACTCGTCTTCTTCCCTTTCGGCCAGTTCATGACGACTGTGGTAAATGCTTTAACGTTGTTCAAACTTATTTTCGCGCATTTCCAGCTAAAAATATCATCTCCGTCCTCCGTCGCCGCCGCGTCTGCAAACAACGGAAATTCGAGTTGCAACCCATTCCTCAACCAAAAATCGTTGCAAATGAGCGCCACGTCGGCTAAGAAGCACTCTTTCTCGTACTCTTTCCCGCACGACCCGTGTTCTTTCATCCACCGTCTCGAAAAGTCCAGCGCCACGTCTTTTGCGGTCCATTTCGCCCCTTTCCTCGTCGTGGTTTTCTTCTCTTCGTTTCGAAATTTCGCGAGCACTTTTGCGATTAAATCGAACGACCCCTGGTGTTGGTGTTTGAGCACCACCAACAACGTCTCCTCGATTTCCTCGTTCGCCGCGTCCAGCGCCTCCAGCGCGGAGTCCAGGGACTTATCGTTGTTGGTGGTGGTGTTCGACGACGACGTTGGTGGTGGTGGCTGTGGTTGTTCTTCCGCGGCGTCGACGACGGTCATCTTCGTCGTCGTCTTCTTCCTCTTTTTTGGAGTCATTTTTTCTCTTTCGAAAGAGAGAGGCCTTGTGGTTTTTGAAACCCTAAAATTACAACACCTTAAACCATCGTCTTTTTTTTTGCTTCCTTTTTTTGGGAGGCCCCCTTTTCTTTTTTTCCCTCTCTCGATAAAGTAGTAACACGAATACTCCAATACTACGCATCATCATCGTCTTTCTCGGGCGCGTGACTTTGTCTCTCGAGAAAAGCTCCTCCAACACAAAAAAACGGGACCAAGAAGGAAGAAACGTTTTGTAGGCTCTTTTTTCTTTTCGAGGGGGGAAGACGCGGGGAAGGAAGAGGAGAGCGCGACGACGACGACGACGCGAGCGGTTTTTTTGGATCCAAGAAAGGGAGAGACTTTTGGGTGTGGGGTAATTCTTGGAATTTGATTGACTCTCTCTCTCGCTCTCGGAAAGGCAATACCCCTTCGCGTCGGACGATACCGACACGCGGCGCGCCAGAAAGGCGAGGGAGGACACGCGGAGGATGCTTGCGAGGCAACAGGAAAGAGCGGCGGAGAAGAACGCGTTGGAGCAACAGAAACTTCAACACCACGATTTTCATCCAGGAGGAGGAGGAGGGCCCGAGGACCACCAATTGCGAATTGTGAAGAAACCGAAACGAGGAGGACCTCCGAATGCCTTTTCGATTTTACCGTATAAGCATTTACCTCCTCTGAAAGATGGAGCGAAAGAGTGGGAGCAGTTACGGTCGGCGATTCAATGCATATTCGAAAACGCGACGAAACACTTGTCGTTTGAAGAGCTATCGAACGTCGTGTATCGGATGGTTTTGAGCGGGAGTTCGATGACGCATTTTATGCGAGAGAATTTGAAGGAGGAGTTGAGCAAGAGAGCGTGGACGATTAAAGAAGAGTTGAAAGGGATAGAGACAGGAACTGTTGCCGGCAGAGGTTATAGATATGAGGGAGAGGAGGAGACAAAAGCGTTGGCGTTTTTAGAAGCGATGATTAGTAAATGGAGCGAGTTTGAGCAGCAAATGGAAGTTATTCGGGACGTGTTTATGCACATGGAGAGGAAGAAGATGAGAGATGATGACGCTGCGAAAAATAGTAGTAGTTTTACGGGCAGAGGCGCGCCGGCGACGACGCCGACGCAAAGAAGAGAGAATGAAAAGAAGAAGAAAAAGTTGGGCGTGCGATCGTTAGGACGGGAGATTTTCTCGCAGAATATGTTTGGGATACCTTCGACGATCGATTTTGACGACGAGAAATATGCGCTCGAAGCAGAAAAGAATACGATTACGGTTCACGTGCAAGCATGCGTCAAAATTTTGCTCGATCGCGAAAGAAGAGACATGCAAAGACGAATTATGGAACACGAGAAGGCGGAAGAGGCTGAAAATGCTCCGGTTTCCCTCGTCGCCGATGATGAAAACGACGACGAGAACATCGTCGACGACGACGTGGAAAGAAGAGAAGCGATGTTAGCGGCGGCATCAGCGTCGAAGAGTAACGATGACGAAGAAATCGCATCGATAAAGAGGAGAAACGTGATTAAACTCACGGCAGAAATGTTTTGGACGCTCGGCGCACGAGCGAGCGAGTGTGGATACAATGACATTTACGAGGACATCATCGCCTCCAAGTTTGTCCACGAGGCGGACGAAGTATACGCAACATATGCTTTGCACCTTGCCGAAATCTCACGAGATTGTTCGCAGTATTTGCGAAGGTGTAAGACACTTCTGAGACACGAAAAATATCTTGTCGCAGATACGACGGCGTCAAAATCAGACACCGCGAAAAGGATTATTCGCGCCATTCAAACCGCAATGTTCGGCATCAAGAGTGAAGCTCGCGAAAAAGCGTTTGCGAGAGGATTCTTTGCGATGATGATTAAAGACGATATGAATCTGAGTTTGCATGACGATCTTGATGTGCGTTCGCAGGAAGAGTTGGTGGTCGTCGATGGCGTCACGACGACAAGGTCAATGACGCCACCGGCAACGACGACGAGTGTAAATACTGCATCAATGACTTCACATTTGAGCGAAGAGTCGAGATACGCGAACGTTCGAGTCGCATACGATTTGTTCGGAAAATTAACGGACGAAGATGGACTCGATACTTTGCGATCGGCTTTGTACGCTCGTGTCGAAGAGTTGGGCAATACCATCGTCATTGCCAACGAGAAAAATCCCATCGAATTCGTTCGCGAGACGGTTCGTTTGAAGAACAAAGCTGATATGGTCATCAAGAAAGGTTTTCGTGGCGATAAGACGTTTACTAATCGCGCGTATGCTGCGTTTGAACACTTTTTGAACGAAAGCAAGAGGTCGAGCGAATTCTTATCTTTGTATTTGGATCATTATCTCCGCGGTAATCTCTCTGTCGAGGACATGGAAGTCGATGAGGAACAAAAGAAAACAACGACGACGCAACAGATTTGGAAAGAAGCCGGCAAAGCCACCATTGTTACGACATCCGACGCGGCTGTTGACGCGTGCATAGCCATCTTTCGATTTTTGCGAGAAAAAGATACGTTCGAAATGTATTACCAATCGCATTTATCTAAGCGACTGTTGGCCTCCAAATCCGTATCGGATGATCACAGCGAACGCGACGTGGTATCAAAACTCAAACTCGAATGCGGATATCAGTACGCGCAAAAGATTGAACTGATGTTGAACGACGCCAGTTTATCTAAAGCGATAACGAGAAAGTTTAATGAACTCATCGAGGCGAGCCAACGCGATTTTGACACGAGAGACAGACTCATCACGACCGACTACATTGGAAAAGATACAGGTAACGTACATCCAGATGTAATTCTTGGAGGCAGGAGGATTATCGACGAGGAACGGTTTTACGAAGTGACGAGGAAAACAGAGCTCGGCGTGAAGGTGTTAACCACCGGGTCGTGGCCGCTGACGAAATTGAGCACATTGAAGTTTCCAAAAAACTTGCCGCGCGCGTGTCAAGACATGCAAAAGCTTTTTGTGAACCATTATGAAGTGAGTTATGGGGCGAGGCGTATCGCGTGGCGTCCGGATTGCGGCACCGCAGAGCTCAAAGTCCAATTTAACTCGGGCGAAAAGTTGTTAATCGTTAGCACGATGCAAATGTGCATCTTGGAAATTTTCAACGACCACGAAATGGTATCCTTACGCCAAATGGCTAAAATTTTGGACGTGGAATACGACACGTGCATTAAATCTTTGCATGGCATGATTTTCTCTAAAGGTAAGAACGTTTTGCTTCGAAATGCGAAGACATGCATGTCTCAAACGAACAACAAGGATGCTTCTATGGACAGTAGTGGCGAAGCGAGAATTTCCAAAGACGACGTTTTCGTGTTCAACGATGACTTTGAGTCCAAGCATTACCGCATTAAGATCTTCACGTCATCAACTTCTAAACAAGAGACCATGGAAGAGGCGAATAGAACCGCGGAAATCATTCACGAAGATCGAAAACCAGAAATTGAAGCAGCCATAGTTCGCGTTTTGAAAGCGAAACGGAAAGTCGAACACAACGCGTTAATCGCTGAAGTCGCCGTAGCGCTTCGGAATCGGTTCAAGGTTGATGTCGGAGAAACAAAAAGACGCATCGAACGGCTCATTGAGCTCGAATATGTCGCCAGAGACGATGAAGACCGAAAAATTTATCGGTATTTGTGTTAAAAAAAGTAAGTGTACCACAAGTATAAATATAAAGCAAGTACTTTAGTAGTCATCACAACACGAACAATAACAGTAAATCCTATTTATCTCTCACTCGTCATCATCTTCTTGCTGTTGTTCATCCATGGTCGTGAAAGTCTTCTCCAACGCGTTCCTTAACACGCTCCCATTCTTCACCTCGACCTTTTCTAATAACAACAAGAAGTCTTTGCTTAACTCTTTCCTCGTCGCTAATATGCGTTCGCACACGTCGCGCGGGCTAATCTCTCTGGTTCTTGGCTGCGAGTCTTCTATCGTAGGAACAGATCCCCGCATGGGGTTTGTCACCGTTGTTAAGCCCGAACTGGCCAAATTTATCAACCATTCCTCCCCAGATTCTCTCGTCGGTTGCCCGGCGGAGTTTTTATACGTCTTCCCAAACGGATTCTCATAAATGTAATTATTCAAATAGAAGTGCATCTCCCCGTTCGTCTCTTGCAAATAGTGCAGAACTGTTTTCACGCTTTGCACGGTCAATAAGTCCATCAACTTTTCTTCGTTTTGCGTGTGATACGGAGAGTAATTTCCCTCTCGTTCCGCTCTTACGAGTCTTTTTCTTCTTGTGTTATTTGAATTTTCTTTTCGAGAGCGATAACTGTAAGATAATCCATCGCTAAACGCGCTCTTGGATACACGCGAAGACGCGTTTTCGCGAGCATTGCGACGAGTGCCGCGCGAAACTACGCAGGAGGGAATCGCGAGCGACGAGTGAGTGGTAAAAACTGCGCGCATATTTAGAGCGTAAGAAGAATAGAATTAAGAAGATGAGAATTGTGGAGAATCAATCAATCCCACGTGTCTTTTTTTAGGGAGAAGGAATAGGGAGACAGGAAATCGTTATTATTGTTGTTGTACTCGCACGTTTAATATTCACACGCGACGTATGTTTTAAAGCTAATTAAGGCTAATTCAATTATATAACGCTCACTCGTGAAGCGCTACTACTCTCCCAAAAATCTACAAACTCTTTCTCACAAACTCTCACTCTCTTTAGTTTAAGCGGCGGCTTTCTTGGCAAGGGAGCTTGCGCGTCTCTTCGCGATGGACTCCGATCGTCGCTCTCTCTGCTCCTTGATTCTCATTTGCAACAATTTGTGGTACTCCCCAGCTTCAGCCTTGGATTTGGCAATCTTCGCCTTCTTTACCGCTGCTCTTGCTCTCTTTCTTTGCAATGTCAACGGAGTGACAACTCTTTGCACTTTTTGCGCCTTGGATTTCTTCTTACCGGTGGCCGACTCAAACTCTCTTCTCATGGAGTTGACGTACGGAAAGACGGAGTCTTCCTTGGACAACGCAAACAACTTGCGGATCTTCGACGCTCTCTTCGGACCGCGCATTCTCGGCACTTCGGTGTCGGTCAACCCCGGTACGTCCGCGTCGCCTTGCTTGACGATGACGACATTCAACACTGAAATGTCTTGCGAAACGATGCACCCTCTGCACGCTTTTCGGCGACGCTCCCCTTTTCTTCTGCCGTGGCCTTTAAAGCCTTGAGTGCCTCTGACTTGCAAGAGAAAGACGCGCTGGTTCGTCAACACACCTTGCTTCATCCCGAAGCCTTGCTTGTCGTTGCCGCCCATGATTTTAAAGATGTAACCTTTCCATTCGTCGCCTAAAGAATCGGCTTCGACTTCGGCAGAGATGCGCTTGTCGTAAAACACACGGAGCTTGTTTTCATCCGTGATTTCAATCTTCTTTTGGCAGCCAGTGGCTGGGTTCGCGATGTTGAGCTGCGATTGATGTGCGAAAAAGAAAGTAAACGTGGTGGTGAGTTTTGAGTCATCGAAAAGACAGAGGAAAAAAGCGATACTAATCACGTCAAAGAGCGCAACATCAAAACCATCCAAATGGCTACGGAGAGCAGGAGAAGGACCTAAAGACCCTGCTCCGGACGACACCGAATGGTCGGAAATCGTCCGCGAGAGACACCGCGCACACGAAACGCGCGCTCAAAAACGACATCGACGCGCGAAATGCACGCATTCGCGTCCATTTCGATCACTTCTCCCGCTTTTTCTCCCGCGCGTCTTCGCTTTGCATCGGATTTAAAACGCGCGCATCTCTCCCTTTCTTTACGACGCGAAAGCGAACCCAAAAAAACGCGCGCATCCCCGTCGCCCCTCGCGCGCGTTCGCGCGAACCACGTTCGGTCCATCCCGAACGAGAATCGCGCGTTCGACGCACATTCGATCGGGAAAAAAAATGATTCGACGCGAACGCGCGGGCTCTCGAAGTCGATCGAAGAAGAACAACACCGGCGTACCTTCATGATGGACGGTGGGGTGGGGTCGCGAAGAAAAATGAAGATTGGAAGGAGAGAGCTTACAAGAGGGCTCGTTTTGTGTGGTTTGATACCCTAAATGTAAATGCACAAAAAATTTGAAAAAATTGGAGAAAAAAGAAAGCGTCAAAAGGAAGACTTTGAGCGCGCTTTGGTGCGAGAGAGAGAAAGAAAGAAAGAAAGAAAGAAATGCGAGACGCGCAGAAGACGCGAGAACCACCACCACCAACGGCGAAGAATTGTGTGGGTCTCGCGTCGTCGTCGTTTGATGATGATGATGATGATGATGATGATGCCAACACCGCGTACGCATCCCTGCTCTCGCGATGGCCGGCGAGGAAAAAACACATCGATTTCCT
>Ga0115011_10003015_pt1 | contig 11545 bp, 5 predicted proteins | sample TroAtlMetagenome_2_FD_88705 | JGI IMG/M metagenome (GOLD analysis project Ga0115011, IMG submission 88705) | Marine eukaryotic phytoplankton communities from Atlantic Ocean - Tropical Atlantic ANT8 Metagenome | ecosystem: Environmental > Aquatic > Marine > Oceanic | place: Tropical Atlantic... | reverse complement strand
CTTGACACGGTATGTGTTGTTGATCCACCACTTATAACTTTTGGTGTTGCTACTGTTGTATATACATTTGGAGAACCACCACCGTATGTTTTACCACCATCTGTAACACTACCTGATGAAGCCATTAATAATAATGTACTTCCACCGCTACCACCACCTCCAGAACCACCAACACTTAAGCAATCAGTTAAATTAATCTCACATGTTAAATCTTCTGTTCCGTATTTTAATATTTCAACATCCGCTTCTACTTTACAAGTATCTGGGGTACTATCATTTTCATCCCCCGGTGTTATTGTGATATTATTAAGATCGAATTCCCAGTCGTTAGCAGCTCGTGTTGTTAATTCTGCTCCATCAGCTATATTACAACCAGTTGCATTAGCGAGCACGATTGTGTTAGCGTCTGTTATACTACCAATTGTAGCACCAGCAGGAACGCCTGTACCCTCAACAAGCATACCAACAACAAAACTATGGTTGTCGTCATCGAAATTAACAGTTACATTATTACCACTAACAGCACCATCTACTGTATTAACAGTTTCTGTTTGTGTGAATAATTTCTCATCTTGTGGTAATGTTACAGTGAAATTATTAGTATTATTTGTTGTTTTTAAATCAGCTGTAAACTTAAATGATCCAACATCAGTGTCAATCCCAGGTTCACCGTAAGCGAAGTATGTTTTTGTAGTAGATCCATGAGGACCAGCATCATTAGCTCCGCTATCATTATAAACAATAGCTGTATTGTTAGCATCTTCAATAGCTCTTATTGTAAATGAAACATCTGCATTTTGACCGATTGTAAATTCATGATCACCATCATTATCAGAATCTAAATTACCACCTAAAACTGGATGCTCAGTTGTTGCGTTAATTACATATTTATATGTTTTTGTTGCAGATGAGGCTGCGTATGTTTCTGTTATTGCGTACAAACCAGTGCTTCCCATTGTTAATGTGCTATCTGTTGTCCAAATACTACCATTCCAGTATTCCGCAGAACCATAACTACCACCACTAACCGAAATCTGTCTAGTGAATTTAAATGTAACACCTTCCATACCAGCTATAGTCATTGTTCTATCTTCACCTCTTCTACTTATTGGTTTACTTGAAGCAGAAAACGCTGTAACTTGAGTATCTGGATCTATAAATATTTTTTCAGCGTGCGCCGTAAATAACAACCTATCTTCTGTGGGGTTATTTGTACCATAAACATATTTTACAGTAAATGTAATTTGGTTCTGATCACCATCCCAATTTGTTTCTTGAATTGTATAATTACTATCATTATTATCATCTTGTTTTATAATATCACAAGTTGGTTTTATATTAAATTTATACCCATCTACTTTATAGAATGTAACATCTTTTTCATTCGCTGCAATACCAACATGACCACCCGATCCAGCTGTTGGTGTATTAACTGTTAACTTCCAATATCCTGAATTGTGTGCTACAGCTGATACTTTAAATTCTGTATAATTTGTTGTGCTACCATTATCAGCAACCCTAACATATCCTTTAGTAACTGTATCTTGATTTTGTAATAAAGAGTATTGAGATTGCTTATCACCACCACCTTTCTTTGTATCATCAATATATATTTCTGTTACACTAGCCGCACTAGCATGATTAAATTTAACATTTCCTGCGCCAGGATCACTATCAGATGTATTGGTAAGAAAATCAAATGGCGCAGCATTCATATTTGTATACTCCCCTGCTTTATCTTCTCTAGCTGTAAATGTTTTTGTAAATATTGTAGCAGCCGTTGTCTTATATGTACCAGTTCCACTATAGGCAACATCTTCCAGATTAGCTGGACTTGACGTGGTATTTGTTTCAACTGTATTATATTTACCACCAACTGTATATGAAGCAGCGGTAGCTGCACCTGTAATATTAACCTGAATAGTCTGATCGTTACTAGGCATTGTAAAACTTAATGGTACGGTCATTACAACATTAGCTCCAGATTGTGCAAATGTAGCCGTGCCCATAGCATCAGCAACTGTCGAACTTGTTTCACTAGCAAAAGCAAAACTACCAGCCGCAATTGTAAATCCTGTAGTTGGTTTTATTGTTAATGTAACGTTTTCAGATATACTAGCTCCAGGAACTTTTGATAACACTAACGTAGCGGAGACATCAGTATTATGGCTACTTGTTGTATTATTTATACTTATTGTAACATTCTTTTCTGACGGTGTTGTATCTCCACTTAAACTTGCATAAGTTCCAACGCCTTGTACTGAAAATTCTTTTGAATCTAAATTGGTTAACGTTGTTGCGTCACCTTTAATATAATTAAACCATTTACCCTCTTTGTCTATAAATTCTTTTACTTTACCACTTTGTTTATCTGTAATAATTGAATCCGCATACCAACCTTTACCAACAGCTTCTGTTAACCCAGTCCACTCTCCTTCAGTGGGATTTAATGGATTAATTTGATCCCAAGTTAAACCACTGTAACTAGTACCACCAATTGTACCAGAATATGTATATTTCCTTGATTTGCTACCTTCATAATTTAATGTTTTAAATGATTTCATAGAAGAAGGCATATCATTAATTAAAACAGTTATTGATGATGATTCAGCCGCACCACCATAAAAAGTATTTCTTGTTGTATTATCATGAGAATACATATCAGCATTTTTAAATGAATAATATGTATTATTCAATGATTGTGCTGATTCAGGTATAAATGATTTAAAACTTGTCCACCCGTCTACCCTCTCGTCGAATGATACGGTATAATCATTAGTTCCTTTTAATGTTAGGTTATAACTACCCTTATATTCGTTATAACTCCCCAGAAGCGTCGTAGACGTTGCTATATTGTCTTTAAACCAATCTGTCATACCCTTTTGTGCAATATTGGTTAAACCATCTCTAGACAGCCTTAAAACAGCTCCTCGAGCTTTATCAGTAAAATATATCCTATAAGCGTGTGATGCAAATGATTCAGGGTTTTTTGAAATTCCATACTCTCCAACGTATGGTATTGCTTGTCCTAACACTCTATTTGTTGCTGTTAGCTGTGGGTTACCACTAGCTTCATACAAAGCGTCTTTATTTGCTAATATTTTTAATACTTTATCTTCACAGAATGTTATAAGATCTGTATCTCTTGCTCTAAGTTTTTGTATACTACCGTAGTGTGGATTAACATCTTTTGTTATTGGCTCTGCTTGAATAAACTGATTTAATCTATTTATACCTGACGTGGAATTAAATATACCAGAGAATATCAAACCATTTTGTTTTTGATCTTCTTTATATTGTTCTGCTAATACAGAAGAAACTTTAGGACCCTTATCTATTAAAGGTGCATTAAAATCATCATTAATTCTATTTGATTCTACCCCGTTACCAAAACTATAACAATTGAACCAATCTAATGTTTGCAGTTGGCCATGTACTTGGCCATCCGCTATAACTACTGATGTACTTCCAGCTGTTAAAGCTCCATTTGTTGTTACTGTAAATGAATATACATCATCAACTGAAGTAATAGTTAGTGTTGATCCATCCGCTATAGTACCACCACTTGTTGCTTGCGATAAAACAAATGTATTAGCATCAGTAATACTACTTATTGTCGTACTAGCTGGTATGTATGTTCCAGTAACCTTCATACCTTGTTTTAATATAGGTAATGAATTACTAGCCTCATAAAATAACTCTAAATCAATTGCTTCTCTAGGTTCTGTTTCAAATACAGCTGGATTTTCTGATGTTAGTGTTTCACTATCAATATCAACAATCTTCTTTAGTATTCTTATTGCTTTAATAGCACTTGTTTTTTCACTGCCACCGGTTTCCAAAAACCCATCATCATAACCATCTCCAGTTTCAACGTTTTTGAATTTAACTTTATATTCCCTACGTTTACCACCAATTTTTTTCCTATGTCTTTTTCTACCACTTCTATACTGCGCATCCATTTCTGTGGATTCAATTTCATATATTGAACCTTCATATCCATCTTCGTTTTCAAATTGAAAAAATGTACCAGTCGCTTGTAGTGCTTCTAAAAATGGGTTTAATGTATTACTAATATTATGACTTGTACTTTTTGCTATTCCTGTTTTAACACCAGTCCAGTATAATGTCATTTCTTTTGCTCCTAAAGCAGGATAACCAGATCCCAATTGCCTCCAATCTTGTCTTACACCCGTTTCGAAATCTTTATTACTATCTTTTGCTTTTGTATCTTTCCATGATAATGTTTCTACTTTTTCACTTTTTTCAAACCAAGTTGGTGGTATTGGTATACTTGTTACGGAAAAAATAACAACACTAATAAATACACCATTTGTCCCAAAGTCATTACTAGAATCAGCATCTACTATTCTATCTCTAATTATACCATAATCAGTCTCAGCAGATGGAAAAGAATCAATTATATTTGTATCAAAAACAGTATCTCTGTTTACCTTAACAAAAAATCTTCCTTCATACTCTGGTTTTTCAACACTCTGCTCTTCATACAATGTAATTGTTATCTCATCATTAGCGGCAACAAGACCCGCTTCTAATACACTAGCCTCGCTATCTTTTATTGGTTTTGAAAGCGTGACTTCATATATTGTCTTTGGTGCTGATCCAGAATCTTCTTTACCAGTTACGCCACCACTTACTATATCATACCTTTCGGTTGTTCCTCCTGTTGTGGTTATAGTTAACATACCATCTGACGTAAATCCTCTAGCGAATGGTGGATTATCTACATCTTTAGGTCCCCTAAATTGAAATGTTACCCTTCCAACAGTTGGTGCGTTTGTTGTTGCACCTGATAATATAGTACAAGTTGCAGAAGCTATACTTTTAATTTCTTTTTTAATAAAACGAGGTGCTTCATTAGATATATCTAAAACTTTATATTTTGCTTCTGCAGCAACAAATGCATCTTTATCGTGTTGTTTTTTAAGTATTAAATATGATTCCTCTGAAACTTTATTTCTTTCTGATGATGGGAAACTTAACCAAATATTTCCATCTTCCGCCATGTAAAATCTATCTAAAGCAACATTATAATATTCATTAGAAGTTTCTTTAACGAAATATTTAAAATGCGTTGCCCAGCTAGGTGCGTCATTTAACATTTTACATGTTAATTTATTTACTGTATTAGCATATGTTTTGTTGATTTGTTTTGCGGCTTTTTTATTTGAAAAGACTGGTGTTTCTCTACCATATTTATCTATATAAACACCACCAACTTGATATGTACGTGATGATTTTAATGATGCTTCCGGTGTGGCAACTGTTGTAATATCAACTTTTTCTACTGTCGTTTGTATGTCTGGTAAATTTTGTTGTATAATGTTATAATTTTGTAGGTAATTACCATATATTAATCTATTAGCTGTAACCTCTTGTGCTTTTGCTATTCTTGGTACATTATCCCAAGGTCGCAATATTTGATTTGATTCTACGACACTACCTATAATTTCAGACGTTACCTCATATGATAATGAAGGAAATGTTCCATCGCCCTTTTCTTTTAAAGTATCAACAACATACACTAGGTTATTATTTGATTCTTTATATAGTATATCTATCTCGTCAACATCAGCTGGTTTTGAATCTGTAACATTAACTGTTAGCTGCCTTAAGTTATTTGACATACCAACGTTATGACCATCTGTTGATTTATATGCAAACACACCTGGTAAAAAAGCAACTTTAGAAAATGGAGAATATGTAGAATATTCACCATCTCTATATTTCCAACGATACCCAAATCTTACAAATTTATTTTCAAATAACGGGTCTTCCTCATCTAATGAAGCTTCCCATGAAACAACACCCATACTAGCTGGTATATCAGATGATATACTCTGTATAACCGCTTTTATCTGTTCCCCGCTATTAACTAATGTTTTTACTAAAACCTTAACGCTATATTCTGTTTCAATAAGATCTGTATCTGTATGTTTGTATGTTAACGATATAATATCACCAACTACAAAACTTGGCGTTGGTGTAAAATTTAATGTAATCTCTTGACCAGAAGGTCTCACAGTATTAGGTGTACCCCCTTGACCATCTGCATCTTCAGTAAAATCAAAATTCACATATACCTGTGTTCCTAACCCAGCCCCAGCCCCACTTCTTTTTGAAGATGACATAGTTAACGTTGGTGCATTTAAAGGAGATAATTTAATTGTAGTTATATCATCTTCTGTAAAATCCGATCCATTAAATTGTGTGTGTTTATCAAAACCCTTGTCGTTAGATGTGTGATATTCTTTAAATGAAGATATTTTGAGTTTTTTAGGTTCTGTTTGATTGTCTGTCCATAATAATAATCCCTCAACAACATTAGCTCCTGTTATTAAATAACTTGAACTAAACTTTAGAATTTTCTTAGTATCAACTAAAATTGGTTTTATTTCATTTGTCGCGTAATTAAACTCTGCAATAGCACTTACGCTTTGATTTGAAGTTGCTATAAACCAGTATATTTTATCGTTCTGTGTATCCAATACAGACCCAATACATTCTGGATTTGTTAATTCTTTTATAGATTTTGCCTCTGAACTATTTCCAGTTCCCCATAATGTTAATGCTTCTGTACTAATATTATAAGTTTTACCATCTTTTAATTGATTGCCTATAACATTTTGCACAGACCCAACATCAGAACCTTCTGAAGTTACGATCTCAATATTTTGGGCGTCTCTATACTCGCCATTAGGAACTAGTCTCTCATCTAGGTCTTTATTCATTCGACCTACACGAAAGTGATGTTGTAATTCTGGCATATCTTATTAATGTTTAATCTGTTTCGATTTACCTCTCATTACTTGAGCTAACTCCTCTGATTTTATATTAGATAATCTTATTTTAGCTTTTCTAATTTCAGCAAATCTTTCTTTTTTAAATCTATTTACAATGTACTCTGGTGTGTTTGATCTTGTTGCTAAAATAGCATGTGCAATATATTTATACATTGCTTCCTCAGCAAACTTGTGTACAATCATCTCATCATCAGTAGCTAAACTATCACTTATGTATTTTATTACAATTGTTTTTCCACTTATATTAGAACTAAAATGTATTCTACCTTTAAGTTGATCAATAAAAAACACTCCTTTTGATTGAGAAAACTCAGGATCCAAACCATATCGTCTCCCCTCATTTAGTGATGTATCTGGTTCACTATCATTATCATCATCTGCATCCTCACTTGTATTTGCTTTGTATTTTGTCCACGTGGCTGAATTCTCTGAGGTTTGTAAGTTTCCATCACTATCAAATGTATATGGATAGTTATTATTAGCATCTTCAGTTTCAGATTGTGTTATTGATAATGGATTACTAGTAACTCTAGTTGGATGTATTAAATTTTCTAACCCGTTTCTATCAATCCATGATATTTTAATATAGTTAACATAATCCTGTGGTAATGGTATTGTTAAACTAGATCCAACGTCAACTTCTTGTGATTTGGTTGATCTAAGGGTGTCATAGCTCAATTCTTGTAATGCCCTTTTAGCATGGAATTGTACATCTGTTCTTTTAATGTCAGATATAATTTTATCCTTACCAACGTAAGATACTATAAAATTACTAATAATATCTTTTATATTTATATGTTGATAATTACCATAAATATCTAAATCATCACTGGTATTAAATACACCATCAGCACCTTCGTAATATGTTTCGTTTGTTGTTGATCCTAGTAAACCCATTTATTATAATTTTTCTTGTTGAACTTTTTGTACACCTTCTTGAGTTGCTATTTGATACAACCCAGGATCTTTAATCACCAATCCAGATAATTCTAATACTTTAATTACTAAATCTGTTTCTTCAGATTCATGTAATTCAAAATCAGTACTATTAGTTGAATTATATAAAGCTTGATCGTTTATTATTTTATAATCCCATTTAACATCAGTGGGTGATTTAATATAATTTACAGTAACATTTCCTATTGTAATCGTAGTAGGGAATAATTTTATAACTGTGTTACTTTTTCTAACATATACTGGTCTTTCTGCGTCTGGTGTAGCTAATGGCGATCTTTCAATTTGTACTAATTCTTTTTTAGTGATCTCTTCTACTTCTACATCATATGCTCCACCAACAGCATAAAAAACTGTACCTAACCTATATGTTGGGGTAGGTAATGTTGCTTCATTGCCACTTGTACTAGCTGGAGATGCTTTCCAAACTTCAAATGGTGATATTTTTTCTTGCAATATATGAGACATGTTTGAATATTCAGTATCATTCCCAGGTGTCCTTTCAAATTGATTTATATCATAAAAATACTGTTCAAATATATCCATTTGAGCTTGATTAGCTAATAAATTAAACTCCTGTGGCGTAATATAACCTCTTTGTTCTTTATTTGCTATTGCTAATACTCTTTGATAAACTGTATCTACATTTACTGCCATAATTTCTTTTTTATATAGTGTAGTCACCCCATAGAGATGACTACTCTATAAAGTGATTAATTAATTTAATCTTTTTAATATACTTTTGTATATTTCTAAACCTTCATCGGTTTTAAAAAATGCTGCTAGTGCTGAGTATGGATGTTCTTCAAAAGGAACAGTCATAATTTTTCTATTATTACTAGCCCAATTAAATGTTCTATTGTCAGAAGATAAAGTTAATATTCTAGCTTCAACAGCTTTAATACCAACGTTTCTTAATTCAACGTTTTCATCCTGCACTAATTCTAAAAATAATCTAGGATTTTTCTTAGCAAATACTAATACATCCCTTTTGATTTCTTTAGATGTCATTTCAGAAACTTTACTTCCTGATTCTACTCTTAATACAGCTTCAGCGTGATCTATTTCTAAATCTTTTGCTGCGTTTAACGCTATTATCTCTAATTCAATATCAACTAGATCATCTCTAGCTATTTGAACAGAATCAAATTCCTCCCAAACCTTTCCATTATCTGGAGAGTAATGAAGAAATTTTTGTAATGTTTGTTGATTTTTTGAAACATTCAACATACCATCTTCAAAAGTAATATGCGCTAATCTAGCATCACCTTTAAATTCATCAACAAAAGGTGTTTTTTGGTTTTCTGTATATTTTAATTCTCTCTCATATCCCTTCTCATCATCCCAATAATATACCCCTCTACTTTTTATTGTATAGGTTAATGGTGATAAACCATATTTTAATATATATGTTCTATCTTTTATTTCCCAAGAATCTTTTTTAGTTTCTTGTTTTTGTGTTTTTACAGGGGTTTCTTCTAAAGAAACTTCCTTTTCTTTGCTTTTCTTTGCCATAATATAATATAATTAAATAAGTTAAAAATAAAGGGCTAGGTGCCGAAGCACCTAACTCTTTAAATAAGTTGTATTATTTAAGTAACATGAAGTTATTTCCTCCTTGTACAACTAAACATCTTTCTGATAGGTAATGTACCTCCATTGCATCAAGATCTGAAGTGATGTTGCCACCAACCGAACCTGTGATCCAAGTTTTTAATTTCCTATCATCAGTTTGAGAAGCCCTATATCTTACATGTAAGAAAGGTCTCTTCAAGTTTTTACCTAAGCCTTCATCGTAAACAGAAGAAACACCAGCTGGGATAATAACCCCTCTAATGTCGTTGTCTCCGATTGCACCTCTAGTTACTGCATCGTTTAGGTATTTCCAGTCAGATTTGTAGAAGTCATAAGAACCTCTTCTGAAACCAGCAAAACCTAAGTTTAATGCCATATCCTCATCGTTATTAAAGATACCCCAAGAAGTACCACCTGAACCATAAGAATTTTGCGCTGCTAACATGTCATCGATAGCTAATGATACAGTTCTGTTACAATATACCATATTTTCTTCAATTGCTCCTTGAGCATCGAATTTTTTAAGTATATTATCAAATGAACCTAAATCATCAGCAGCATCTGAACCTAAGATACCACCAGAATAGTGACCTCTATTTTTGATAGCTGCAAATAAACCTTCAGTACCACCCATAGTAGCTGCTATATTTGAAGTAGATACTCTTTTTTCACCTTCAACACACATCATCTCAAGATAATCAGTGAATCTAGCTCTAGTGTCACCTTCAGCTTTTAGATACCATAAGTATCCAGTCTGACCTGCTTCACCAGTAACTTCGACCCAACCTAATTGAGATGCGTCAGAACCAGAGATTTCATATTTTTCTTTTATGATAACTGGTTTGTTTGTGAATGATTTGAATTCTGGAGCGATTACTTCGCTTCTACCAGTAGTTCCTTTAGCGAATTCAGAACCATAAACGAATACAGTAATATTGTTTCCGTTTGCAAATAATGAATCAGTTGCTAAAGTAGCGCCTGTGTATGGTAATACATTAATTGTATTTCCATTAGCATCTACTGAATTTACTCTCGCTTTTACTACTTTACCAGCTGAACTGTCGTTATGAATAACGATAGTATCACCTACACGTAAAGTGTCATGACCAGTAATAGTAAGATTATTACTAGCCGCTTGTGCTACAGTACCTGTTAATTTCAGGTGTAGCCTTCCTTGTTCCGACCAAATAACTTGATCAGAAGTCATTGCTTCTTCAGCACCTACCTGTGAAAGCATACCAGAAATAGTTCTTTTTCCGAACACTTCTGCTTCCGCATCGTATAAATCAGGTACATACTGTTGAGCCCAACCCGCTGTTCCACTAGCTGTAAAATCAATATAGTTAGTAGACAACGTTTGCTTATTTGGCGCTGGTACAGAGTTTAAACCTGCTCCAGCGGTTGGATTAACTGCTGCCATAATTGTTAAATTTATATGTTAAACTTTATTTTCTAATTTTAAATCGAAGTTTATTAGAATCATCGCCACTAATTACTTTATATTTAACACCTCCAGTTTCTATTTCACCGAGATTTTGTCTTGGTGACATGTCGATATTTTTAGATTTAGCAATACTATCCTTGATAGCATCTGCTTTACCTTGTTCGTAAAAGTGATTAGCAACAGCGTCAGCATTCATTGCTGTAAATAAAGATTTGTGGTAACCTGTTGCGTCTTCCATTTGATTATTCTTATTAAGAAATTTACCAACGAAATTATTAATATCGCTTTGCGTTTCCCTTACTTTACCTGCATCTTTAACATTGTATCTATATTTTTTTTCTCCAACATTGTATTCAAAACCTTTAAATTTGTCATTAAATAAACTGTTGGTTTTTTTATCAAATATAGTTCGTTGTTCTTCTACTACCGCTTTAGATTCTTTACTCTCCTTGTTATATCTATCAAAAAAATCAATCGCTTTCTGTTGGTCGGATGTTAACTTAACACCACTTTTGATTTCCTCATAGTATTTGGACTTTAACCCGTCCATGTGGTTTTTAGCATTGGCAAGTTGCTCTTTAAATGCTAATTTCTTTCTCTTGACATCCCTCTCTTCGTCAGTCTCTTCATCATACTGAAATGATTCTTCTATTAAAAAACTAATTTCATCATCTGTTAAATGTGATTTAGTTCTCTTATAGTACTCCCTAAGTACAGTCATGTCATCAAACTAGCTATAATCTTGATT
>Ga0115011_10003013_pt1 | contig 11547 bp, 10 predicted proteins | sample TroAtlMetagenome_2_FD_88705 | JGI IMG/M metagenome (GOLD analysis project Ga0115011, IMG submission 88705) | Marine eukaryotic phytoplankton communities from Atlantic Ocean - Tropical Atlantic ANT8 Metagenome | ecosystem: Environmental > Aquatic > Marine > Oceanic | place: Tropical Atlantic... | reverse complement strand
CTGGTGGTCTATCTTGGGAAAAAGCTCATGGGGATAAAACGGCTTCAATTCCCGGATGCGACCGAATGGTATCTGCGCGAGCCGGAATCCGAGTCAGAGCAATTAAGTTTTGTAATAAAGAGTTCTCAAGGGGAGCCGAGTGGAGAAGGCCCTTCGGAGGATATTTACTCCTGGGGTGATCTGTTTTTCAGAGATTATGACCGCCTCGAGATTGAGGGGCACGGTGTCCGCATTGATGGAAAACCGGTGAAGGCCAAAACCCTGTTGATCAGCCGGGAGACAGTTGAGGCAGGAGGTAAGACCTACTCTATTGAAGAGCTGAAATCTCTTAGCGGTAAAGCGACCAAGGTAGCCGTTCCCCGGGAGGCGATGGGTGATGGGGATCCGCCACTACTCGGCTTGATTGGGGCTTTCATTGGGTGGCAGGGAGTGGCCTTCTCCCTATTCGCCGCCTGTATTTTTGCTATATTTTGGGCTCTGCCAGCTCGAATAGGATTCGGGAGGCAGCTGCCCTTTGGCCCTTTCCTGGCTCTTGGTGGAGCCGCATGGATTTTTGGAGGCTGGGCCCTCTGGGAGTGGTATTTTGGATCGTTGATCCATCTGGGCCCCACTGGCAGGTGAGCAGGAGTCAGGGAGCTGCGCTCTTCAGAGGCACAGCCTTCTGAAGATTTCATCCAAGGGCATTTGCATCCCGATATAGAAATCTCCAAATTCCCCATACCGTACGGAGACTGGATCAAATCGCATCTCGTAGACGATCGCTTTGATGTCAATTGTGTCCTTTGCCAGCAAAGTTACCCCCCATTCTGCATCGTCGAGCCCCGTAGAGCCGGTAATCAGTTGAAGGATGCGACCCGAGTACTTGCGGCCAGTCGTAGCATGCCCCTTCATCAGCGTGCGCCGCTCGTCGTAATCCAGAGCATACCAATTATCGTTGCCGTGACGGCGCTTTGACATTGGATAAAAGCAGATGGCCGGCCAGTCCGGTAATGAAGGGTAGAGCCTGTGCTGGAGATAATGCTCCATTCTCTCATCAAACTCCTTCAGCTTTGATGCGAACTCGGAGGAGTCTTCTGATAGGCCCTCTTCCTGTTTAAGAGTTTCTTCAGCATACTGGGCACTGCTTGTCGTATATTCAGAGCGTTCGGTTTGTGAAAGGTAGGAATACACCGGAGTAAGCACCTCAACACCAAGGGAGAGTGTGAGTCGCTTCTCGAAGGTGTTCGCTATCTGAAGGTCCGGAGTAAGAAGCATGAATCCAAGGTCGGCCTTGGGTGTTGCAATCGTGAATGTCAGAAGCTGAGTGTCTGGAGTAGTCCGTATTTCCTGAATGAGCTCTGTAAATCCAGTCTTAGCCTCTCTTTTTTCACTTTCGTCGAGCATCTGCCACTGTCCGTGGTCGATGTGGTAGAAGAGGTGCATTACATGCCAGCCTTCGCGTGGCACTAGTGGAGGAGCGGGTTCGGACATGATGGAATGATTCTAACGGCGCTTGGGAGAAATAGGCATTCGGATGAGTGGATTGAATACCTGATTGCCGGAGTCTGGTCCTCCCTCCAAGACGACTAACTTCCAGAAGCGGACCTGTTCGGTAAGGTATTCATTGTAGTCGCCTAGATCCTTGAAGCCTCCGGTCGCGCGGATAGATGTAGTGCTCTGCTTGCTATCGAGGAAGTTTCCTCCAGACGCAATAAGGGTTACCGAATCTCCGATGAGGTCGCCTTGTGGATTCTCAAAAAGAAATCGAAGGGAGCCGGAGCCAGAGGATTTCAGACTGATTCGGGCAGCAGGAATCAACTTAGTGCCGAGTTGGACTCCTGAATCTGTCTCGGGATCAACTTTTCGCCAGTAGGTCTCAATTGTTCCTATGGTCAGGTGCTCTCCCTTTACCGGGAAGTCAACATCCTCTGAGGTGCTTGTAGCAATATTCCCAAAAAAAAGCCTGAGGGCAAAAACCCCAACCATGATGATAGCGAGGGCGAGGCTGCTCAGCCAGATAATCTCGCGGGTTGAGCAGCCCTTTAGGAGGGAAGGCGAGTCCTTATCGGACTGGGTGGAATCAGACGACTTCTCCATGCTGGAATGAGCTGAATGTTCCTCCGCCTCGGGTTTAGAAAGCTCTGTTTCTTCAGCAGCGGGTGAGTTGGATTCGATATCTGAGAGCGGGTCCATCCGGGCTTGGCAAAGCTCTAACTGCTGGGCTTGCTCTTGACCAGTGCTGAATCGCGCAGGACTTTACGGGTAGGTATAAAAGATTTGCATCTATCCCGGAGCTGGGCCAAGGATTGAAGGGGAAATCGTATTCGGGGCAAAGGACCAATGGCAGATCGCGAAGACAAAAACCCAGAAAATGTAGACGGAAAGTTCTACGTGGACAGCATGTGCATTGATTGCGACCTGTGCCGGGAAACGGCTCCAGAAAATTTCACAAGGGAAGAAGACGAGGGCTATTCGTACGTGTACAAGCAGCCAGAAAACCAGAAGGAGGAGGAACTTTGTCGAGAGGCTATGGAGGGTTGTCCGGTGGAAGCCATCGGCGACGGTTCGGACGACTAAATAAGGTTGTCCGGGGAAGGGGAGTTGCGCGGCGGAAAGCGATCCGGGCGCAAGTCCTCAAGGATTTTCGTGGGGTTGGTGAACCTCTCGACCTGGAGGCCAATGTCTCGACCCCAGCCGATGTTCTCAGTGATATCCTCAAGGACCTTCGACTAACGGAGGGAATCGAGGAAAGTCGGTTGCGTGGTGCCTGGACCGAGGTGGCAGGTGAATTTGTGGGAAGGCAGACCGAGCCGGTTTCCCTGCGCCATGGTAAATTAACCCTTAAAGTGATTCAGCCTTCGATGCGTTTTCACCTCGAGCAGACCAAGAAAGATCTTCTTCGGCGGCTGCAAAAGAAATTAGGGCGAAATACAATCCGGGAGGTGCAATTAATCCTCGGCTAGCACTTCGTGTGCTTTTGACCTTCCTGAAATACCGTGACACCAGCGAAAACAATACAATGGAAAAGAGGACCGTTTCGATGGTCATGAGAGCTCCCTTCAGCAATGTTTAGATCACTCATATTGGACTGGTCAGGCACCTTGGTCGACGACTCCGGTCCGACCCTGATGGCTACTAATGCGGTTCTTACTACTTACGGGAAGGAGCCTATGATCTGGGAGGAATTTCGAAGGAGCTTCCGGCTGCCTTATTCGGAGTGGTATGAGGAGCATGTTCCCGGAATATCGCTGAGGGAGCTGGAGGAGCACTTCCGCAAATCTTTTGATGCGAGCGAGGATGCCGTGATCCCCCTGAAAGGAACACGTGATTTTCTTGAATGGTGTAGCGAAAATGAAATCCGACTGTTTGTCCTAACCAGTATGAATTCAGAGATTTTCGGGGAGCAGATGAGAAGGTTTGGATTCCAGGATCACTTCGAGGACGTTTACTCTGGCGTATTGGATAAGCGAAAGGTGATTGCGGAGCTGATTCAGGACAAATGCCTTGTTCGGGAGGAGACAGCCTATGTGGGTGATATGCTGCATGACTTGGAAACAGCGCACTATGGAGGGGTTTCTTCGGTTGCTGTGTTGAGTGGCTATGATGCGCTCGAGAAACTTGAGACGGGGAAACCAACCTTTATCATGGACTCGATCAAATCTCTGCACGCCATGTTAAAAAAAGGAAGGGCTCCAACCCAAGAGAAGGCGGTTGACTGGATTACAGTCAGGCGGCTGGCGGTAGATTGCTTTATTGGGGTGCCCGATGATGAAAGAGCGCACCGTCAGACCCTTCATCTTACTGTGGATATCATGCCGGACAAGAATTTCTCCGTGCTGGAAGACCAAGTGGAGAACACTGTCGATTATGATGCTGTTGCCAAGCGGATCATCAAACTAGCAGATGAGCGTCCGCGAAAATTGATTGAGACTCTCTCTACAGAAGTTGCAGAAATGGTGCTCGATGAGTTTCCTGCGAAAGAGGTTGTCGTGGAGGTTGAAAAAAAGATTCTTCCCAGGACAGACTGTGTTCTCGTCAAGACTCGCAGGACCCGCAGGGCCGCGCGCTTGGGACGCTGATCACCTGGGCTCGTCAGTTTTCCTCTGAGGTTTCGTAGTCGCCGCCAAGCGCAAGATGAAGACTCAAGCGGTTCTGTAAACGTTGGTTTCGCAGTCGAATCAGACTGCCGCGGGCATTCACGGCGCGCCGTTGGGATTCAAGGATTTCGAGGACGCTTGATCCTTCGATGCCCAGTCCGAGGTCTCTTTCTGCCGCAGCCTGGGCTTTGCTTGCCTGGTCGACCTCTATCAGGAGAAAGCTTTCCTGCTCGCGCAGGGATAAGTCCACCTGCAGTGCGGATTCCACTTCCCTGAGTGCTTGCAGGGCATCTTGAAGGTAGTCGTAGATGGCGGCCTTGTTTAGTTCCAGCGCGGCACGAGCTGCCGCGCTGGGGGCTCCACCCTGGTAGAGAGTCTGGGCGAGAGATGAGGCGATAGACCACGTGAGGAACGACGGATCAAGCGCTTTGCGAAGGTCCGGAGATCCGTTTCCGCCAGACCCTGTGAGTCGCAGCGAAGGAAGAAGAGATTTTCTGGCGGTGTCGGCCCGGCGGGCGGAGGCATAGATTCTCTCTCGGCCGGCGGCAAGGTCGGGTCTGCGACTGAGTAGGTCTGATGGAAGGCCGGCGGGAACCTGACGCCGCAGAGAGGGCAGATTGGGTGTCGCTTCCAATTCCCCTGCTGGGTAACGTCCAAGAAGAAGTTCCAGAGTTCTGGCCGCCTCATCCCTGCGAAGAACCTGGCTTCTGAGGTTGCGTTCAGCACTGGCTACATTGTTTCTGCCGAACTGGACGTCGACAGCGCGAAGGAGGGCTTCTCGATGGCGCCGACTGATCAACGAGAGGCTTTTCTTGAAATCCTGTAGAGTCTGTTCCGCCAAGTCGACTTGCTGCTGGGCTTCAGTCAGGTTAATCCATGCCTTGGCAGTGTTCACTGCCAGTGAAAGCCTCGCTCCCCGGTAGTCGGCGATTGCGGCCCGGTAATCAGCATTATCAGCATCCTCAGAGTCGCGGAGCCGGCCCCAGACGTCGATCTCCCAACTTGTCGCAAAGGACATCCCGTATGAGGAGGCAGGGCTTCCTCCGGAAGATCCTGATCCGTTCAGTCGCCGGTTAGCAGTAGTGCCGGCGGTGACCTGAGGAAGTCTCCCCGCTCGCGCTCTTATGTTGTTTTCTCGTGTTGCCTTAAGACGGTGGGCGGCAGCTCGAAGGTCGTTGTTCTCTGCGATCGCTTCGTGCACCAGGGCGGTGAGCTGGGGATCCTGAAAATCAGGAAGCAACCCAATCGAGATTCTATCGTGTTGTCCACCCGCGGCCTCTCTCCAGAGCGCAGGAATTATTCCCGAGATCATATCCGAGGGAGCGGCCTCCTTTTCCCGAGGTAGCCCGCATGCCCCCAGGAGCAGGGCTGAGAGGACTGTGGGGATTAAAAAGGAGCGCACGGGTGGAGTTTCAGGCCTCATAGCTCCTCCGGCAAGTCTTGGTTACTGACATCGTGGCGGATCCGGCGCTGCCGAGGAAATCGCCTTCACACCATACTGAAGGGAATGGTAATACGACCTCTAGGCGAGAGCCTTACGAACGGCAGCCGCTGCATAGTCGCGATTCAATTTCGCGATGTTGTCAGCCGGTATGGATTTCGGGCAGACGGCCTCGCACTCGTAGTGGTTACTGCAATTGCCGAAGCCTGCCTCGTCCATGGCTTGAACCATATTGAGGGCTCTGCGATCTTTTTCCGGAAAACCCTGCGGCAGATTGTTGAGGTGAGAGATCTTGGCGCTGACAAAGAGCATTGCGCTCGAATTCTTACAGGAAGCCACGCAAGCCCCACATCCTATGCAGGTCGCGGAGTCGAAGGCGTGGTCTGCATCTTCCTTGGTTATGGGAATAGAATTGGCGTCCGGCGCTGCGCCAGTGCGGACAGAAACATATCCCCCAGCCGCTATGATGCTGTCAAAAGCACTACGATCTACGACGAGGTCTTTGATCACAGGGAAAGCTCCTGCACGGAAAGGCTCGATCCAGATGGTGTCTCCGTCCTCAAAGTGCCGCATGTGGAGCTGACAAGTTGTTGTGCCCTTTTCCCTGCCGTGCGGTATGCCATTGATGGTCAAGGAGCACATTCCGCAGATTCCCTCGCGGCAGTCATGATCGAAGTGGATAGGCTCTTCGTCCTTGTCAATGATCCCTTCATTCACGATATCCAGCATTTCTAAAAACGAAGCTTCAATCGGAATATTTTCAGCAGGATACTCCTCAATGTGACCGTCTGAGTTACAGTCTTTCTGTCGCCAGACCTTGAGAGTAAAGTTCATCGCGATCGAATGAGAAGCCTTGGAACAAGGCGGAATCTGAACCCCTTTGCGAATTTCTTCCCGCCGAGGTTACTTATAGCTCCGTATACTAAGCTTAACATTTTCAAATTCAAGTGGTTCTCGGGTAAGTTTCGGCTTTGTTCCAACGCCCGTGTGTTCCCAGGCGCTGACGTGACAGAAATCATCGTCATTGCGCTTTGCCTCTCCGGCTTGGGTGCGGCCATCAAGCACTTCTGGATCGTTCGATTCAAATTGACTCTCGAGGCGGAAATGTCCGCCGCAAGATTCCTCCCGGTCCAATGCATCGTGGCAGAGAACTTCACCAAACTCCAAAAAGTCCGCTACTCTTCCCGCTTTCTCCAGTTCCTGGTTCAGCTGAGCACCGCTACCGGGAACTCGGACATTTTCCCAGAATTCGTCCCGAATCTCAGGAATTCGTTTTAAGGCGTTCTGCAATCCCTCTCTCGAGCGAGCCATGCCACATTTATCCCAAATGAGGAGGCCCAGTTCCCGGTGGAAGCTATCCACGCTTCTCTTGCCGTTGGCACTCATCAGGCTGCTCACCCGGGTATTGGTTTCCTCCAGGCACCGGGTAAATTCAGGGTCAGATTCAGTCACTGAACCAGGTTCCTGTTCTGCCAGATAGTTGGCGATAGTGGATGGCAGGACAAAATACCCGTCTGCCAGGCCCTGCATTAGCGCTGAGGCTCCGAGCCTGTTGGCGCCATGATCCGAGAAATTTGCTTCTCCCGCGACGTGCAGGCCAGGCAGGTTGGACATCAAGTTGTAATCCACCCAAAGTCCGCCCATGGTGTAGTGCACCGCAGGAAAAATCTGCATTGGGGTGCTGTAAGGGTCCTCTCCCTTGATCTTCTCATACATCTCAAAAAGGTTCCCATACCGCGCGGAAATAGAGTCAAGGCCGTCTCGCTTGATAGCGTCTCTGAAGTCAAGGAAGACCCCAAGGCCAGTCGGCGCGATGCCGCGGCCTTCGTCGCAGACCTCTTTTGCGGACCTTGAGGCGATATCTCGCGGTGACAGATTCCCGAATGAGGGGTATTTCCTCTCTAGGTAGTAGTCTCTGTCCTCTTCGCTGATATCGGCAGCCTTCATCTCTCCTAACCGGATCTTTTCGGCCAGATCGATACCGCTGGGGACCCAGATTCGTCCGTCATTCCGAAGCGATTCGGACATGAGGGTGAGCTTTGATTGGTAGTCGCCACTCACGGGAATGCAAGTGGGGTGAATCTGAGTGTAGCAGGGGTTCGCGAATGCCGCGCCGCGTTTATGGGCGCGGTAGGCTGCCATCACGTTGCACCCTTTAGCGTTGGTCGAGAGATAGAAGACATTGCTATAACCCCCAGTTGCCAGGACTACGGCGTCAGCAGCGTGAGGGGTGACTTCGCCCGTTATCATGTTCCGCACAATGATTCCCTTGGCGTGGCCATCCACTACGACTAGATCGAGCATCTCGGTGCGCGAAAACATCTGGACTCCTCCGTTTGAGATTTCCTTTGAGAGTGCCTGGTAGCAACCAAGGAGGAGTTGCTGGCCCGTCTGTCCCCGCGCGTAAAAGGTCCTCTTGACTTGGGTGCCACCGAAAGAGCGGTTGTCCAACAGCCCCCCGTATTCTCGTGCGAAGGGCACTCCTTGAGATACGCACTGATCTATGATGCCTACTGAGACTTCGGCAAGGCGATGGACATTCGCCTCCCTCGAGCGGAAGTCTCCGCCTTTAATGGTGTCGTAAAAAAGTCTAGAAACAGAATCGCCATCATTCTGATAGTTTTTCGCAGCGTTAATCCCGCCTTGTGCAGCGATTGAGTGTGCCCGACGAGGGCTATCTTGATAGCAGAAGCACTTTACGGCATACCCGAGTTCTGACAATGTCGCGGCAGCTGCCCCGCCGGCAAGTCCGCTCCCAACAACGATGACGGAATACTTCCGCTTGTTAGTCGGATTGATGAGCCGAGACTCCATCTTGTGCTTGGTCCACTTCTGGTCAATCGGACCAGAAGGAACGGCGCTTTGGAGGTTCAGGGACATCTCTGGGTGAACTAGAAGGTGGTTGTTAATTTATGCAATTCCTAGATGCTGCCATAGCCAAAGAAAAGGATTGCGACTGGCATTGAAAGGAACCCTGCCCAGATCAGGAGGGCATAGGCCCTGCCTGCCTGCTTGATGATAATTTCGCTTTTGCGCGATCGTAAGCCAAGGGTCTGAAAGACGGAGGAGAATCCATGGGAGAGGTGGGAACAAAGCAAGGTGATCGCGATGATATAAAACAAGGTGTTCCCGACATGAGAAAACCCGTCGACCATCATCTGGTGCACGTTATGAACGTTGCCATCGTGGCCCGGTAGAGAAGTGAGGTATGCACTTCCGTTGTAATCATTTCCGATTCGGACCGTAAAATGGCTGATGTGGTAGACGATGAAAGCGAGGATGGTGAGCCCACTCCAGATCATCATCCGAGAGGAACGGCTTGCTCTTGTGGTGGCCGGATGGCTGTACTTCTGACTTGCCTCTCGATTTCGAACGGTCAACTGGATCGTCAGCAGGATATGAACTACAAGGACGGTGAGCAGGCCAATGCGAGCGAGCCATACGGCCCCTCCGTGGCCCAGCTCGTGGAGCCAAAGCGCATATTCGTTGATTGCGTCCTTACCTGCAAACAGAAGAAGGTTTCCGATGAGATGCCCGGGGAGAAAGAGGAGAAGGGCAACACCTGTGACCGCGACTAGGATTTTTTTCCCGATAGAGGAATCCCAGAAGGACAGAACCGCGCGGGTCAGGGCGTTCATAAGGTGATTCTCCCTTCCCGGAGAATCCGCCCTATGGTATGATGGGCAGCGTGATTAGCAAGCTGTGATCGATGCTTGCCCGCAACTTTTGCGAGGACTGACCTAACAAGCCTGCTGCTAAGTGCTACCTACTCTGTCGGCTGTGCCCCGGCGGGGGGCGGGGTCGGCGTTACGCTGGGCCGCGGTGGGATAGCGATGGGCGGAGAAACTGCGGTGGTTCCGGGTGCTGAAGGGAGTTGGCCCGTGGATCCGCCATCTGCACTCTCTTCCTCCTTCTTTTTGACGATCTCGTTACGAGCCTTATCGAGACTGCTCATCGAAAAGTTGGCGAACTCGTAGACCCGGCTCGAAAAGACCTTCTCAAGCTCAAGCTTGTATTTGAGGTTGTCCAAGGTGGCATTAAAGAGTTTCTCAGCATTCTCGGCCTCCTCTTTGGTCTCACCTTCATTTTTAGGCCTTTCTGTAAGCAGGTTGGCCTCCACTTTTACGGTCCCGGCGTAATTGGGTGAGGGAGGGGGAGGCGCGTCGTTCCCATCTGCCTTCTCCTCGGTAGGTTGAGGTGCGAAGTCGATCGTGTAGGTAAATCCGTCAAAGGTGGTCAGGACAGCCCTCCTTGCGCTTTTAGATGCTTTCCCCTCTTCAAAGGCGCCATCTTCAAGGACGTCTTCGAATCGTAGAGAGCTAAAGAGAGACTTAAAAGTGCCTGTGGCAGCGGTATCCATCTCTTCGTCGGCTGCCAGTCCGCCAGTTGCAAAGTCGCCATTTTCATCCTCGCGAGAGGCCGTCCAGCCTTTGAATTCCCCATCGTTGGGAGCGCTAAGGGTGATGCTCTTCAGTTTTGCAACTTCGATGAATTTGTAGGAGAGCCAGGAGGTAGGGGCTGGTATTGGCCCCCTGCGTTTGTCGGTGTTTTTTGATTCAGCGTCGCCGGTTGCAAGATTGAGCGTTCCAAGCGCTTTCCAGATTCCGGGGTAGCCCGCTTTGCTTCGGACCACAAGGCCGCGCGGTGCCCGGGATGCGATCTCGCCGAATTGCTCGCCAAGAACAAGGTCAACTAGGGGAGATCCATCTGTGCCCTTCACATAGACCTGCGTGCCCCGAGGATCGGCTGGATTGGTTTCACCCTCTTTCTTTCTCTCTTCCTGATACGTTTCTGCCTCTTCGGTGCTTTCCGGGTTAAGCAGGCCAATCTGGGCGTAATGCTCAGGACCGGCAGGGACTTCGAGGCCAATTTTAAACTGCTGGAGAGACCTCAGGAGCTGCAGAACTTCACCGGGATTATCGATTGGATAGTCCTGCCTGTTCGCCACAACCCAACCGCTATCGCCCCTTTTCAGGATAACTTCGTTGTCTGCGTCCTTAATCCGGATTTCCGCAACAGCGCTTTCTCCGAAGGGCTTCACGAGATATTCGCCTATTTGCTCATTGTTAGGGCTGAATCTCTCAGGAGTATTGAGAAGGATACTCGTGGCTATGATTGCGCTGATGGCGGTAGTTCCGACCAGAAATAGAAGGCGTTTATTCTTCATTTTGCTGCCGTTTTGAGTTTGCGGATCATTCCCACGAGAAGTCCGATGATTAGAACGAGGGCGGGGGTAAGTAGCATGTTGGTCCACTCGTAGTGGTTGATTGCAGCCTGAATCTCTGCCCGTTGATCCCTGCTGATCTTGTTTTCGTCACGCTGCAGGTCACGAATTTCCGTTTCAATTGCCTGAGCCTTCTCAATGCTCTCCTCGCTTTGGCCGATGATCATCAGTCCTCCGCCGACATCCTGACCTTCTTGCCCCTCCTGTAGCGTTCTGCGGGCCTTTTCAATGGCGGCTTGAATCTTCTGGCGGGGTTCAGCAGCTCGTTGGGCGGCTCTTTCGCGAATATCATTGATGACAGTGAAGCTTCTGCTGGTGGAGTCCCGACCCCGGATGTTGAGGAGATCCTGGTCTCCGGCGAGATTCTCAACGAGGTTCATAATGAAATCCACGTTGTTGTTGTCTCGAGATGCCCCTCGCTCGGCATCGCCCATGAAGTAGTCAAAGAGCATATCCACGTCAGATATGATGGCGATCGTTCCTTCCTCTGTTCCCTCGGTTTTGTGGTGGTCTTCCTCCGTAGGTTCGGCCGCTGTTTCTGCTTCAGATTGTTCCGCTGAGGCCTCCTCAGCTGTGTCGCTTTCTGGCTTTGAGGAGTCAGGCGCATCGTCTTCATTCTGTGGATCCGCGGAGTCGGCGATACTGGTGGAAGCTTCAGGGGCTGGATTGCCTTCCTCTGCTTCTGTTCCTGAGGTTGTGGGGTCTGCGTCTTCGCCCTCTTGGCACCCTTCAGTGCTCTCCGCAGGTTGCTCCGCAGGTTGCTCCGCAGGTTGCTCCGCAGGTTGCTCCGCAGGTTGCTCCGCAGG